>Ga0208787_1000283_pt1 | contig 25270 bp, 34 predicted proteins | sample Wag4_2014_7_11_FD_187362 | JGI IMG/M metagenome (GOLD analysis project Ga0208787, IMG submission 187362) | Fresh water microbial communities from Ohio, USA - Utica-2 Time Series HT 2014_7_11 (SPAdes) (version 2) | ecosystem: Environmental > Aquatic > Freshwater > Water tank | place: USA: Ohio...
ACTGAAAAAATCCAAGAGTCAATCAAGGTGCGCACTGATTCGGTTGTTCAGTTGAACAAGGAAACTGAACTGCTCAAGGCAGTCTCTGATGAAGAACGCATCCAGATCGAAAATGCCTATGAAGCCAACAACATCAAAGAGCAATATCGGCAGCTCAAGGCAGAGGCATTAGACCTCGACAAGGAAGCGCAGAGGCTTGGCATTGAGAACAACCTGCAAGAGCAGACTGCGCGACTTGAGGCGGAAGAGCGTCATGCACTGGCGAATCTTCAACTGAAGACTGAGCAGGATCTCAACAAGGTTTACGAAGAACGGACTCGCCTGTTTAAGGAGTTCATGGATCAGGTTGCAATGCCAACTGCATACAACCAGCTGGAGCAGCAGCGCGTAGTGTTGGATGAAATCCTGGAGAAGTACCCGGCGATTGGTGGCGCTGCTGATGCTGCCGCCGACCTAGCGACACGTGGATTGGCAGAGGTTGTGACTGGTGCCAAGTCAGCTAAAGAGGTCTTCGTGGACTTCCTGAACGGCGTTGCTAGTGCATTGCTGGATGCAGCAAAGAAGATGATTGCGCAGTACATCGCGATTGGCATCGCCAGGATGTTTGCCGGCTTTGCTTCCAGCGCTCCAGGGACGTCGTTTACGCCGAGCACGACCGGTCCATTCCAGGCACCAGGATCCGCCTCTGCGTTCAACTTCAACCCAGGCGCAATGGTCGGTCGCGCAGTCGGTGGCCCCACCATGGCCGGCCAGCCGTACAAGGTCGGTGAGCGTGGCCCTGAACTGTTCGTGCCGTATCAATCCGGCACCATCATCCCGGCTGAGGCCACCGAGGCGCTGGAGGCACTCAACAATGCCAGTCTGCAGGCGCTGGCAGTGCCGTTCCAGCGTGACGTGACCACCCGTGGCGGCAATGACCTGGCGGTGCCATTCCAGCGCGGCATGGAGGGCCTCACGGTGCCGTTCCAGCGCGACACCACCGGCGGCGCTGCTGGTGATCGCGTCGCAAACGGCGCCAGCATCGACGTGCGCTTCGAGACCATTCGCGTTGGCGATCTCGATGTGGTTACCCGGGAGGAGGCGCAGCGCATCGGCCGGGAGTCGGCGCAACGTGGTGCTGAGCTCGCGCAGAAACGATTGATCAACAATCCAACAGCGCGCCGCGCAGTGGGGATGAGCTGATGGAGGTCTGCAGTTTCATGCGATTTAAGCGCCGCAATGGCACCTACACCAGCTGGGCGGCGCAGAACTTCTTCATTGGTCAGGTGATCACGCATAACGGTCTGCAGTATCCGTATCTGCCGATTGCTGTTGCCACGAACAGCAGCACCAGAGGTGGTGATCGATCGGAGGCTGCCCTGGGTGCCGGCATCTCTGCTCTGAGCCTGAATGTCTTCGCTGAAGCTGCTGCTGAGGAGTGGTTGCTGGAGGTGCGATCCGTCAAGGTGAACCGCGCGACGCTGCAACCCGGCCAACTGTTGGTGGTCGAGTATTGGTCGTCGCGGCAGGTGCAGCACAGCACCGGCGATGCGTTCGTGACACTGCAGCTGGCCAGCCCGTTGGATGCAGTGAAGGCACCAGGTGGCCGGGTGCTGAATCAGTCGCTGGTGGGTGCACTGCCCACCAGCGGCACACTGACTCTGCAGTGATCGACTACATCCGCTGGATTGATGCTCGCCTGCCGCATGTGATCGGTGCTGATCCAGATGACGGCATCGGTGTTGACTGTCTGGTGATGGTGCATAAGGTCCGCACTGCTGCTGGGCTGTCGATGCCACCACTGGATCCGCAGTGGTTCACGATGGCGGCGGCAGGGCAGTGGGATCAACTTGAGCGCGAGTGGCGCCGCACGATGGAACCGTGCCACCTTGAGCCGTGCGCATTGCTGCTCCACCGCCATGCTGCTGGCATGGGGATCGGCATCGTCGTTGACGGTGGTGTGTTGACTGTGAATCATCGACGTGGTGTGCAGTGGCTGCCGTTCAGCGCTGCGCAACGGGTGATGAGACTGGAGTATTGGAGACCGCGGGATGCTGCCATCTGATCGCTACCTAGCCGAGCTGCTCGGGTTGAGCGATGAGCAGTTTGAGTATTGGCGTGATGAGGTGCGAGATCGCGCCCAGCGTGCGCCGCAGCCGGCGGCGGTGGCGGGCCTTGATCCGGTGAGCATTGTAATTCAGATCGTGATTGCCGTCGGCCTGCAGCTGATCGGCACGCTGTTGACGCCAACTGTCACCCAGGCCAAGCCTGCGCAGCTGAAGGCACGCAACCGCACTGGAGAGTCACAAACCAATCTGCAATCATTCGCCCCGCGGGTGGGCTTTGATGCCGTGCAGACGGTGGCCAGCATTGGCGAACCGATACCAGTGGTCTACGCCAATCGTGAAACGATCAACGGCGTAACCTATGGCGGCGTGCGCGTGAATGCAACGCTGCTATGGTCTCAAATCTGGAGCCTTGGCGGCAGCCAGATGCTTCGCGCAGTGTTCATGCTGGCGGAGGGCAGGGTTTCGAGTATCGACAATCAGGGCTTTGCGATTGGCGACAACTCAATCGGCGTGTATGACCTTGGCAGCAGCCAGGCGAATGAGATCGGCAGCCGCATCACGATTTACTACCGCGACAATGGCGGGCGGATTGGTAGTAACAATCGAATTGTTGGCCGCACTGCTACTGCTGATGCAGGTAATGCGATCAATGCCGGCGCTGGCGATGTGTTTCAGGTGCAGTCGGTTGATAACAACTGGGCGCCTGATTTTTGCTCAGCAGTGAAGCCCGCAACGTCGACAACATTCGGTGTATACAGCCCGATTGGCAACAACCTTGGATTCAAGCTGAATCCTACGGTGCGGCCTGGTGTGACTGCCAGCCTCAAGCCAAAGGGGGACGATGGTGATGCCGAGGTGGTGTGTGACCTGGATGATACAACTCAAGTGCAGCGCGCCAAGTTTCGCGCCTTCTTTTCAACGCGATCTGGTATCACTAGCGGATCGTTCGGTGCCGTTAATGATGTTGTCACGTACAAGCTGCTACCGGGTAGCGACTTTGAGACCATTTTCCAATCAGTGGTTGAAGAAGGCGACACCTGGACAGTAGACCACGAGCTGCGCAACCTTGAAGATGTATATCAGGAGCCGGCCTACAACCAGGTGATTCCTGGCGTGAGCACTGCTATCACCCAGTCAGCATTGGAGGGTGCTGTTACGGTTGGCAGCCCGACGGTGAACACTACAGCCAAGACGGTAACGGCTGATGCAACGATCAACTTAGACACTATCGCCAATCTGTACGCCAATTCTGCCGTTGGGCGGTATGAGATCAAGTATTGGATCACCGCTCGCAATACTGCGCGGGACATTGAGCTCCAGCTCAAGTTTGTTGCCATCGTGAGGGTGCGCAACAGCCGCACGTTTATCCGCAACAACAGCAGCGATTCGATCTCCGTTGATTTTATCAACGAGACTGCATCGGTCAGCATCAGCACCGGCATCAACGAGAGTACGCTAACGACGCGGGTTGATGTTGAACTGCAGGTTGCAGATGGCTCTGGACCTGTGCAGACGCTGACCAGTCCCAACCGTCTGCGCGCCTCGATGGCGTTTGACTATTCCGAATCTGATTTGTATAGCGAGTCTGCAGACGATGCCGCTGCGTCAGTAGCTGCGCGGCAACAGGCGTGGGATGACGCAATTGCCGTGGGGGAGCTTTACAAGATCGGTTCAGCACTGGCAGTCTGCACCGGCCGGACGCCATCGGATGCGGTGTTCCGCAGCGACGCGGAGCTTGAGGCAGCAGGCAGCGGCCAGGGGATTGAGGCTACGTTCAGGATTGTGCGACCTGGTGCGGCTGCAACGGTCACGGAGGCCACGCTGAATCAGAACGGCCTGACTGAAACACCGACCCGGCAGACGGCCACTAGCGGGCCGCATATCATGCGTGTTGCGGTGGCCACTGGCGCTACCACACGCGAATGCCGAATTGTCGAGCTGGGGATTCGCTCAACGCTGGGCATTCGGCTGAATGGCATCCTGCGGTTCCGTGGTGCGTTGTCGTTTGCCGATGCCGATGGCAGGGCATGCCTGAACCGCGAAGGTGATACGATCCGCCGCGGCAACACGCTCAAGGTTGACAACTATCAGAGCGGGCAGCTGATTGGCGTTAGTGAACGCTACTCGTTTGTGCGTGTGCTGTACCGCAAACAGTCGGAGTCAGCTTTCACACCATTGGATCAGGTGTTTGGATTTGTTGGCGTTGACCAGCAGGCATCTTTCAATTATCTACGGTTGCAGTTTCCAACGCTTGACTCATGGGAGTGGATTGTTGAACCACTCACTGGATGGGAGGTGCGGAACCTTGTGACTGCAAGCACGTTGTATGTGATTGACAGTCGCATGAGCACGGTGCAATCGGTGACGTCTACAGCTGGCGGCCGCACGGTGCGCGCTACATTCAATGGTCGCACAATCAGCCGCAATGAACAGGCGTTCAGGTTGCGGGAAACCAGGCGATCCAATATGGGTCTGCCGCATGCTGACAGCAACAACAACTATGCCGATGCATGGGGCAAGCTGGCTGAGTTTTTCATCTATGACGAGATTCAAGCCAGCACAGATTCACCTGAGCATGAGATCGTCTACGTCAATGAGATTGTGCAGAACGCCACCGCGCCGCAGTACAGCGGGATTGCGCTGCTGGGTGTTAATGCCACGTCAGCGTATGAGTGGCGGCAGTTCAGCCAGCTGTCGGCGTACGTGACTGGCGGCACTGAGGTGCGGCGACTGTTGAACAATCTCGCAACCGGCCCATCACATCTGCTGCCTGATCTGGCATTGGATCGACTCACCAACGTGAAGTATGGGCCTGGCAGCATCAGTGATGATCTGATCAATCTTGTCAACTTTGCATCAGCAGCGCAGTGGTGCCAGGACCGGAAATACTTCTTTGATGGTGGCGTGATCATCAGCCAGGAAGCACCCCGCCAATGGATTGCCGACACAGCTGGCGCGATGCTGCTGGACTTCCGAGAGGTGAATGGCCGCTACGACCTGGTGCCGTTCATCACGTTTGACGCCGTGACGCATCGTGCGTTGTTCACTGCCGGGAACATTGAGCAGGGCAGCTTCCAGTTTGAGTCAACACCACCAGAGCAACGGCAGGCGGCGCGGATCAGCGTGAAGTGGCGGCAGGAACGCAGCAGCACCAACCCTGCCAATCCTGGCCTGTTCCCGCTTGAGCGCGAGGTGCTGGTGCGCGAGGCGGCGCCGTACGGCAGCGATGCGCTGCCGATGGAGGCAATCGACCTGAGCGACTTCTGCACCAATGAGAACCACGCGATCGATGTCGCCAAGTTCACGCTGCGGATGCGCCGGCTGCGGGATCACACGATCAGGTTCCGCACCACCTACGACGGCTTGGAGGGCATCAGCACCGGTGTGGGGCCTGGCGACCTGATCAGGGTGGCGATGGATACCACGGTCTACGACCAGTTCAACAACGGCGTAGTGCTGGGCGATGGCACTGTGGTGAGCACGACGCCGCTGGCGAATGGCACCTACAACGTGATCAGCTGGGGCGGCAGCGGCAACGTGAACGATGCAGCCACCTTGTCGATCAGCGGCGGCATCGGGTCGCCAGCTGGCATCGTCTTCACGGTGAAGCAGGTATCAACGCAGGTGCGCACGTACCAGATCAGCCGGATCACGCCATCCGATCAGGGCGCCTACGAGATTGAGGCGGTGCACATGCCAACCAATGCCCAAGGCATCCTGCTGGTGGCTGCAGACTGGGATCAGACCAGCGCATGGGTGATTGAGCGATGACGGTGCAGTTCCCGGCAATTCAGCCCACTGCGCACGAGTTCGGCGAGGGCAGTTGGCCAGTCACTGAATCACGATCACAGAGCGGGGTGCGCAGCGTTCGGCTGTGGGGCGATAAACCATCTGATGCGCCGTTGACGCTGACGTTCGACAACATCACCCAGGCGGCCTATCAGCAGATCAGGGCCGCGCACAATGCCGCCCGTGGACCGATGGAGGATGTGACGTTCCCGGCGATCGTGGGCAAGGGTTTGATCGACGCGCAGCTGCTGACGCCTGGTGGCGGGATGCGGTGGTACTGGGCAGCGCCGCCTGAGGGCAGCCGTATGCAGGGCGGCCGGCGGATCAGCTGCCGGTGCACATTCAGGGCCGAGCTTAGGCTGTGAGTAGCGGTCGAACATCCGATGACGGTTCCGAATAGCACGCACGGCGAGATCCGCTTCCGGGGGCAGAAGGTTGCCAAGGTGGTGAACATCAGCATGGAAACGCAGCGTGCAACGCTGGATACGACCGGCATCGGCGACATGGATGATGAGTTTGCCTACGGCAAGCGCACCACCAGTGGCTCGGCAGTGGTGCGGTATCGCATCGACGATCAGCCGACCGTGGATCTGATGAATCGGATCTTTGAGGATGGCGAACAGCCGGACGACCTGGAGATGGTCATTCACAAGGGCAGCGGCAGCAAGCTGTCCGGGCCGGTGCTGATCAACAGCCAGGGCATCGGTCAGAGCCTGGGAGAGAGCGTGTCGGTGAACATCAGCTTTGTGATCAGCGGCAAACCCAGCCGTGCGTTCTGATGGCTGTCGAGGGCCGCAAGGGCATTGTCGAGCTGAGCAGGGAGTGGCCGGCGCCGACAGCGCTTGATGATGCCAGGCTGCAGCGTGGTGCGTCGCCATCACTGGACCTGACAGATCAGGCGTTCCAGTCAGGTGATGAGGTGCTGCTGCTGAGTCTGCGCGGCGTGCCTTTGGGTGTTGGCGTGAATGGTGCAGCGCCATGCCCTGATGGTCATGCGTTCTGGCCTGGCGGTGATGCGGCCGTGGGGCCCGCGCTGGCGGCACGCAGTGCAGGCGGTGGATTCTGGAGTGCAGACCCTACGCAGCCATTCTGGGAGTCAGCCGCCACGGTTGGACTGCAGCAGTTCACCACCGCGTTCATTCACCGCGATGAGCTCGATGATGTGCGGTTCTACAGCAGTGAGATTGACGCGATCAATGGCGGCAGCCAGGGCTTGATACCGCTGCGCAATGTCTCACCCGGCACCATGCTGATCCTGCCGGCAACTGCTGCTGGCAGCTCCCTATACCTCACCACCCTGAGCGGTGGTCGGATCACCACCCTGGCCGGATCGCCACTGGTGACGCTGGGCTCTGGGGGAGAGTATGCCGCTGCGGCGCTGCAACTGCTGCAGGCAATCACCGTGATGCCGATCCCGGACGGTGAGCAACCGGCAGCCAACCTGGCTGCAGTGCCTGAAGTGCTGACTGCTGCAGCATCTGACGCTGAGCAACGCGGCTGGCTGGTGCAGTGCGATCTGACCGGCTGGGTGTTTGAGATGGATGCAACGCAGCTGGATGAAACCGCAATCGGCCAGGCCTTTGGCGAGACGGCAAAGGGTGTGCTGCGTGGTGCTGGCAGCTTCAACGGTGAGGTGGACCACAGCCGGATAGCAGGTGAGCAAAGCGGCCTAGGCCTGCTGAAATTGATGATGCTGACAGCGCAGGGCAGCAAGGCACGCGCACGGTTCCAGCTGATGGATCAGCGCACCAGCACCGTTGCCGAACACGTGAAGGAGCGGGTGTTCTATGAGACCGACATCCTGATGGGTCGCACCGCGGTCAACACGCAGGCAACGGATGTGATCAGGCTTACCGGTGAGTTCATCGCCACGGGGCAAATCAGGATTGCGAAGGAGGCTCCATAGCCTGAAGCCAGAAATCAAGGCATCAGGCGGACATGAGCCAGCTGCAGAGAGCGGGGCAAAGCGGTGCTCTCGATGTGGCTGCCAGTCAGGCGGTGGCAAAGGAGCAGATCGCGGCGCTGCTGGACATGATGCGCCAGCTGGGTGGCAATCCATCCGTGGTGGCTGGCGCGCTGGCTGCAGCTGATCCACTCAATGCGCCATTCACGTTGTACGTCGATCCGTACATCGGCTCTGATCGTTTCGTTGGTGGCGCATACAACAGCTTTGAGACCAGTGGCACTGATGAGCAGATCATTGCGCAGAAACTGAAGCGCATTGAGCTGCAGCGTTTGGAGTGTGGTTATACGGCTGCGCGTCCATTCAAGACAATCAACCGCGCTGCGATTGAAGCAGCGATCATCACCAGCAAGAACTGGTACAGCTACAGCGACCCACGCGCTCACGTTGATTGCGTGACCATCGTGCTTAGCGGTGGTGTTCACATTGTTTACAGCAACCCTGGCAGTGGGTCTACCAGCCTGGCGAGCTGGGGCACGTCTAAGGATCCGACGATTGAGGAGCTGATTGCGTTCAACCCAACCGCCGGCGGCGTGTTGCTGCCGCGTGGATGCTCGATGCACGGGCAGGATCTACGCAAGAGCAGTCTGCGGCCATCTTGGGTGCCGGCTGTGGAGGATGAGGCAGCGGATTACAGCAACCGCCGCGCCATCCTGAAGGTATCGGGCACTGGGTTCTTCTTCAATGCCACCACAATGGACAAGAGCGGTCACACCGAATCTGTCCACCTACTCGACACGTTCCATCCCGCCAGCCAGGGGGAACTGACGGCGTTTTACAGCAAGGTGCAGAGCGCTGTCGGTGGTGGCGCTGACCTGGCCAATGCGCTGCTGGTGGCACGCCCCAGCGAGTATCAGATTGTTGGGCCGATCAATCAGGCGCAAGCGCCGAGCTCAGCATGGGATACAACTGCTGGCGCCAGCCCGTATATCTTCAACTGGTCTGTGCGGTCTGAATATGGAATGGGCGGCGCATTCTGGGATGGCGACAAGATCGCCGGCCTCAAGTCGATGGTATGCGCCAATTTTACCGGCACCAACCAGCAGAAGGACATGCGCTGCTGGCAGGTCTATGAAAGTGGCAACTGGGTTTCACTGACCAATACCCCTCAGGATTATCAGAAGTACATCGACGCTGCACCTGACAGCTTGCGTCGCAATCCAGCACGTCAGACGCGGCATATTTCAGCTGTCAATGATGCTTATATCCAGAAGGTATCAATCTTTGGGATTGGCCAGTCTGAAGTGACGATGGCGGATAATGGCGGTGAGATTACCGACAACTCCGGCAATTCTACATTTGGCGGATGCTCAGCGCTGGCGAAGGGTTACAAGCGCGCTGCATTTGCCAAGGATAAAAACTGGGCGATCAGTCGCATCAAGGTGCCGCTGAACCTAAGCGAGAAGCTCGGCAACATCCGCCGCATTGACCTAGGCGTGGTCGCCAGTGTCACCAGTTCAACCATCACGCTGACCAATGGTCTGGCGATTGATGCCAGCTCAACGACGGTCCCCGCTGTTCTGTCTGCTGCCGGTTACAGCTTGGCCGGTGATACGCGAATCTGGATCGACAACCCTAATGGTGCCGACTGGCGTGCAACGCTGACCAGCGCGGCATGGAGCAGCACCACGCCGGCCGTGATCAATATCACCGGTGCGCCACTGCAGAGTGGCACCAACTCGCCGGCAGGCACTGCCGTGGTAGGTCGCAGGGTCTACATCCGCCGCGTGGTGGATACCCGCAGCGTGGCCGAGCGCCGGCTGTCCTTGGTGCTATCGAACACCGCCAGCGCCAGGTTGCCGCAGCGTGACGCGGTGCTGCAAACCGATCCGGCGCGATCTGGTGGGGCAATCAGCAGGGTGCTAGCACCTGGTGGAGAGGAGGTGCTGATTGTTTCCGCCGTCGGCACTGGCCCTGCACCTGGTGCTGGTGTGACGAAGACAGCAGAGCTGACGATCAGGCGTGGTGCCGCCAGCAAGGCATACGCCCCTGACACCTTCTACCGTCAGGGCACAGTGGTGCGTCATGCCGGCAAGCACTGGCAGGCCAAGGTGGCGATGACAAGCACCGGCGCGGCGCCCGATCCGGCCCTCTGGGGTGAGGCGTTCGTGCACATGCCGAGCGGCTTCAACCCGGAGGATCCCATCAGCCAGGAGACGCCGATCCTGACGTTCGATACCGACACGTCTGACCTTGAAGATTCCACCACGTTGGGCATTAACTGGACGGCGGTGTGGACCACCACTGGCCCCGTGCTGCAGCAGTACCGCACCGGGACGGACTACCTGGGCATCTACGCCATGCTCCGCGCCCTGGGCTTCTCTGAGACGGCTGCACACGCTGCCCTAGTACCGAAAGCGTCAGCAGCTCGGGAGCTCAATCCAACCAGCGCCACCGACTTCCCTACGGCGCCATCAGGCGGTGCTGCAACAGGTCGCGGTAACTGGGCGGTTGAGTTCCGCCGGCCATCGACGATCCGGCTCTACAACCACCAGTGGGAGTGGGCGGGATTCGGCAACTACTCAAAGGCCATGCCTGCAGTGCAGCAGGATATGAGCGAGTTCAACAAGTTCACATACTACTTCACCAATTCAGGTGGCGGGCGTGTGGTGCCGAAGGGCAGTAATGAAGATGGCTATGAGGTGTCGCCGCGTGGCCTGGAAGACATTGCAACGGGCGCCACGATCAGCCCTGAGAGCTTGGGTGGCTTGGGTATTGACGATGCGCAACGCACCGACTTCCCCAATGGCATCCAGGTTGGCGGCACTGCAGTCGTGCAGGATCTGGAGATCACGGGTCAGGTCACGTACTCGGATGCAGCCAATGCCAAGACGACTCGTGTTGGTGCTGTCGAGTTGGCCAGTTTCGCTGAGCTCACGGAAACGAACAACCTGGAGATTGCCAGCAGTGATGCATCAATCGAGGCTAACCCTAAAGCGGTAACGATTGGCGGTTTGAATCGCTGGATGATTGCGCAGCGATTGATCAGTGCCAGCACCGCGTCGGTGCCGATCTACGTCAAGCAGGGAGCGCCTAGTCGCACCTTGGATCAGATGCTCGAAACCCCGCCCATCGAGCCGGCTGATGCAGTGCCAACACTGGCGCTGGCGTCGGATTATGCCAACGCGCTGCTCAGTGGCAGCAGCCGCACTGCAGAGATCAGGATGGCGCCGGGTCTCTACGATCCATCCTCGGTCTGGCAGTGCAACGTCAAGTTCATTGCCTACACCGCCAATTTTGCATCAGTGAAGTGGGCCAGCAACAGCATTGGCACTTCAAGCGTGGCAAATAACTATTTCGATGGAAGCGGGTATGACGACCTAGCAAACTCCGTCAATTTTCAGACATTCACGCTAGTGCTGCTGCCACCAGATCAAGCCAATAATCAGCTGACACTGGCGTGCCTGCCGCTGCCGATGACGTTCGACAAGGGCTTTGATTTTGAGGGTGGTTTCCACTTCCTTGGATTGCCTCACCTGATCAAGGCAGTTGCCGAAAACAATCTGACGGCAACCAAGCTCATTACCAATACGACCCCCTTTGTTTATCCAGCGTCAAGCGCATACACGACGGATGTGGCCACCAATGTGGACACGCTGCTCAATGCGCTCTACGTTGCCAACTCCCGCACCGCAAATTATCAGTCGTACACAGCCAGCAACCTGTTCAGGTTGCGCGGGCAGAAGGGCGACACTGGCGTTATCCGGGACTGCGTGTTTGGTCCTGGCCTGCCGTCAAGAAAAGATGCGCTGAATGGCACCAGAAACGCATTGATTTCGGTGGAGGGCTCGATTGAGCCAACTGTCAGGAACATCTACTTCAGGGGCAAGACCAAGATCACCACCGCTGGTATGTTCCCCGGCGTCAGCAATGCTTCAATCGGCAACATTCAGCAATCAGGTGATGGTGCATACGGATCATCTACCGTCAGCGCACCCTGGACATGGGAGCAGACCTATCACACGTTCATTGCACCACCACCTGGCGACCCTGGCGACATTGCGCTCAATTTTGGTGGCGGTCAAACGCTCAAGGCTAATCTCGGCAGTGCTTTCAATACTGAGAGCTACTACCAGGACAGGACCGGCAAGCTGCTGCCTAATCACATCCACCTGCTGACATCATCAGGGCAAGTGCCAGCTGATGACAGCAGCGGGCCGTTCTTCGATCAGTTCATTCACGCCCCTAGCAAGTTCACAACCAGAAATGTCTGGCAGACCAATGGCGAGACTTCCGCAACACCGGGGCCCAGGCTGCAGGGCTTCATCGGCAAGTTCGGCAGCAATGGGTACAACACCACCAAGGCCCGTGGTGTGCTGGGCGGCAACCTGGGTGTGACGACACCGGAGGCGGGTTTCACCTTCAGCCTGTCACCAGGCAGTGGCGCCAACAATGGAAAGAGCATTTTCCAGAAGGCCGGCATTGCTGCTGGGGCGGCCGATTCAACCGCTCGCCCTGACTTCAACGCTCTATCCACGCTGCCGGGTGAGGGCTACCCCACCGGCGACAACCCGGTGATCACCACCGATGGCAGCAAGGGCCTGAATGTGGGCCTGCGCAGCTTCAAGGCTGGCATCAGCGTCAACCGCGCCATCACGATCCCGTCGTTCAACACCATCCTCTGATCGCCATGCTCCCGTCCGACCCTGGCTACACACCGGCTGCCCTCAATCCAGCTGTGCTTAGCTCAGAGCTCTACCGCTCCCTGCTGGCGCGAGACATTGACCCATACGCAGCGCACTCCCGCGACGACTCGCTGATCAGCATCTGTGAGCAGTGTGCTCAGCAGACTGAGACAGCAACCAGCTGATCGTGGGACCAGAGATCGTCGTAGCAGTCATCGGCTTGGGTGGCGGTGGCGTTGCTGCACTGTGGAAGATCGCCAACGGACTGGGGCGTTTTGAAGCCCGCACTACCACGATTCTTGGCGGCATTCAAGAGATGCTCAAGGATCACGAGGAACGGCTGCGAGACGTGGAGCGGCGCACTGAACGCCATCCATAGGTTGAGGGTGGAGCACCTCCAATCCGACCATGGAAAACCACGACGTCCTGATCGGTCTGGCGCTGTTTGTTGCATCAGAGCTGATCGGCATGAGTCAGCTCAAAGAGAACTCTGTTCTGCAGCTGGTGCTTCACATGGCGCAGGAACTGTTCCCGTATCAGCTCAGGGCAAAAGATAAGCCATCACGCAGTAATCGCCCGCCGCTGTTCGGCAGACGCAAGGGCCGGCGATGAATCGCGCCGGCAATCACACTTGGGACCTGCTGCAGCCGATCGCAGGGCGCACCACCAGCATTGATGAGATCACCGGCAACCTCACCTCCGCCTGGACCATCGAGACCCGGGCATTCAATGCGGCCGGCTCGCAGTGGGGGAGCAACACGCCCGGGATGCTGCGCGTGGGGCGGGTGCCGTGGCGTGACGATGGCAGCCTCAACGGCCGGTATTACCGGGCGCTCAAGAACTTGGTGCAGGCCGCAGGGCGCCGCGACATCACCGTGGTGGTGCGCCTGTTCGAGGGCACCTTCCAGGGCTTCGACGGCGGCTGGGCCAATCACTGGAGCCGCGACCTCAAACGGTCCCCTGCAACACCGGAGCTGGTCCACGCCCGGGGCCCGTGGAACACCCACCAGCGGGCGCACGTGAAGCGCGTCGCTCAGGCCCTGGCGCCGTTCGACAACGTGATCGGCCACGCCGGCAACGAGCTGCACCGCAACTCGATCGGCTGGTTTCAGCCCAGGGTCGTGCGCTGGTGGCAGCGGTTCAGCGATGCGCCGATTGCCGTGGGTTACGCCCAGGGCATGAAGCCCTCAGCCGGCCGCTCCCAAGACTGGATGGCCCGCACTGGCGCCGACATCCTCTCCCCCGCTGGTGGGCAGCGGGTGGCCGGATTCAAGGGGCCGTACATCTTCGACACCGACCACGCTTCCCCGCTCCGCAGCAACGTTGCCGGTCTGCGCGCTGCATGGGCACGGGGCGATTCCCTGTTGCTCATGGATGGCATGAGCGGCCGTGTCCTGCGCAATCAGTCCGACCTCTCCCCTGATCTTGCGTTCATCGATTCCATCTCATGACCTTCGCCTCTGTCCGTTCCGCTGCTGAGCACCTCGTCCGCACTGGCAGCATCACGCCGCATCAGCTGGCTGCACTGGATCGACTGGATGAACTGCTCAGCGATGCACAACGCCAGGAGTTCACCGAGCTCTGGCGGGCGCAGGGCAGCCCTGCAGCGCCGCCGCCGGTGGCTGAGCTGGTGACGATGGCTCAGGCCACAGCCGTCTTCGGTCGCGCACCCAGCACCTCCCAGCTGGCGGATCTCAACTCTTGCCTGACGCGGTTCAACATCAACACCCCGGCAAGGATCCGGCACTTCCTGGCCCAGGTCGGTCACGAATCCGGCGGCCTGAAATGGATGCTCGAACTGGCCAGCGGCGATGCCTACGAGGGCCGCGCTGATCTCGGCAACACCCGCGCCGGCGACGGTCGAAGGTTCAAGGGCGCCGGGGCGATTCAGCTCACCGGTCGCTACAACTACCAGCGCTTCGCTGACTACATCAAAGATCCAGACGTGATGGACGGCGGAGCCTACGTCGCCGTGAGGTATCCGTTCACCAGCGCTGGATTCTGGTGGCACCTGAACGCCATCAATGCGTTTGTCGATCAAGGTGCCAGCTGCCGGCAGGTGAGCGCGAAGGTGAACGGTCGCGACCCCGCCAACGGCCTAGCCGATCGGGAGGCATACTTCGCCCGGGCGGTGGCGACGATCTCAAGCGCGCCTGCATCGGACATCACGCCCGGTCGTATCACGCCGACGTCGCCGTTCACTGCACACCTCACCGCTCACATTCAGGTCGGTGAGTTCGCACTATTCGAGGAGGCGCGGCGCTTCACCGCTCAGCACCAGGTCGACACCGCCGCTGAGCTGGCGGCATTCCTTGAGCGGGTGCGCACGGCATTCGGCGGCAAGCCGGTGATCATCACAAGCGGTTACCGCCCACCGGCGATCAATCGCTCCGTTGGTGGCGCCAGTCAATCTGAGCACCTGTTCAATGCACCCGGTGTAGGTGCTGTCGACTTCTACATCAAAGGCGCCGACATCAACGCAGTACAGGCCTGGTGTGATCGGGAGTGGTCATTCTCCGTGGGCTACGGCGCACCCAAGGGCTTTGTTCATCTCGGCATTCGCGCGGGCCGGCCGCGTGTTCGCTGGGACTACTGATGCCTTTCGATCACCAGATCGACCAGACCGAGCTCCAGCCCAAACGCGTCACGAAAGCACGATTCCGTCGCCGGATCTTCGCCGAGTGGAACCACCAGTGCGCATACTGCACCGACCCAGCCGACACCCTTGATCACGTGCTGCCACGCTCCCGTGGTGGGCTGACCGTGGCGGAGAACCTCATCCCCGCCTGCCGGCGATGCAATGGGGCGAAGAGTTCCACCGACTGGCGGGAGTGGTTCGAGGCCCAGGCCTGGTACTGCCCCGATCGTGCGGCCCGCATTGATGGGTGGATTGCTGGTGATCCGCACACTGAGGTAGAACCTAGGACTGAGATGTGAACATCACTGCTACCAGGCTGTCACCGCAGCTGCTGGAGATACGAATCCCGTATTCCTCCGTGCTTGATACAGCGACATTCCTGTTGGCATCCGATATTCACCTCGACAATCCAAAGTGCGACCGTGCATTGCTCGGTAAACACCTCAACGAAATGCGCGATCGAGATGGTCACGCGCTGTTTTTCGGTGATGTGCTGTGCCTGATGCAAGGCAAACGTGATCGACGCGGCAGCAAGGGTGACATTCGGCCTGAGCACCTCGGGTCAAACTACTTTGATTTGGTATTTGACGAATCAGCGCAGTGGCTCAAGCCGTGGCAGCAGCGCATCCTGCTGATGAGCGACGGCAACCATGAAACCGCCGTGATCTCCAATCAAGAGATCGACCCGTTGCAGAACGTGGTGCGGCTCATGCGTGACAGTGGCGCAGCTACTGAACACATGGGTTACCAAGGCTTTGTGCGGTTCGTGTTTGCCAAGCGTGATGGTGGTGGCGTCCGCCGCTGCACGCTGTTCTTCCACCACGGCGCATGGGGCGGCATCATCACCAAGGGCACCATGGGCGGTGGCCGTTACGCCAGCGTCGCTCCTGATGCTGACCTGATCGTCAATGGCCACAACCATGAACGCACGATCGTGGCGCATCCGTGCTATCGGCTGGCGGAGAATGGCGCGGTATGGGTTGAGCAACGCTGGCACCTGCAAACCGGCACCTACAAGCATGAGTTTGGCGGCACTGGCGGGTGGGCGGTTGAACGCATCGTCATGCCCAAGTCGTTAGGTGGCATCTGGCTGACGCTGCGGCCTAGGAAGCGCGGCGGTGTGGACGTGATGGCAACGCCTACGACGTGATACCACGGGATGCTCGCATTGCATTGAGCACAGCCCAGGCGCGTTCACCTGAATGGCACTCAACGATCTGATCACGACTGACGACATACCAGCACGTGCCACCGGTGCGGCTGCAGCCAACCGTGATGTACGGCTGCGCAGACTGATTCAACTGCTGTGGTTCCATGGCTGGTGCAACGGATGCGGGCTGGCTGATTCCTGATCTCAGCCTGCCGACCCAGCTGGAGATGGAACGGGACCGGCGCGCCGCGGCGCGCATGACACGTGATGAGCTGCATATCAAGGCAGACGACCTGATCGTGTCGTGGTACCAGCAGCAGGAAATGATCAATCGACTGCTGGGCCGCGTGCGCCACCTGGAGGTGGAGCTGGCGATAAGCAGGTGACGGATTGTGAACTGACCCGATGATGGGCGGCCAGGTGGTGCCCCACGGGTTACAGTGATTGCATCGGGAGGGAAGCCTCCTCCGGGGCTCCGGCCCCTGGCCCACGGGGAGCCTGCCAGATCGTCGGCAATCCCCGCTCCATTCCATCGCCACTGACAGCCATGACCCGCTACGACATCCGCTGCCAATCCGCTCCCTGGATGAGCACCACCATTCACGGCAGCTACTCAGATGCTCATAAAAAAGCATCCATCATCAGCGAAGAGTGTTACGACATGGGATACATGACCAATGTAGACATCATGCAAGAGAAGGGCCCCTATCTTGTCTGCGTTGGTCAAACCAGCTACGCCTGACCCACCCACGGCCCGCCGGAGCCCATCCGGCAGTCATTCACTCGCCACGCTATGCCCCGCCAACCATCCCGCGAGAAGGTCGCCCGCTATCGCCTACGCCTGGCGGGTGAGCTCCCCGCCCTGCCCACCTGCCCACAGTGCGGCCGCACCGTGATCAGCGACCGCACCGCGCCGCTGTGTTCCCAGTGCTGGAAGCTGACACCAGCTGGCCGGGAGTGGAACCGCGAGAGGGTGGCAAGACAGCGGAAACGTGACGATCCGTGAACCGTCCGCCGTGGTGGTTGTCAGCGTGTGCCCCACGGGTTACAGTATGGGCATCGGAGGGAAACGCCTCCACCGCCACCCGCCAGCCATGACCACCATCAACCCCATCGCTTTCGACCGCCCCCGCGCCAAGCTCGTGGTCTCCGGCATCTTCGCCGTCCTGGCCTCCGGCGGCTACATCGACCGCGCATTCATCGTTCGCCGCTTCATTGAAGGCGGCTACGTCGAGCGCCTCGCCGTCCGCTACGCCGACGCGCTGATCTCCCGGAACACCGACATTCAGCACCACTCCCGTTGGAGCGTGTGGGGCACCAACGGCCGCGAAACCTACAGCTTCTCCGGCTGATCCCCACCAACCACCCACCCCGCCCGGCCACAGCGCCGGGCTTTTCTGTATCTTGACCCCAGCAACACCCCCGCGCCCGCCGGGCCGACCCAGAGCGGGGGTCACTCCTTTACGCCACCTCCAGCACCAGCTGCAGGAACACCACCACGCGACGCCGGCAGCGCCTAGCACGCTTCACCACACGCACCGGCACCCGCGCTACTGCCACCAACACCAGCTGCACCGCTTCAGCTGCCAGTGACGCCTGCAGCCGCTCTAACCTGCTCTCCAGCACCCGCACACTCACGCCTTCCTTCGCTGCTAGCTCAGAGCGGGGCACCTCAACACCGTCAAGGCCCCACGCCAGAGACAGCAGCCGCTGATCTGATGCCGGCAGTCGAGCAATCAACCCGCGCAGCTGCTCCGCTTGCCGCCACCGCTCACGTTGCTCCTCTTCATCCTCTGGTGATCGATCCCACGTTGCAACCGTGCTGCCTAGTTCAAGGCCGTCATCGGTCACCACCTGATCCAGGCTGCCAATCGGCCGGCCGTTCTCAATCACCTGTTGCAGCACCCGCATGCTCACCCCCAGCTCGGCCGCCAGCTCCTGGTGAGTAGGTGCACGATTCAGCTCGCGTTCTAATCGCCGCGTGATCCCTGCCAGCTTTGACAGGTGCTGGCAGTGGCTGCCGGGGATGGCGATTGATCGGCCGTGCTGATCGACCCATCGGTTGATCGACTGCCGGATCCACCAATACGCATAGGTGGAGAACCGGTACCCCTTTGTTGGATCAAACCGCTCTACAGCAGTGATCAGCCCCATGTTGCCCGCCTGCGTCAGGTCCTCAACTGAGTGGTTCTTCGCCAGCCGGTGACAGTGCCGGGTGACGTAGCTGATCACCAGCCGCAGGTTGGCTGATACGAATCGATCACGCGCCCGCATGCCGCGTCTGCGAATCCCGGGCGGGCACGGGTCGGGGTGGGTCTGCCACCGCTGGATCGCAGTGCCCAGCTCAATTTCCTCAGCAGGTGTGAGCAGCGGTATGCGCCCGATGCTGTCAAGCCACCAGGACTGGTTGGAGCTGGCTGGCACCGGGTCGAGTGTGACGGATCTGCCTCATCATAGGTGCAGAACCGGAACCTAACCGGTACAGTTGGCAGGTGCCCACCGCCTGCCTATGACCACCACTCTCTACGACCTCACCGGCGACGCCCTCCGCCTGCAGCAGCAGATCGACAGCGCCGCCGTTGACCTGTTCTCCGACGATCCCGACGTAGTGGCCGCGGCCACCGCCACGTTGGAGGGCCTGATCTCAGCTGAGGCTGACAACCGCCGCGCTGTCGAGGCCAAAGCCGACGCTTGGTGCTGGGTGATCGACGCCATCCGCGCCCGGCGTGATGCCCGCAAGGCTCGCGCTCAGGCGCTGGCAGAGCTGGCCGCCGCTGATGAGCAGCAGGCGGATGCGCTGCAGGATCGACTGATTGCGGCGCTGCAGCGCGTCGATCCCGATGCCACGAGGTACGACCTGCCGGAGCACAAGATCACCAGCCGGCGCACGGAGTCGGTGATCGTTGACGCCCCAGCTGAGGAGCTACCCGCCCAGTTCGCACGGGTCAAGGTCGAAGCCAACAAGACCGCGATCAAGGCTGCCCTCAAGGCCGGAGAGCAGATCGACGGCTGCTCCCTGGTCGAGCGCCGCAGCTGGAAAATCGCCTGACCACTCACCGTGCAGAACCACAACCCCACCCCCCTAGAGTGCGACGGCGCACTCTCCGACCTGATCCTGCAGGCTGCCCGCCAGGCGCTGCCGGCACACGTCGATTCACTGATCACCCTGCCCGACGTTGGCGCACTGAATCAACCGCTCATGCCACTGCTGATCGGGCTGATCGATTCAACAAAGGTCACAGCAGGCGCCATCAACGACAACGCATGGGATGGCGGGTTCGCTGTCCCTAAACACCTGGCAGCTGAACTCATCGCCGAGCTGCGCGCTGTCATGCAGATCATTCAGTCATCAACCGAATCACTCTGATGACCCCCTCCACTGGAATTACTCACCTCATCACCTATCGCCGACATCATGACAATGGAACAATCACGCTTGAATGGACTTGCCCCAAGGGATGGAGTACATCTGCCGTTCGTGATGCCTTCCAGGTCCAGTATCCGTCAGCTGAGATCATCAGCATCACCGAAGTGCCATGGTGACTCTGCTGATGTGGTTGACCTCTCGCTTTACAGGGCCCAGCGACGACGTGCTGCAGCTGCTGCCAAGGCCGCTTCCTGTCGCCGAACCGTGATTGCTGTCTCGCTGTGCCTGCTGGGCATTGTGGCGGCGGTGGTGGTGCTGGACCGGGAGGCGCGGATTCAGGCGGTGGAGGTGCGGCGGTGACCCAGCCCGTACCCTTCGTTTTCGACGACGACCCCTGCCAGTCCGCTGGCGAGGGCATCACCCGCACCAGCGAGGCCGGCGCTCAATTCTGGCCTTGTGAGATCACGTTCGCCTGCCGCCAGCCGATGCGCTGCACCATCCGCGCCGTGTCCCGCCAGCAGGCTTATCAGTTCGCCGAACGGCGACACCCTGACGCCAGTTCCATCACTATCCTCACCCCCAAATCCGCATCATGGCTCTAACCGCAACCCTGCAACACAACCCTTGGCGATTCGCCGTTGGTGACGAGGTATTCCTCGCTGGGCACCCGCAATTCGCCGCCAAAGTCGTCGCTGCATTTGGCCATGGCCGCTCAGCATGGCCGCATTACATGGTGATCGACTACGAAGGCACCGAATGGACTGTGCCCCAGCAGATCCTGTCCAAATCGCCGATCCTGCCATGAATGAAGCCAGCATCGCCGCCGCTTTTGAGGATTGGTGGATAGACAGTTACGGCACGCCGCCAGGGCCCCACGCTCGGATGACACACGTCGCATTCGCCGCGCACCTGTTGGAACTGGTCGAGTTGATGCAACCATCGCAGAACACTGATGCCGCTCGCTGATTGGCAGATCCTCAGCCGCTGCGAGGGCGGCATGGTTGAGGGCTACGACCCTGAGCTGATCAATCCCGCCAGCCTGGATGTCAGGCTGGGCGGCACGTTGCTGATTGAATCTGCGCAGTCCCGTGACCTGGTGTCATACCCACTGGCCGGGCACAGCAAAGACAACCCGTATGAGCTGCGGCCTGGGCAGTTCTGCCTAGCGCAGACGATGGAGGTGTTCAACCTGCCGGATGACGTGGCCGCAGAGTTCCGCCTGAAGTCCAGCCGCGCCCGCGAAGGCCTCGATCAGGCGCTCGCCGTCTGGTGCGATCCCGGTTGGCACAACTCGGTACTCACCCTAGAGCTGCGGAACAATCGCCAGCTATGGCCGCAGCTGCTATGGCCGGGAATGCGCGTGGGCCAGATCATATTCCACTTAATGGTTGAACATCCCGCGCGATCTTATGCAATTACCGGAAGATACAACCGTGACCCAGCAGTGCAGGGGAGTCGCGGATGATCCCCTGCACTGAATGCGGTGGCATCATGGTCGTCACGCACACCCGGCAGTCCAAACGCGGCGAATACAAGCGCTTCGCGTGTCGGGACTGCAAGCGGCGGATCTCAACATTCGGTGATGTTGAGCATGTCGCCGCTCAACGTTCGCGTGTAATGCAACCCAGCCGGCGGTTCACAGCTGATCAGGTGGCTGCAATCCGCGAATCATGCGACAGCAAACGACAACTCGCAGATCGCTACGGTTGCAGCCCTGAACTGATCCGCCAGATTCGCGCAGGATTGATCTACTGCGACCTGCTGCCAGATGACTACCGCCCACCACCGCGTCGCGGTGAACGCTCCTGTGAACACTGCCGCGAATGGCTGGGCGAGGGTTGCAGCCTGGGATTCCCGGACCCCATCGAAGAGGGTCCAGGGTTCGCCAGGGACTGCAATCTGTACGTCGTAGAGGGGTGAGGATGCGGAAGTGCAGCCACCCAAAGACAGTGCGCGAAGCCCTGCTCTCGATGCTCAGCAGCTACGAGGAAGAGGTTCGATCGGGTCGCCACGTTCCCCCACCGTTACCGATCGAAGAACGGCCTGCATCACAGTTCGCTGGTCCTGTGGCGAACCTGAGGTGAAGAACCGCGGATCCTGCATCGCCCTGTAAGCGGCAGGATCCACCGCCGACCGTTCCACCCTGCGCAGCGCCTCGATCCGCTGGCGCTGCTCGGCCACGGCTGCCGCCATCGCCCGGTTCTCGGGGTTGCGTGCGGCCATGCGCTCCATCAGTTCCAGTTCGTCGGCCATCGCCGCCACTGCCGGCTCCTGGGCCTGGGGCTCAGCCAGTAACTGCGCCAAGCGGCCGGCCTCGGCCACGCAGGCATCGATCACCACCGGCAGGATCCGGTCTTCCCTGGCGCCGCCCCGCCCCGCGCACAGCCGATGCCGGCACCGCCACCAGGCCACGCCGTTGGAGGTGTTCCGCCGCAGCAGATGGCCGCAGGACCTGCAGCGGAGCAGCCCCGTGAGTGCATGGGCCACCTCGGTGGTGGTGGTGTTCTTGAACCGGTTGGTCGGCCGCCGCAGCAGATCGGCGAGCTCCCGCCAGTCCTGTTCGCTGATCAGCGCCGGATGCTGGTCGTAGAGGATCTCCCCCCACCGCTGGCCCCAGCCCTTACCTGATTTCCGGTCCAGCTGGTGGCCGATGTGCCCGCGAATCACCGGGTTGACGAACCACGCCTGCAGGTTGGTGGCGGCCGGCGTCCAGTCGCACCACTCCGGCATCGAACGGGTCACCGTCGCAAAGCTCCCGAGCCGTTTCAGGTCACGCAGCACCCGCAGCGCCTGAGGCCACTGCTCAGGGTGCGGCTGCAGCCGGTGGCCCGGCCCGGCCTGGTAGCCGAACGGCTTGCGCCGGCGCAGGTGGCGACCCTCGGCACGGTAGACGGCGAACTGCCGCCGCAGCCTGAGGCTCAGCATGCGCGACTCCATCTCCGCTAGGCCGGTCTGCAGCCGGGCCATCAGGAATCCCTGGGGGGTAGCCGTCTCAATCGCGCCCCCGTCCAGCGCCCGCACGGCGACTCCCTGTTGCTCGCACTGGGCCAGTAGGGCATCGGTGTAGGCCGCGTCCCGCCCGAGCCGGTCCACGCGGGTTACCAGCAGCTCCGACACCTGCCCGGCTTGGACCATGGCCATCACCTCCAGCAGGCCATCCCGATCGGTGCTGCGGCCGGTCTCGATGTCGGTGATCACCCGGGCGCAGCCGGCGGCCTGCAGGCGGCTGACCTGGGCTGGGAGGCTGCCTGCCTGATCGTCTTTGCTGACGCGGGCGTAGCCGATGACGGCCATAGGATCGGCCCAGAACGGCCACTCACACTACCCTGCGCTATGGATTCGTTTTCCTTAGACACCGGCAGCAGAGCGCAGAGCAAAAAAGGCCGGCCGCTGCTGACTGTTGCGGAGGCGGCCGAGGCTCTTGGCTGCAGCGACCGGCACATCAAACGCCTCATCCACGAGTGGGTCCAGCCCTGCTGCTCACGCCACCGCCGCAGCATGTCCCCAAAACGTGCAACGGCGATCTGCTGCAGCTCGGGATCGTACCGATACTGCGCCATGGTGGTTTGCGAGTGGGGAAGCCAGGCTATTCCCGTGCATACCCTGAACCATGCACCTCCCCACCACCGAACTGGTGATCTGCGACGGGCAGCCGATCTGGCTGGTGCAGGGTGCAGGCGTTGCCAGTCGGCACCCTGATCGTCATGCAGCCACTGCAGCGTTCAGCATGGAATGCCAACGCCGCGGTCTGCAGCTCCCTGGTGGGGGCAAGCAGCCGCGGCGCGGGCCTTCAGAGTGTGATGAGCCGGGCTTGTGATTACCAGTCGCCCTGGCGGGCAACACGCAGCAGCCGAGCACCAGGGCCGGCGAGCTCCAGCGCAGTGGCGATGGCCTGGGCCTGGGTGATTGCGTACAGCTCGATGGGGCCGTGGGTGGTTTGCACGTGGTAGAGGCGTGGCATTAGTGGGCCTCCAGCTCGGCGGCAACAGCAGCCTTCAGCTCCCGCAGTTCACGGTAGATGAAGTAATCCTCGGGATCATCGTAGGCATAATCCAGAGCCTGATCTACAGCTGTTTCAGCGAGGAACAGCAGGCGTGCGATCAGTTCGCGGTTAGTCATCGGTCGGCCTCCAGCTCGGCGGCGATGGCGAGGAACTTGAGGCGAATGCGTATCCACTGGTCGTGGCGTGCGTCGTCGTGCTCATCGCCTACCGGGTTGACTTTTTCCGGCACCACCTGATCAGCAGCAGCTCGCAGGGCGGCGGCGGCTATCTTGCCGGCATGTTGTTCGCAGGTAGCGACATACAAAGTTTCGTCGTCATAAGCAAGGAAAGCAGCATTCAGCACGGCCTGCGCGGCGGGTGATAACGGCTGAGCTGGTCCAGGTGCATGATGGCCTTGTGGACACAACGCATTGAACTCCTCATCGCTGAGGTGGCTTAGATCATTGGGGGTGAGGTCAGTCATCAAGTTGCTCCAGGGCGCGGCGGATGGTATCGGTAATCTCTGGGATCACGACATCCATCCTTTCAATTGTCCCCAGCATTTCTAGTGCAATGCTGTTCAGTGTCTGGGGTTTTGGGCGACGGGCGGCGCGGAGTGCGTTTGCACCAATGTTGGGATAGTCATGCTGTAACCACTCACAGCACGCCTCCAGTTCAATGTCGGCGCCCCACTGGGCGGCGCGGGTGGCGACAAAATACGTGAATCCGTTTCCGTTTGTATTGCCGGAACAATGCCAGTCAGCTTCCCACTGCTTCACCAGCTCCGGCGGTGGGGTGATGTTGTGTTCGAGCCAGCAATTCTTTGGCGGCCCCTGCGGCTCGGGCTGGGCCAGGGCGGCGCGGGCGCGGGTGATCTGGCGCTGAATGCGGTCCAGATCACCCTGCAGGTCGTGCTTCTGCTTGAAGTGGTCGCTGGCGTAGGCGGCCCAGTCGCTCACCGCATCACGGGCTTCCTGAAGGTCGTTGGCCAGCTCAGCGCACAGGGCGCGGTAGTCGGTGGTCATCGGTCGGCCTCCTGCTCCAGTCGAGCGGCCCAGTAGGCCGCTGCGTCGTCGTCTGTGTGCTCGCTGAGCCACGCCGCCACCTCGCGGATTGCGGCGCGGGCTTCCTGGCCATACGACTCTTCAGGGGCAAAGCAACCTTTGTGCGCAATGCGTAGCGCCACCCTCTCCGCCAGCCCACCAGGCCGGGCCTCGGTATTGGCCGGTGCGGCGAGCTGGCCAATACGTGCCGATGCCTCTAGCGCCTCGACGCGGGCGCGGAGTTCAAGGATGGTGTTGTCGTACTCGGGAGCGCTCTGCTCCTCAAGCGCTGCCCACTGCTCAGGCGTGGCGCGGTGTTGGTCGGTCATGCCGCCTCCTGTGCAACGGACTGCAGCCACTCAATGGCGTCGTCCTTCTTGTCGTAGAAGTGCTCAGCAGCATCAACGCCTAACAGCAGCAATCCAGCCATGTGTGGGCCATGAAGTTTCTCCAAGACTTCACCTAGCGGTCCAGCCTGGTGAATAGCCCACCCTGCCAGGCAATGAGTAGTACCGCACTCGTTATGCCAGTTTGTCATGTGAAGGTTTTGAGGGTTGGACAGCACTTCACTGGCAACCGCACGCAGCCGCTGCAGATGATCTGCAGCGATTGGCAACCCCTTGGCGTCGCTCAGAATGGCGCCGCGCAGCTTGGCGCCGCTCAGA
>Ga0208787_1000284_pt1 | contig 25228 bp, 25 predicted proteins | sample Wag4_2014_7_11_FD_187362 | JGI IMG/M metagenome (GOLD analysis project Ga0208787, IMG submission 187362) | Fresh water microbial communities from Ohio, USA - Utica-2 Time Series HT 2014_7_11 (SPAdes) (version 2) | ecosystem: Environmental > Aquatic > Freshwater > Water tank | place: USA: Ohio...
CTTGTGGTCTGTGAATTTGAATTGACCTACTCAGTTCGGAGGCGAGGGTCTGTAAGTTCTGAGGATCCGTTAGTGAGGTGTAGGAGAGCGGGATCTTGTTGGTTTCGAGTTCTTTTGCAAAATGCCTCATGGCCGATAGAAATACCGCAATGCGTTGCTTTGATGACGACACATGGGTAGATTCTTCGCGGACCTCGGCCATCCAGACCAGATCTTGTGCGCGGTCGAACTGATCAAAGCAGGCGGCTTTGAGATCGAGTTGATCGCCCAGCACGAGGATAAGGTGGCGTTTGGGGCTATTGCCGGCTGGATTTTTTTTGTTCATCGCGGGTTCAACCGCCTAGCAAACGTCGAGCAAGCACGGCTTGCATGTCACGTCGGCCATCGACAATCAGATAAATAGTGACTTTTCTGTCGGTGATACGGTAGACGAGGCGGTAAGGTTTGAAGAAGGTCTGCCGGTATTCTTTGATACCAAGGCCGAGCAGTTCTCTTGGGTGGCTACCGCGTTCCGGGAATCTCGACAAGCTTTCCACAACGTCCATCAGTGCATCCAACACATCGTTGGCGCTCGCGACGCAGTCGAACTCACAGATGTAGTCGTGAATGGCCTCCAGATCCTGCTCCGCACCCTGGGTGAGGAGGACTTCAAACTTGGCAGATTTGCCTGCCATCAGTCTCAGGCCCGCTTAGCGCGAAGACGGGTAACCACATCGGCTGCAGGCTTAACCTTGCCGGCCGCCACATCCTGATTACCAAGTGCAAGAATTTTTAACATGGCGAGTGTTTCTTGGGTCTCTTCGAACGAGGCGACGTCCTGCAGGACAGCCTTGGCTTCGCCATTTTGGGTGATGACCAGCGGCTCGCGCTGCTCCGCGAGTTGCGACAGAACCTCGGCGGCATTCGCTTTGAGGTAGCTGATGGGTTTGACTTGCGATGAGTAGCGCATGATTTTTCTCCAGACTCAAGTGAGTCTTAATATAGTCTTTTAATAGTCTCTTTACAAGGAGGGAAGAAGTGCAAGACTTGGGCCCGCGCATTCGAACGCCGCGTCCGAGCGGCCCGCGGTTTAGTTTAGTCGTGGCTATAAACCTGAATTGGACGATCCTAGCCTTGCGGACTGTTGTGCAACCAACTTGGCGCAAATGGGTCACTTAGAGAGCAGCTCAACATAAGCTTGATAGCTGTAGCTTCTGTTCTTCTTCTGGCCCGTCATCTCAGTAACGATACCGAGATCTTCTAACACCTTGACGGCCGCTGTGGCGGTAGGAAAACTGGTGTCCAGTTGCTGGCGAACGCGCTCAATGGTGAAGCGCGGCATCATCGGCAGCATCTCAAACAATCGGTAACTGGCTGGCCCCGCCTTTGGTGACTGCAGCAGGCGTTTACGGTCCGCTGCTATGAGGCTAGCCACTTCGATAATGCTGTGCTCTGCATCTGCGGCAGCCACGGATACGCCTTCCAAAAAGAAAGTCACCCAGGCCTCCCAATCACCTTCGGAGCGAATGTTCGATAGGCGGCGGTAATACTCGGCCTGATGTTGCTTAAGGTAGCCGCTGAGGTACATCAGCGGCTCGGCAAGCAATCCCCAGTGCTCAAAAAGCGTTGCAATTAGCAGACGGCCAATGCGGCCATTGCCATCCAGAAAAGGATGGATGGTTTCGAACTGTGCATGGATTAGCGCCACCTTCACCATGGGTGGTAAATCGGTCACACCATCATGAATGAATCGCTCCATGTCGGTCAGCAATTGGGGCACATTTTCTGGCGGTGGCGGCACGAACACCGCGTTTCCCGGCCTTGTGCCGCCGATCCAGTTTTGTGAGCGACGCAGTTCCCCTGGCTGCTTGCCTGCGCCTCGAACGCCATTGAGTAATAGGCGATGAGCATCGCACAGCAACCGCACACTGATGGGCAGCCCCTTGGGGTCACGTAACTGCTCTTGAACCAATCGGAAGGCTTGAAGGTAATTCGTGACCTCTTCAACATCGTCAGTGTTGCTCACCTTAAAGCCAGCTTCTTCGTCAAACAGGTCGGTCAGAGTGGCCTGTGTGCCCTCGATCTGCGATGTGAGCAATGCTTCCTTGCGGATCGCGCTGTAAAGCAGCCAGTCCACCGAAGAGACCAAGCCCGACACGCCGGATAGTCGCGCGAGCGCCATCTCTGCCTTGCGGTTCAAGTCCTGATAGACCTCCAATGCTAGGGTTGGATTTTTGGGCGGCAATGAATTAGGCACGAACGCCTGCACCACCTCCCCAAGGGTGGTGGATTTCACATAGGTCCCAGTTGCCCGTTTCATTATTTAAGGTCGCTTTAATTAGATTCCTCAATATTAAAGAATCCTTTAATATATGGCAATATTATTAAAGGATTCTTTAGTAAAGAGTACGCTGCTCGGTCTACGGAGGGTATGTCACGACCAACAAAAAGCCCACTTGCGTGGGCTTTTTGTCGATTGATTGGTGGCGTATGGCGCCTCAGTCTACATGTGGGTATAAACCTGAAATGGACGATCCTGTCCTTCGAGGTACTTCAAAGCTTGACACAGTTAACAAATTTGTTAACATTTGCCTGTGACCTATTCGATCATCTACTACAGCGATCAGGTGCAAGAGGATGTCCTGGCTCTGCCGGACACTTTGCAGGCTCGTTACATTGGTTTGACCGCTCGGATGATCGAGCATGGACCGAACCTTGGGTTGCCGCATACGGATGCCTTGGGGGGAGGGCTATTCGAGCTTAGGTTAAAAGGCGCAGAGGGTATCGCTCGGGTGATGTACTGCTTGATGATCGAACGGCAGATTCTGGTTCTGCATGTATTCGTGAAAAAGACACAAAAAACGCCGCCAAGGGAATTAAGAATTGCAAGGCAACGCATGAAGGAGTTTAAGAAATGACAACGAAGATAAAACCAAAGATGCTTACCCACGATCAGCTCGTGAAGAAGATGATTAAAAAGCCATCGGTTAAGGCGGCTGTGGATGAGCTTAATCGAACCGAATTTGCGATCCTGGACGAGATTCTGGCTGCGAGAAAGGCAGCCGGACTAACCCAGGCGCAGATTGCTAAGCGGATGGGCACCCAGACACCGGCGATTGCGAGACTTGAGAGCGCGCTGGCAACGGGCAAGCATTCCCCAAGCTTGAACACATTAAAGCGCTACGCAGAGGCATTGGGTAAAAGAGTGGAAGTGCATCTGGTGTAGACCCATGAGAGTGTCTTTCACATGACGTTATTGCCTATATTGAGTCTTCGTTGAGTCATTGATCTGCTCCCGAGGTCTGATCCAACCCAGTCAACAAAAAAGCCCACTTGCGTGGGCTTTTTGTCGATTGATTGGTGGAGCCGGCGGGAATCGAACCCGCGTCCGCAAGTCATCCAAAGACAGTTCTACATACTTAGTCGGTTTATTTAAATTTAACGAAGTGACTTAGCCAACAGACAGGCCGGTCATCCGCGATCCGCTTGTTTTAGGCACCTGACCCACGGCTTATCAGGTGACGATCTGATGTGAATGACGCTGCAGTGGTTTGACCCACCCGGCCCATCAGCGTGCCGTTGCAGCGCTCGCTAGCCCTTAGGCTGCGAGAGCAAAACGCTCGTCGTTGGCGTTTATAGTTTTTCGACTGTATTTACGAGGGAATCGAGCCTCGGTATGCCCTGCGCTTCTTCACTACCCACGTCGAAACCGGGTCGGCCCCAATTTCATTGCGACTATTAAAGATACAACTAGGACGCTCAGTATGCGGTCAAAGTTCCTCTCATTCAAGTAATTCTTTTAGGTGGCCCACACCCATTTACCCTCTTAAGGTGTGTCAGTAAATCATCGGCTGATTCAATGAGAAGATCCGCGCCCCAATCCCGCGGCAGGGGCTCTTGCACCAGATGGCCAAAATCGCAGGCCACCGTCCATGTACCTGCTGCAAAGCCACTCTCGATATCACGCGCGTCGTCGCCCACATAGATCACGGCCTGTGGGGTTAGGTGGAGCGCTCGGATGGCGTGCTCCATCGGCGCTGGATGAGGTTTGGCATGCGGTGTTGTGTCTCCGCTAACCACCACGGCACAGCGATGCCAGAGATCGATTTTTTTTAACAATGGCTCGGTGAATCGAGCGATTTTGTTAGTCACAATGCCCCAGGGAATGTTTTCTGATTCAAGGGCATCAACGACCCGATCCATGCCTGGCCAAAACCGGGTGTTATCTGCAAGACATTGCGAGTAAAACTCCATAAATGAGGCACGCATGGGTTCGTAATCAGGGTGATCGACTCCGATTCCGAGCCCCTGAGTAATCATGCCCCGTGCCCCCTGTGAGACCCAGGGCCTGAGAGCCTCAACCGATAAGGGTGCTAGACCCCTTAATTGCCGCAAGGCGTTCGCAGCCTTTGCAAGATCAGGTGCGGAATCGAGCAGTGTGCCGTCAAGGTCAAATAAGACTGCCCGCTGGCCGTGGCTGTGCCATTGCGTTTTCCAGTGTGGTCTGGGCGTGGGTCTGATCAAGTACGGGCGGGCTTACGATAAGCCATGAGATAGTTCACATCGGTATCGCGACCCAGGCAATAGACCTGCGTAAATGGGTTGTAACTCATGCCAACCATCTGATGAAGGTCTAAGCCCGCATCACGCGCGGCATCTGCAAGCTCTGAGGGTTTTATAAATTTCGCATACTCATGCGTCCCTTTAGGCAAGAGCCGCAAAACGTATTCGGCCCCCACGATTGCAAAGAGAAAACTCTTTGGATTGCGATTGATCGTTGAGAAGAAAACCCAACCGCCTGGTTTTGTCAGTTCCGCGCAGGCCGCGATGGTTGCGCTTGGATCGGGTACGTGCTCCAGCATTTCCATGCAGGTCACCACGTCAAACCGACTTGCCTCACGTTCGGCTAAGGCCTCTGCCGCGATGGCCTCGTAATCGACAGTGACGCCGCTTTCTAGCCCATGGAGCTGCGCAACCTTAAGTGGTTTTTCAGCAAGATCAATGCCTTTGACCTGCGCGCCAAGCTTGGCCATGCTTTCAGCCAAGATGCCACCGCCGCAGCCCACATCAAGAACCTGACGGCCTCGCAACTGGGCAAGCCCATCAATCCAATCAAGCCGCAGGGGGTTGATTTGGTGCAAGGGACGAAACTCGCTGTTGGGGTCCCACCAGCGTGAGGCGAGGCTACTAAATTTTTCGAGTTCTGCGTGATCAACGTTCATGGTGGCGAGCATAAATGAAAAGCCCCGCCTTTTGAGGGCAGGGCTCTGGTCTGAATGGTTAAAGGCTACTTGATATTGCGGGTACCAACGATTTCCAGTTCGACACGGCGATTTTTCGAGCGGCCTTCTGCGGTTTTGTTATCCGCTATCGGCAGTTTTTCTCCCTTACCTTCGGTATAGATGCGGGCAGCAGGAATTCCCTTGCTCACAATGTAGGCCTTCACGGCCGCCGCGCGTCGCTCGGAGAGTTTCTGGTTGTAGGTATCGGAGCCAACGGAGTCGGTATGACCTACCGCCACAATAACCTCTAGATTTAAGGACCTAGCCTCATCGACAAGCCGATCCAGCACGGCTTTACCCTCAGGTTTAACGATTGCGCGATCAAAGTCGAAAAGGGTGTCGCCTTTCAGACTGATTTTCTCTACGACAGGTTTAGGTGGAGGAGGTGGGGGTGGCTTCACCGCGGGGGCTGCCACGGGGGCTGGTGGCGGAACAACAGCTTTTTTGGGGACCAGATCTGGGTCACACTCTTCGGTGGCCATCTGGGGTGTCCAGTAGCCCGTGCGCCAGCAGAGGCCAAATCCGCTCTTCACAGTGCCCCCCAGAGACTGGACATAGCCGTTGGCCTGGGCGGGCGCTTGCGCATGTGCGACCCCAATGCCTGCGACCAGGCTGGCCGAGGACAAGGCGACTGCGCAGAGCAGACGAGAAATCGTGGATTTGGTCATAAAACCCCCTTTAGATTTTTGTAAAAATCACCACTCAATGAGTCTTTACGGGTCAAAAACTGACCTCGTTTAGAGGGCTCTTTTGTACCGTACCCAAGGCCTCATTTTGCCACAGGCGACGTGGATTAAAAAGGTAAAATCTCTGCATGGAATCATTTGCTAAAGAAACCCTGCCAATTAGCCTTGAGCAGGAGATGCGCCGCTCTTACCTTGATTACGCCATGAGCGTAATTGTGGGCCGAGCCCTCCCCGATGTACGTGATGGTTTAAAGCCGGTTCACCGGCGTGTGCTCTTTGCGATGCACGAGCTCAACAACGACTGGAACCGGCCTTACAAAAAGTCGGCCCGTATCGTGGGCGATGTTATTGGTAAGTACCACCCGCATGGCGATTCAGCGGTCTACGACACGATTGTTCGAATGGCTCAGGATTTTTCTCTGCGCTATATGCTCGTTGATGGCCAGGGTAACTTTGGCTCGGTCGATGGGGACAACGCAGCAGCGATGCGCTACACCGAGATCCGTTTATCCAAGATCGCGCATTCGCTTTTAGAAGATCTTGATAAAGACACCGTCGATTTTGGGCCCAACTACGATGGCAGCGAGAAAGAGCCTCTAATTCTTCCTGCTCGTGTTCCGAATCTCCTGATTAACGGCAGCTCGGGTATCGCGGTGGGGATGGCGACCAATATTCCGCCACATAACCTCTCAGAGGTTATCGAGGGCTGCCTAAAGGTGCTCGAGAACCCCGAGATCACCGTCGATGAACTGATCGACCTAATTCCTGCGCCCGATTTTCCAACTGCAGGAATTATCTATGGTCTGACGGGGGTCCGTGAGGGCTATCGAACGGGCCGTGGTCGCGTGGTGATGCGGGCGAAAACACATTTTGAAGATATTGATAAAGGGTCGCGTCAGGCCATCATCGTCGACGAGCTGCCCTATCAGGTCAATAAGCGCACGCTGCTTGAGCGTATCGCCGAGCATGTCAATGAAAAGCGTATTGAAGGCATCTCAGACATCCGCGATGAATCAGATAAATCGGGCATGCGGGTTGTGATTGAACTCAAGCGTGGCGAGGTTCCCGAGGTTGTGCTTAATAACCTCTACAAGAACACACAGCTGCAAGACACCTTTGGCATGAACATGGTGGCATTAATTGATGGCCAGCCACGCACCTTAAATCTCAAGCAGATGATTGCGGCCTTTATTGATCATCGCCGCGAGGTGGTGACACGCCGCACAGTCTTCGAGCTGCGTAAGGCCCGAGATCGTGGCCACATCTTGGAAGGCCTAGCGGTTGCAGTCTCCAACATGGATGACATGATTGCTTTAATCAAGGGGTCGGCCACCCCAGTGATTGCGAAGCAGGAATTGATGGCGCGCAACTGGCAGGCGAGCCTCGTGCAGGAACTTCTTGCCCGGGCGACAGAGCGCACCGTGTCGGAAGCCTTTAGGCCAGAGGGCATCAGCGAGGCCTTTGGGCTAAAAGCCGATGGCTACAAGCTTTCGGATATCCAGGCGCAGGAAATTCTGCAGATGCGTTTGCAGCGTTTAACCGGCCTTGAGCAAGACAAGATTGTTCAAGAGTACAAAGAGGTTATCGAGCGAATCGCCGATCTCTTAAATATCTTGGCAACGCCTGCCCGAATTATTTCCATCATTTCCGAAGAACTTATTGCCGTTCGAAACGAGTTTGGCAATGCACGTCGTAGCGTAATTGAGGTTAATGCAGAAGAGTTGCAGACCGAGGATTTGATCACCCCGCAGGATATGGTGGTGACACTTTCACATACGGGCTACATCAAGAGCCAGCCGCTATCTGAATATCGGGCCCAGCGACGCGGTGGCCGCGGAAAGCAGGCTGCTGCAACCAAAGAAGACGACTGGATTGATCAGCTCTTTATTGCCAACACTCACGACATGATCCTTGCATTTTCTGATCGTGGCCGTGTCTACTGGTTAAAGGTCTGGGAAGTCCCGCAGGGCAGCAGAACATCTCGGGGCAAGCCCTTGGTCAATGTATGGCCGCTTGAGCCGGGTGAGAAGATCACTGTGGTTTTACCGGTCAAGCAGTTCGATGAGGACCGCTATGTATTTATGGCGACTGCCCTGGGTACGGTAAAGAAAACGCCGCTAGCAAGCTTCTCGCGGCCAATGAAGCGGGGAATTATTGCGGTAAGCCTTGACGATGGCGATCATTTGATTGGTGCTGCGATTACGGATGGCCATCATGATGTGATGCTCTTTTCAGACGCAGGCAAGGCGGTTCGGTTCGATGAAACCGATGTTCGCCCTATGGGCCGGGAGGCCCGTGGCGTACGCGGCATGATGCTGGAGAATAAGCAGCGCGTTATTTCAATGCTGGTTGCAGAAAGCGAAATTCAATCGGTCTTAACAGCGACTGAAAATGGATTTGGTAAGCGCACCCCGATTGCGGAGTACACCCGGCATGGCCGTGGCACCAAGGGCATGATCGCGATTCAGACATCTGAACGTAACGGCAAGGTCGTAGGAGCGGTGCTGGTCGATCCAAACGACGAAATTATGCTGATTACTGATAAAGGCGTTTTGGTCCGCACGCGTGTCTCAGAGGTGCGTGAGATGGGCCGTGCTACCCAGGGCGTTACCTTGATTGCGGTCGATGATGGCAGCCAGTTAGCGGGCTTGCAGCGGATTGTCGAGAGCGATGTGCCCGAGGGTGAGGGCGCCGATGGTGAGGTAGTTGCGGGCGAAGATACAGACGATCTCTCCGAGGGAAGTAACGAGCAAGGCAATGCCCCGGCCGTATAACTTCGCAGCCGGTCCTGCAATGCTGCCCGAAGCGGTATTGCAGCGGGCAGCCCAAGAGATGCTCGACTGGCACGGATCGGGCATGTCGGTGATGGAGATGTCTCACCGCGGGGCTGCGTATCTCAGCCTATTTGAAAAAGTAATGGCGGATTTTCGTAGGCTCTTATCTCTGCCTGCGAATTACAAGATCTTATTCATGCAGGGTGGCGCTACAGCCCAGAATGCACTCGTACCTTTGAACCTATTGGGGGCGAATCGAAAAGCGGATTACGTCAATACCGGCCACTGGTCGACAAAATCGATTGGAGAGGCGCGGCAATACGGTGATATTCATGTCGCAGCCACTGCGGAGGCCGCGAGAGTAAACCCTGTGAGTCAGCATGCCTACACTTATATTCCTGATGCCAAGGAGTGGAAGGTGCGGCCAGAGGCCTCTTACCTTCATATCTGTGGCAACGAAACCATCGGGGGTGTGGAGTATTGGCAATGGCCAGATTTAAAGTCGCTTAGCGCGCCGGATGTGCCCCTCGTTGTTGATATGTCATCCCATATTTTGTCGCGGCCTATGGATTTCTCGCAGTTTGCCCTGGTCTATGGTGGCGCGCAGAAAAATCTTGGAATCAGTGGGTTGACCTTTGTCATCCTTGATGAGCATCTGATTCGTGAGCGTGTGAAGACCCCGCTTGCGGGCTGCCCCAGCGTATTCGATTACCGCAAGGTGCTTGATCACGACTCCATGTTCAATACACCAGCCACCTATGCGATTTATCTCACTGGGCTGCTCTTAGAGTGGATTGAGGCACAAGGCGGTGCGGCCGCTATGGGCCAACGAAATGCCGAGAAGGCTAGTCTGCTCTACAGGTTTCTCGATGAATCGAGTTTCTATCAGACCCGGGTTGCAGTGAATGCACGGTCGTTTATGAATGTACCCTTCTACCTACCCGATGATCGGCTCTACGAACCTTTTCTTCGCGGGGCGCAGGACAGGGGTTTACTGAGCTTAAAAGGACATAAGGCCGTGGGTGGGTTGCGTGCGAGTCTTTATAACGCCATGCCGATTGAGGGGGTTCGTGCCCTTCTGGCCTGGATGACCGAGTTCGAAAAGGAGCAGGCATGACACCTGAAGAACTCCAAGACTTTAGAAATCGTATCGATGCGATTGATGATGAGCTGGTTCGCTTGCTTGCAAGCCGCGCAACACTCGTGCAGGAGGTGGGCAGGCGTAAGCACCTGACGGGCGCGCCTGTGTTTCGCCCCGAGCGTGAGGTGTCCATCATCGAGCGGATGGTCTCACTGAACCAAGGCCCGCTTCCCCCTGACTCTATTGCAGCGATCTGGCTTGAGATCATTTCGGGCTGTCGTGCACTTGAACGTGTGATGCGGGTCTCGTATCTTGGGCCTGCGGGCACCTATAGCGAGCAGGCGGTACGTACACTCTTTGGCCATCAGGTTGAGATGGTTCCCTGTACTACGATGGATGAGGCGATTCGAGAAGCCGAAGCTGGTGCAGTTGATTGTGCCCTGCTACCTGTTGAGAACTCTACCGAGGGAACAGTGGGCCGCACCTTAGATATCTTGCTGCGCACGCCGCTTAAGATCTCTGCAGAGATTTCGCTTCCGATTCATCACAGCCTCTTGCAAAAAGAGGGCAAGCGTGAGGCTATTCGATCAATCGCGGCCCATCCTCAGGCACTTGGCCAGTGCCAACGCTGGCTCGATGAGAATTTTCCTGGTGTGGTCCGCCTGCCTGTTGCAAGCAATGGCCATGCGGCGGAGATCGCATCAAAGGACCCATCGGTAGCGGCCATCGCGGGCCAGCTAGCCGCGCAACATTACGGTCTGCAGTCGGTTGCAGAGCGGATTGAGGACGACCCCAACAACCGCACACGTTTTGCCGCGATCGGCGACTTCACCCCACAGGCCTGTGGGGTGGATCAGACCTCTCTGATTCTCTCGGTGCCGGATAAAGCGGGTGCAGTCGTCTCATTGATTGAACCCCTAGCGCGCCATGGTGTGTCGATGAAGCGATTTGAATCTCGGCCGGCGCGACAGGGTGCGTGGGAATATTATTTCTATCTCGATCTCGTTGGACACCGGCAGGATTCAAATGTCGCGCTTGCGCTTGCCGAGATTCGACAGCGCGCAGCGTTCTATAAAGAGCTGGGCTCCTACCCGTTGTTTGATCGTTTAACAACCTAAGCCAAGACAGGCACAGGGATCACAGACATGATTAACCCTAGCGAGCGGGCACCGGAGTACGTGCGTGGTATCGCGCCTTATCAGGGCGGCCGGCCAATTTCTGAGATTGCCCGTGAATATGGGTTTCAAGAAGCCGATATCGTGAAGCTCGCATCAAACGAAAACCCGCTGGGTATGAGCCCAAAGGCTAAGCAGGCCATGCTGGCGGCGGCGAGTGATCTTGGCCGCTATCCGGATGGCAATGGCTTTGAACTAAAAGCGGCGATCGCGAAGCGTTTTTCTTTGCCCCAGGAATGGATCACCCTAGGAAATGGTAGTAACGATATTCTGGAGCTTGCTGCCCACGCATTTTTGCAGCCTGATCGTGAGTCACTCTATAGCCAGCACTCATTCGCGGTCTACGCACTTGCCACCCAGGCTACCGGTGCCAAGGCAGTGGTCACGCCGGTAACGCAGGGCTTGGGCCATGATCTCTTTGTAATGCGCCGTGCAATTACGCCTCGCACAGGAATTGTCTGGGTGGCAAACCCAAATAATCCAACGGGCACTTTTATCCCTGCGGCCGAGCTTCGTGCCTTTATTGCAGATGTTCCCTCGCAGGTCTTGGTTATTCTTGATGAGGCCTACACGGAATACCTCACGGCAGCCGATCGCTACAACGCATTTGATTGGGCGGCTGAGTTCCCCAACCTCTTAGTGTCGCGTTCGTTTTCAAAGGCCTATGGCTTAGCAGGCCTTCGCATTGGTTTTGGTGTGGCCCAGCCCGGCATCACCGATCTGCTTAACCGGATTCGTCAGCCTTTTAATGTCAATTCAATGGCGCAGGCCGCAGCCGCAGCCGCATTATTTGATGAGGAATTTCTCAAGCGATCACAGCGCGTGAACCAAGAGGGCCTTGCCCAGCTGGCCAGTGCCATAAGTTCCATGGGTCTGAGTTTTATTCCTTCCTGGGGGAATTTCCTACTTGTAAAGGTAGGAGATGCGCCCGACGCGGGTCTGGGGCTATTTAAGGCCCTGCTCGCCAAAGGTGTGATTACGCGGCCGGTTGCAAATTATGATCTACCGCAGTGGCTTCGCATCTCTGTTGGTACGTCCGAGGAAAATGAAAAATGTATCGCCGCAATGAAAGCGGTTCTACCCAGCCTGCGGAGTGCTGCGTGAGCCGTCTACTCGTGGACAACCTGGTGGTCATTGGTACGGGGTTCATGGGGGCATCGCTCGCTGCTGCAGTAAAGTCAAGAGGCCTTGCGCGGCAGGTGATTGGAATTGACCCCGCAGAGGCTCAGCGCGCTAAATTATTAGGCTTTATTGATCAGGTGATCGATCGTGTGGATAGACTTGCCGATTCGAGTGTCGCGAAGGCCGGCTCTCTTGCTGTGGTGATCGCGTCGCCGGTGCCAACGTTTAACCAGATTCTGGGTGACCTTCAGAAATCTGCGCATCGAGGTAGTCTCCCACTCCAATGGATAACGGATATCGGTAGCACCAAGCGGAGTCTAATTTCTGCGGTAGAAAATAACCTCACCGATCTTGCTGCGTTGTTTGTGTCCTCACATCCGATGGCGGGCTCTGAAAAGCAGGGCGCTGCGGATGCAGATTCAAACCTCTTTCAGGGGGCGCGTGTATTGATGAGCCGTCTGCCGCGCACCACCGATGACACTTTCAATGCGGTCGAAGAATTCTGGGTGGCCCTAGGGGGGCAGCCCAGCGCGATGCCGATTGATGATCACGATGCACTCTTGGCGGCGATTAGTCATCTGCCCCACGTTGTGGCCTACAGCCTTGCTGGTGCACTTGCCCAGTCTGCACTCTCGGGTGCAGCGCAGTCGATGCATGGCGCAGGCCTGCGCGACACGACGCGAATCGCCGCCTCTTCACCAGAGTTATGGGCGGATATTTTTCTCGATAATCGGGACTCGCTGCTACTCTCGTGCTCGCAGTGGTCGCTACAGGTTGCGGCTATTGAGTCGGCAATTCGAGATGCTGATCGCGATCGCCTGATCGACCTACTTCGTGAGGCGAGTCAGTGGCGTAAAGGCTTTCAGTAATGCTCTATCCCAATTCGATTGTGTTGACGCCGCGCGCGGCGGCCTGTGGTGAGGTGGTACTGCCAGGAAGTAAAAGTATTTCTAATCGGATGCTTCTGCTCGCAGCGCTTGCGGACGGCGTGACGCGATTGCATCGGGTGCTGGACTCCGATGACACCCGGGTCATGATTGATTCGTTAGGAAAACTTGGTGTTGTATTTGGTGAGTCGTCAGGCACGCTCACCAATGCGGGTGCCCATCCGCAGCCCAATGAAGATAACAACATTTTAGAGATAAGGGGTGTGGCGGGCCGGTTTCCAAATACAGGGTCTGCACAAGCGCCACTGCAATTATTTGTTGGTAACTCGGGCCTAACGATTCGAACACTGGTACCTGCGATTGTTGCGTCTTTATCGCAGACAGGCGGTTGCGTTGAGATTCGTGGTGTCGCCCGCATGCATGAGCGGCCGATTGCTGATCTGGTCAATGGCCTGCGGGCTATCGGTGCGGGGATTGATTATCTAGGCGAAGAGGGCTTTCCGCCCCTGCGTATCCGGGGTGTTCGGCTGATGCCAGCTTCTGTGATCACGGTAAAGGGCTCAACGTCAAGCCAGTTCCTCACAGGGCTAATGCAGGCTGCACCGTTGATGGCGATGCAGTGGAATCAGCCGATTTGCCTAGAGGTTGAGGGTGAATTAATTAGTAAACCGTATATTGAAATCACCCGCGCAGTGCTAAAGAGGTTTGGTGTGGATGTCACATCGAGACAGACCCAGTCGCTCTCTTACGAAATCGCGCCGCAAAGCATCTGTGCCGCCGGTGATCTGATTGTCGAAGGAGATGCCTCATCGGCCTCTTATTTCCTGGCGGCCGGTGCAATCGGTGGTGGACCAGTTCGGGTCATTGGTGTTGGCCGCGACAGCGTTCAGGGCGATATTGGTTTTGCGAATGCCTTGGAGCAGATGGGGGCCGTAGTGCGTTGGGGCCCAGACTGGATTGAAGCCGCACATCCAAAGCATGCCGGTTCAGTGTCGCCCCAGCTCAGCGGGATTGATCTCGACTGCAATGCAATTCCTGATGCGGCGATGACCCTCGTGGTCTGCGCACTGTTTGCCAGTGGCCCAACGACGCTTCGCAATATTGGATCTTGGCGCGTAAAGGAGACCGACCGAATTCTGGCGATGGCCACGCAATGTCAGAAGCTCGGAGTGAAGGTGCAATGGGGCGACGACTGGATTCGGATTGAGCCTTCTGGGCAACTCACGCCAGCGAGCATTGAAACCTATGACGACCATCGGGTGGCAATGTGCTTTTCTTTGGCGAGTTTCGGCAATGCCACCATCCGAATTCTCGATCCCGGCTGTGTGGCGAAGACCTTTCCCAGATTCTTCGAAGTCTTCTCCAATCTCTGCGCCCAGGCCGTCCCCGTATTGGCCATCGATGGGCCTACCGCCTCGGGCAAGGGAACAATCGCGAGCATGGTCGCCATGGATCTTGGGTTTGGCTACCTCGATAGCGGTGCGCTCTATCGAATTGCCGCCCTCGCAGCCCGCGAGGCCGGTATCTCGGACGATGATGAGCAGGCGCTCGCTTCTATCGCAACGGATATGGATATTGAGTTTCTTGGCCAGACCATTCTCCTGGATGGGGTGAATATTAGCCAGGCCATCCGGGCTGAGGAGGTTGGTATCTTGGCTTCCAAAATCGCGGTCTACCCTTCCGTGCGGGGGGCGCTCTTGTTGCGCCAACGTGATTTTGCAAGGCGACCAGGCCTTGTCGCCGATGGTCGAGATATGGGCACCGTGGTCTTTCCCAGGGCTCGCCTCAAGGTGTTTCTCACCGCTACCGCCCGGGCGAGGGCCCAAAGACGCTATAAGCAATTGATTGATAAGGGGTTTTCTTGTAACCTTGACGATCTTTCGGCCGATTTGGAGGCACGAGATGCTCGGGATGCCTCCCGAGCAGTTGCTCCTTTAAAACCGGCACCAGGCGCGGTGGTGATTGATTCCACCGACCTATCGATCGATCAGGTGGTGCAAGCAGTGGTTAATGCATGGCATTGCGTTTCCGTTCAAGAGACCGGCCAGCTGACCTAGCTGCACTTTTTTTAACTCCGCCGTCTGTCTGATGGCGTGCTTTATGACTCTTTGTCGGAAATCTTTTATTAATGTCCCAACAACTTAACCAACTTGGTGAAATCGCCAAAAACGCTGCCCCCAACTCTTTTGCTGCAATGTTTGCAGAATCCATCGCCCGCCAGGAAATGCGCGCAGGCGAAGTCATCACCGCAGAGGTGGTGCGGGTTGACCAGAACCATGTGGTGGTCAACGCCGGATTGAAATCTGAGAGTTTCATTCCTCTAGAAGAATTTTTTAACGATGCAGGCGAAGTCGATGTCAAAGAAGGTGACTTCGTCTCGGTTGCAATCGAGGCCCTCGAAGATGGCCGCGGTGAAACACGTTTGTCCCGTGACCGCGCCAAGCGACTGGCGGCCTGGGTCAGCCTTGAGCAGGCCTTGGAAAGCGGTGAGACTGTTATCGGTACGGTAACCGGTAAGGTAAAAGGTGGACTCACCGTGATGACCAACGGTATCCGCGCCTTCTTGCCCGGATCGCTTGTCGATACGCGCCCAATTAAAGACACATCCCACATTGAGGGCAAGACCCTCGACTTCAAGGTGATCAAGCTCGATCGCAAGCGCAATAACGTAGTGTTGTCACGCCGTGCAATCGTTGAGGCCTCGATGGGTGAGGATCGTGCAAAGCTCATGGAGAACCTCAAAGAGGGCTCAACCGTCACGGGCGTTGTGAAGAACATTACCGATTACGGCGCATTTATCGATTTGGGTGGTATCGATGGCCTGCTGCACATCACCGATATGGCCTGGCGTCGTGTTCGTCATCCGTCTGAAGTGCTCACCGTTGGCCAGGAAGTAACGGCGCGGGTATTGCGTTACGACCAGGATAAGAACCGGGTCTCGCTTGGCGTGAAACAGCTTGGCGACGACCCTTGGGATGGGATTGGTCGACGCTACCCCCAGGGCACCCGTATGTTTGGCAAAGTCACCAACATTACCGACTACGGTGCGTTCGTTGAGATCGAGCCCGGTATTGAGGGTCTCGTCCACGTCTCAGAAATGGACTGGACTAACAAGAACGTGAACCCAGGAAAAGTCGTTCAGGTGGGCGACGAAGTCGAAGTGATGGTGCTTGAGATTGATGGCGAGCGCCGTCGTATTTCCTTGGGTATGAAGCAGTGCCGTGCTAATCCATGGCATGAGTTCGCGGCAGGCCACAATAAGGGCGACAAGGTCAAAGGCCAGATCAAATCGATCACCGACTTCGGCGTGTTTATCGGGCTGCCTGGCAACATCGATGGCCTAGTTCACCTGTCGGATCTCTCCTGGAATGAAACCGGCGAAGAGGCCGTGCGTAACTTCAAAAAGGGTGATGAGCTCGAGGCGGTTGTATTAGCCATTGATGTTGAGCGTGAGCGTATCTCTCTTGGCGTGAAGCAGCTCGATGGAGACCCGTTTACCTCCTATGTCTCGCGCTTTGAGAAGGGTGCCATTGTGAAAGGTACTGTGAAAGCCGTTGATGCGAAGGGCGCCACGATCCTGCTGGATACCGATGTAGAAGGCTATCTGCGGGCAAGCGAGATTTCTCGTGAGCGGATTGAAGACGCGACCAAGGTAATGGCCGAAGGCGATACGGTCGAGGCGATGGTGGTCAACGTCGATCGCAAGACACGCACCATTAACCTCTCGATCAAGGCAAAAGATTCTGCCGAGACCGCAGAGACGATGCAGAAGATGCAGGCCGAGACAACAGGCGCTGCGGGCACCACAAGCCTCGGCGCGCTCTTGCGTGCCAAGCTTGATGACCAGGGTACCAAAGAGTAATTCTTTGGCCCCCGAAATCAGTGTCTCGTGATTCAACCTGATGGCTGTCAATGACAAAGTCTGAATTGATCGCTCGGCTTGCCGAGCGATTGAATCAGAGGGGAACGCCGCTCGCCGCCCGCGATTGTGAGTTCGCCGTCAAAACCCTTCTCGATGCGATGGCTGAAGCCATGGGCCACCGGCATCGCATTGAGATTCGGGGTTTTGGAACCTTCTCGTTGTCGCACCGGCCGGCGCGGGTTGGCCGAAATCCAAAGTCTGGCGAACAGGTTCGGGTTCCCGAAAAGCGGGTGCCGCACTTTAAGCCGGGGAAGGATCTGCGCGAGCGCGTTGATCTTCCGGTGAGTGGTGCGGGACCTAGCGCACAGTCCTAACTTTACGAATTAATCACCCCGCCATGCGTCTGCTTTCATTCATCACGCGCATTGCGCTGTTTCTCCTGGTGCTGGTGTTTGCCTTGGCCAATACCCATCTGGTGAAATTGACCCTTGTGCCCGGAATTGAGGGGCTTATATTTGAGGCCCCGATGGTGGTCTGGCTCTTGGGTAGTTTTGCTCTGGGCGTAGCGGCCTGCTTTCTGTTTTTATTGCCGACCCTCGTGGCTGCATGGCGTCGATCGAATTAACGGCGGAGTACTGGTTTGGAAATTGATCTCGTCTGGCTCTTGGTATTACCACTGCTCTTCGCGCTGGGCTGGATGACGGCCCGTTATGACCGTGGGCAGCAGCGTCGCGAGGTGAGACATGTGCCGCAGGATATTTTGCAGGGACTGTCTGCGACACTCTCTGATGATTTTCAGTCGGCGACAGACCACCTACTCTGTGCGGCGCGTTCTGCGCCGGATTCAACCGAGCTCCATCGGGCCGTTGGTAACCTCTACCGTAAGCGTGGCTTAATTGATCGCGCAATTGAGGTCCATGAGTCAGCGATTCAGCACCCCGAGATGCGCGATCAGGACCGCACCGGTTTAATGTTAGATCTTGGCCGTGACTATCTTGCAGCAGGGCTTTTTGATCGAGCTGAGTTGGTGTTGCAGGAACTGGTGGGCGATGACAGTGTGTCGGATACGAATAAAAACGCCGCACGTCTTCTCTTAATGAATATTGCGCAGCGGACCCGTGACTGGTCACAGGCGATCGGCTGGGCCCAGGCCATTTACGAACACCAAGGCAGCTTCGGTGCCCATGACTATGCGCAGCTGATGGGTCACTTCTATTGTGAGGTGGCAGTCTCGGCAATAAAGTCGAATCGCGCGGACGACGCCAGGATTGCGCTGTCGCAGGCTGAGAAGTTCGCCTCTCCCGGGCCATGGAAGCGTGTAGCCTTAATTCGGGAGCAGATGAATTACGCACAAACTAACAACGCGCAGGCTGCGGACACGCAACACCTGACGGCCTGTAAAGTCTGTGGTTTTCGAAGTCAGCAGACCTATTGGCAGTGTCCGGGCTGTCACCACTGGGATAGTTTCGCTGCGGCGAAATCTTAAGGAGAGACATCTTGCAATCGTTTGGTCAGGCAAAAGTCTTGGTGGTGGGTGATGTGATGCTCGACCGATACTGGTTTGGGGATGCCGAGCGAATCTCGCCGGAGGCCCCTGTCCCTGTGGTGCGAATTCAGGAATCAGACGAGCGCCTGGGTGGTGCGGCCAACGTGGCGCGCAATATTGCGGCCCTCGGTGCCCAGTCGCTCTTGATGGGTGTGGTGGGCGATGATGAGGCGGGTAAGAGTATTCATGCTCTGATTAAAAAATTAGGCATACAGGATCATGTCTTTGACGATCGTCAAGCCAAAACAACTGTCAAGCTGCGGGTGCTCGCCCGGCAGCAGCAGTTACTGCGGGCTGATTTTGAATCCGCACCCGATCACGAGGTCTTGATCGAGAAGCTTGATCATTTTAAGGCGCTCTTGTCGGGTCTGCAGGCGGTGGTCTTGTCCGACTACGGCAAGGGGGGCCTGCTCCATATTAAAGAGATGATTCGTGCGGCACGGGCACAGGGCGTACTGACCCTTGTTGACCCAAAGGGCAATGATTTTTCTCGCTATCAGGGTGCGAACGTCTTAACGCCGAATCGTGCTGAATTTATGCAGGTTGTAGGCCACTGCAAGACCGAGGCCGAGATGACCGAAAAGGCCCATGGCCTGCGCAGTAGCCTAGCGCTCGATCATTTATTAGTGACACGCTCGGAAGAGGGGATGAGTCTCTACACGACGGCCGCAGGCCGGCCTCAAGAGATTCACGTGCCAGCCCGTGCCCGTGAGGTCTTTGATGTGAGTGGCGCGGGAGACACCGTGATTGCGACCCTAGCCGTAATGTTGGCGGTTAACCGGGAGATCGGCAGCGCAGTTGAAATGGCCAATCGTGCGGGTGGAATTGTTGTGGGTAAACTGGGGACTGCCACTATTACGGCAGAAGAACTTTTTTCGGAAGGCCACTCATGACCATTATCGTGACCGGTGCGGCGGGTTTTGTTGGTAGCAATCTGGTGGCTGCGCTCAATCAGGCGGGCGAGAACCGAATTATTGCGGTTGATGAACTAACCCAGGCGGATAAGTTTAAAAATCTGGTCGATTGCGAGCTCATGGATTATCTCGATAAAGATGATTTCATTGACCGCATCGAATCCGGACAGTTCGGTAAGACCTCTCTAAAGCCCACCAAGTCTGGGAAGATCGCATCGACCATGAATCCCCTCGGTGTGACGGCGATCATGCATCAGGGGGCCTGTTCCGACACAATGGAGACAGACGGCCGCTTTATGATGGATAACAACTTTCGCTACTCTAGAATTCTGTTGGGCTGGGCGCAGCAGCACCGCATCCCGTTTTTCTATGCATCGTCTGCCGCAGTCTATGGCGCAAGTAAAGTATTTCGCGAGGAACGATCCGCTGAGGCACCCTTAAATATCTACGGCTACTCCAAATTCTTGTTTGATCAAATGGTTCGGCCGATGTTGGCCTCGAACGGTGGGTCGGGTCTCAGCGCGCCGGTTGTGGGGTTTCGCTACTTTAATGTCTATGGGATGCGCGAGCAGCACAAGGGCCGAATGGCATCGGTCGCATTTCATCACTTTAATCAATACCTCACTCACGGCAGAGTCAAGCTCTTCGAGGGCTACGATGGCTGGAAGGCCGGCGAGCAGGAACGGGATTTCGTCAGCGTTGAAGATGTGGTGAAGGTGAACCTACACTTTCTCAATAAGGCCTTAGCAGGTCAATCGACGAGCGGAATCTTTAACCTCGGCACGGGCCGCGCACAGGCCTTCAATGAGGTTGCGCAGGCGGTGATTAACGCTATTGATGAGGCCAAGGCGGCCCGAAAGCGCAGCAATCCCATGGCGGGTTTCAAGAAGAAAACGGTTGCACAGCTCGTTAGTGAGAAGAAGATCGAATACATACCATTTCCGGATGATCTCAAAGGAAAGTATCAGAGCCATACCCAGGCCGATTTAACACGGCTACGAGGGGCGGGTTATCGCGCGAGATTTCTCTCGGTTCAAGAGGGTGTTAGTCGTTATGTCAACGCACGCCTTACCACTTCTTAAATACCGTCTCGCGCTCTATGGCCAGCTGGCGCGAATTGATAAGCCTATCGGCACACTGTTGTTGCTATGGCCAACCCTCTGGGCGCTCTGGTTTGCTGCAGGCGGATTTCCGGATATTCCTCGCCTAATTGTATTTGTGCTTGGTACCTTTCTGATGCGCTCTGCGGGCTGCGTATTAAATGATATTGCCGATCGAAAATTTGATGGCAAGGTCAAACGTACAAAACAGCGGGTGCTGGCAAGTGGAAAGGTCTTCCTGTGGGAGGCTATCGTGCTGGCCTTGGTGCTCTTAGGTTGCGCGGCCTTGCTTCTACTCTTTCTCAATGATCTTGCCGTGCAGTATGCGTTTACTGCAGTGTTTATTGCGGCTATCTATCCCTACTTCAAACGATTTTTTGCGATCCCGCAGGCGATTCTCGGTATTGCCTTTGGCTTCGGTGTGCTCATTGCCTTTGCGGACACCCAGGGCCAGGTGCCTCCGGTTGCCTGGATCATGTTTCTCGGAAATTTTTTCTGGGCAATTGCCTATGACACGGTCTACGCGATGGTCGATAGGGATGATGATGTCAAGCTTGGCCTACGAAGCAGTGCGATCACCTTTGGCCAGTTCGATCTGATTGCAGTGGGCCTATGCTATGCACTCTTTATGTGGTGCATGCTAATTGTGGGCCAGTCCCTGCCGGGCCCGGGCGGGAGCCACCTCTTGTATTGGCTTGGCTGGTTTGTAACGGCGGGATTATGCGGACTATTTGTTTTCAAAATTCGTGCGCGTGATCGGGATCAGTGCTTTGCGGTATTTCGTGCCAACAATTACGTAGGCATTCCCTTTCTCATCGCCCTGATGCTACAGCTTGGCTTTTAGTCTAAAGAATCTATTTAAATTCATTGGACAGGTCGTGGCCCCGATCACGGGCCGCCTGCAATGCCTTGGCAACGATTGTCATAAACTGATCCCGCTCAAGGCTCGCCAATGCTGCTGCCGTAGTTCCCCCCTTTGATGTCACCTTCGCGCGCAGCACGGCGGGCGCCTCTCCAGAGGATTCGAGTAGGCTGATTGCACCCTTCATCGTCTCGATGGCAAGTTGCTCTGATTGCGAACTGGTTAGCCCAAGGGCGGTGCCTGCCTCGGTGAGCGCCTCAATAAAACGAAATACATAGGCTGGCCCTGAACCCGACAGGGCTGTTACCGCATCCATGAGGCCTTCTTGGTCAATCCAGACGGTTTTACCAACGGCATTCATGAGAGCCTGTGCCTGCGCTCTTGCTGCGCTCGAGACGCTGGGGTGCGCGAATAGTCCGGTGATTCCTTGGGCGACGAGTGCGGGGGTATTGGGCATGGCGCGCACGATATGGCTGTTGCCGCACCAGCGATGAATTGCATCGATCGAGATGCCTGCCGCAATCGAGAGCAGCATCGAGTGGCTGAGCACCGCACGAAAGGCTGGCGCTGCACTCTGGCAGGCCTCTTGCATTTGCTGTGGCTTAACAGCAAGCACCGACCAGGTCACCGCCTTTGCATTCAGAAGTGTTTCAGGGCATTCCGTAGCGCTGACCGTAAATTCGATTCCGTTTGACCGCATCTCGGCATTGAATCGACTCTTGAGTGTCTCTTGCGCCTTAGGCTCTGGCTCAAGGATATGGAGGTGCGCAATCGAGGCCTTGCTGGATAAGAGGCCACCGATCAATGCGGTTGCCATATTGCCGCCACCCACAAATAGGAGATTCATTGCGCATCCTTTTTCAGAAACTCTCTAACCCGAACCCCGAGGAGATGGAGACTCACGAAGTAGACGAGAGCGGCGATTAACAGAATTAAGGCAAGCCAAACGATTCGAAGTATGGGTGAAGTGGCAAGCCCTGACCAGTCAAGTTCAAGGGCGATGCCACCAATCACAACTCCCATGAGGGTGGCACTCAGTAGGATTCGCAAGACAAAGCCGAACCAGCCCCGGGTTGGTGTGTAGATGCGGCGTTTTTGTAGACCCCGAAGCAGCAGTAAGGCGTTGGCACAGGCGGCAAGACTCGTCGCCAGGGCAAGCCCTGCGTGGGCGAATAGAGGTACGAAAATCAGGTTCAGTAATTGGGTCAGGATTAAGGTAAAGAGTGCAATCTTGACTGGGGTCTTAATATTCTGCTGCGCGTAGAACCCAGGTGCGAGCACCTTGATCGCGATTAATCCCACGAGCCCTACTGAATAGCCCACCATCGCCTGCGAGGTCATGATCAGATCCTGGTGGTCAAATTTCCCGTAATGAAATAACACAGCGGTTAGTGGTATTGCCAACACGGCAAGGCCGATAGCGGCAGGAATGGCAAGCACGAAAACGAGCCTCATGCCCCAATCAATCAACTGATTGGTGCGTTGTTGATCGTTATTGCTATTTGCTTTTGTCAGACTTGGCAGTAACACGGTTCCGAGCGCAACACCGAGAAGTGCAGTTGGAAACTCCATTAGCCGATCTGCAAACGAGAGCCAAGACACGCTGCCCGACTCAAGCCGAGCTGCAATATGGGTGTTAATAATCAGGCTCACCTGTGCGACGGATACGGCAAGGGTTGCGGGCACCATGAGGGTAAGGACACGGCGGACATTGGGGTCTCGCCAGGCCTCGCGTACTGACCAGGATGTGGTTGTGTCTTTGGCCTCATTGCTGACTGTGAATTGACGCGCCAAGATTGTTTTGCGCACCGACCAGACCATCAGGCTTAACTGGGCTAGCCCGCCGAGGATCACCGCAATAGCGAGCGCCCAGATCGGCTGAGCGAGATGGGGTGATAGCAACACGGCGCAGCCAATAAAGGAGAGGTTCAGCAGGACCGGGGCAAAGGCAGGGGTCTTAAATTCAGACCAGGTATTCAGTAGCCCCGAGGCAAGCGCTACGAGAGAGATCATCAGGATGTAGGGAAACATCCAGCGGGTCAGCATTACGGTGAGGTCAAAAGTCGCGGCATCACCTGAGAAGCCTCCCGACATGAGCCAGACCAGGATTGGCGCCCCAATGATGGCGGCCAGGCATATTGCGGCCAACGCGGCGGCCATGACGAGCGCAGCGTTTCTGGCAAGCCTCAAGGCGGCGGCCTCTCCCTCTTGGGCCTTGATCTGGCCAAGGACGGGTACAAAGGCCTGCGAGAAGGCCCCCTCGGCGAACAGTCGCCTCAGCAGGTTTGGAAGGCGGAAGGCCACGAAAAAGGCGTCCGTCTGGCTCCCTGCCCCAAAATAGGCGGCAGTGAGGGTTTCGCGGGCCAGCCCTGTAATCCGGGACAGGAGGGTTAGCCCGCTAATCGTGGCGGCGGTCTTGAGCAGATTCATGATCGGCGCTATAGTTTAGGGCTTTTCCCCGAGAACATAAGGAAATCAGTAGCCATGGCTAATTCCGCCTCCGCACGCAAGAGCGCGCGCCAAGCAGCAGTCCGTCGTTTGCATAACGCGGGTCTGCGTTCGGCCTATCGCACGGCTGTTAAATCTGTTCGCAAGGCCGTTGCCTTGGGCGATGCAAAAGCGGCGAGTGACGCGCTACGCTCTGCGAGCAGTGCGATCGATAAGATTGCCGATAAGAAAATCGTGCATAAAAACAAGGCAGCTCGCCATAAAAGTCGTCTGGCTGCAGCCGTTAAGTCTGTCGCGGCCAGGTAAATCCCTAGCGCTCTCCAAAGAGCGCTGTTCCAACTCGAATCATCGTCTTGGCCTGGGGAATCGATTCGGCGATTGCCGATTCGAGATCGGCCGACATCCCCATCGACAAGGTATCAAAGCGCTCCTGAGCGACCTTTGGCAGTTCGGCCTTAATCGCTAGAAAGAGACTCGCAAGCATGCGAAAGCGTGCACGTTGTAGTTCGCAATCATCCGTAGGCTCGGGAATTGCCATTAATCCGCGCAGACGCAGACCAGGAAGGCCTGCAATACTCTTTGCCAGAGCCAGCGCCTCCCCTGGGTTGACACCACTTTTAGTAGCCTCGCCGCTTACGTTGATCTGCAGGCAGACGGCAAGGGGCGCAAGTGAAGGGGGGCGCTGCTCAGAGAGCCTGCGGGCAATTTTTTCTCGATCAACAGAGTGCATCCAATCAAAGTGCTGGGCGACCTCTTTCGTTTTATTGCTCTGCAGGGGGCCAATGAAATGCCAGCTTAGCCTTGACCGTTGGGGTTTAAGTGATTCGATCTTCTCAATGCCCTCTTGGACATAATTCTCGCCAAAGGCTGTAATTCCCGCCTCAACTGCGGCGCTCACCGCTTGCGCAGAAAACGTCTTGCTCACCGCAAGTAGCTGGATGCGGGAAGGGTCTTGTTGAAACATCGCGCAGGCTTTGGCGATCCGAGATTCAATCGCCTCGCGCTTGGCAAAAAATGCATTGTCTGTTGTATTGACTTGGCTGGAATCATGTTGCTTGGTCATGTCTTATCTCGCATCGATCCTGACACCATATCAAAGCGCATCCATCGGCACTCAATATCACCGTTATAAACCGGGATGCGTCGTGATGCTTTTAGGCGCATGCTGCCCTCGAGCTTGAGATTATCGGTGAGTAACCAGGCCTGCCAGCCCGCAAACTCACGTTTTAATACTTCTGACAATGAACGTTCGAAGGAATGGTCTGGGGTCTCGTCGGCTTTTTCGAGTCGCTTTCCATAAGGCGGATTGGACACCAATACGCCTTTTGACGCGATGGCGCGGGCCTGTGCCACGGGGCTCGCCTGCCAACTGATGGCACTTGCAGCAAGGGCGGGCAGTGCACGCTCGGCATTACGCTGTGCGCTCTCAATCATCCGGCTGTCTTGATCAGAGCCCATCATCCTTGGCGCAACCAGACCGCTGCCGGGATCCATCTGATTGCGTTTTAGC
>Ga0208787_1000285_pt1 | contig 25182 bp, 26 predicted proteins | sample Wag4_2014_7_11_FD_187362 | JGI IMG/M metagenome (GOLD analysis project Ga0208787, IMG submission 187362) | Fresh water microbial communities from Ohio, USA - Utica-2 Time Series HT 2014_7_11 (SPAdes) (version 2) | ecosystem: Environmental > Aquatic > Freshwater > Water tank | place: USA: Ohio...
ATTAATTAGGAAAATTTATTTTGCTATTTTGTAATTTATTGCATTATTTTTGTTGTAACTAAAAAATAGTTGCAATTTTGTATGACAAAGAAAGTTAAATTACTAGAAAGGTTTTTTGCACAGCCGAAGGACTTTACTTACAATGAATTAAGGACTATGTTAAATGGATTAGGATACAAAGAATACCATTTAGGAAAAACATCTGGGTCTAGAGTTTTATTTTTTAATGAAATAACAGGGCATGAATTTAAAATTCACAAACCACATCCAGGAAATATTATTAAAACTTATTTGATGAAGTATATCTATGAACAAATAAAAGAAAACGTTTTATGAAAAACACATTAGACTACAAAGGCTTTATTGGATCTGTTAATTTTAGTAATAAGGATCAAGTCTTATTTGGTAAAATTGAAGGGATAAATGATTTAGTTACTTATGAATCAACTGAAGTAGGTGATTTAATTAAACAATTTAAGATTTCAGTAGATGAATATATTGAGTCTTGTAAGCAATTTAAAAAACCTTTATTAAAAAGTTTTAAGGGGTCATTTAATGTTCGTGTTAAGCCAGAAATACATCAAAAGGCTGCTATGCTCGCAACCATGAAAGGGATTAGTCTAAATCAATTGGTACAAAAAGCAATTGAGAATGAATTAGAAGTGTCTTAGTAAAACAGCTTCATTTTTTTTGGCTAACTAATAAATTAGTTATAATATTGACTAATAAATTAGTTATAAAGCCAAAAAGAACCATATGAAGAAATTGACACAAGCCGAAGAACAAATCATGCAAGCCCTATGGTCGCTGGATCAGGGTGGTTATATCAAAGACATTCTGGAAGTATTGGATGCGCCAAAGCCACATCACAATACGGTGGCAACCTTACTTAAAATTTTAGTGGAGAAGGAGTTTGTTGGGATTCAAAATCCCAATAGGAATAATTTTTACCATCCATTGGTGAGTAAATCTGCCTATTCAGGTAAAAGAATTGAAGGTTTGACCGAAAATTATTTCGAGGGTTCTTATGCCAATGTGGTGTCCTTTTTGGTTGACAAAAAACAAATGTCAATCGAAGATTTGGAATTGCTTTTACAACAACTTAAAAATAAGCGCCATGACTAGTCCTACTTTTTAAGTCTTAAAGATATATCTATCTAATCCTATCCGCGCTTTTCACCAATTTCTCGTCTTGGTAAATTTTATAGCAAGCAACTAATTGTAAAACAGGGATTATAAATAAACTTACCGATGCTAGGGTGAAGCCTCCACCTGGATTTGCTTTTACGATGGTGTAAATAAAATAACCAATCAATACAGAAAGTAAAAAATTAACCAAGGTTACTTTTAATTGCAACATTCGATTGCCATATAAAAAAATACATAAAAAAGACAAACATGCGCTAAATGCCAAGCCAATTAAGGTGCTGTATTGGGCTGCGCCATTAATTTCCAAAGCATTGGGCTGTGGCGTATAATAAAATGGAAATTTTAAGATAAAAAATGCAGCAGCACTAGCAATCAATAACCATAGGGTTTGTATTCTTTGTATCATAACTTAAAGTTAGCTTATAATTATCCTAATTCAGGATACAACACAAATTGTTCCATGAACTTGTTTACTTCTTTCTTAGTGTTAGCCAAGACTGTCTCATTCTCTGCGTTCATTAATGCGGTATCAATTGCATCTACTACAAAAGGAATATGATCTTCGTTCATGCCTCTTGTGGTGATCGCAGCTACCCCAAAACGGATCCCAGAAGTCACAAAAGCGGACTTATCATCATATGGCACCATATTTTTATTCGCAGTGATATCTGCCATACCTAAAACTTGTTCTGCTTTTTTACCGCTGATATTTTTATTTCTTAAATCAATTAACATTAAATGATTGTCAGTTCCACCACTTATTATTTCATAGCCTTTAGCAACAAATGCTGCAGCCATGGCTCTCGCATTTGTTTGAACTTGCTTTTGATACACCATAAATTCATCGGATAAAATTTCTCCAAATGCAATGGCTTTTGCTGCAATCACATGCTCTAATGGTCCACCTTGTGTTCCAGGGAATACGGCCATATCAATCACATTGGACCAAAGTCTTAAATTCCCTTTCATGTCTTTTAATCCTAAAGTATTCTCGCCGTCTTTCGCCATCATGATCACACCACCTCTTGGACCACGCAATGTTTTATGTGTAGTAGATGTTACAAAATGACAATGATTGAAAGGAGAACTTAATAATCCTTTTGCAATCAATCCTGCAGGGTGTGCAATATCCGCTAATACAAAAGCACCTACTTCGTCTGCTACTTTTCGAATACGCGCGTAATCAATATCTCTACTGTAAGCACTAGCACCACAAATTATTAATTTTGGTTTATGCGTTCTTGCTTGACTTTCTAACATCTCGTAGTCAATCAATCCAGTTTCTTTTACCACTCCATAAAAATGCGGCGTATATGTTTTGCCAGAAAAGTTCACCGCACTGCCGTGTGTTAAGTGACCGCCCATGCTTAAGTCTAATCCAAGGATCGCATCTCCTGGTTGTAAAATAGCCAACATGACTGCCGCATTGGCTTGTGCACCACTATGTGGTTGCACATTGGCATATTCTAAACCAAATATTTCTTTTAAACGATCTATAGCTAATTGTTCTGTTTTATCTACTATTTCGCATCCGCCATAATATCTTTTTCCAGGGTACCCTTCGGCATATTTATTGGTCATCACACCACCCATTGCTTGCATCACTTGTAAACTTGTAAAGTTTTCAGAAGCAATTAGTTCTATACCACGTCTTTGGCGTGCTAATTCTTGATTGATAATGTCGAAAACAAGGGTATCTCTTTTCATAAGGATGCTTTTATAAGGGGCAAAATTAATTCATTCCTTAGGGCGCTCCAAAGCTTTCTAACAAGAGTTTTTGATTGAATATCCACATTTGTTTAGTGTTTTATAATAATCCTATCTTTGGCGCGATCAAAAGGCAATAAATAAGCGTTTTTAACTATTTTTAGCCTCCCCTAAACAAAAACTAAATGAAGGCGATTATACCGGTTGCAGGCGCAGGAGCGAAACTAAGACCACATACCTATACACAGCCTAAGGCATTGATTCCAATTGCGGGTAAAACTATTCTAAGTTTTATAGTAGATCAATTAAAGGCCGAAGGGATCAATGAGTTCATTTTTGTAGTGGGTTATTTAGGCGAGAAGATCCAACATTATGTGGAGCAGACCTACCCAAATTTAACCACCCATTTTGTGTATCAGAACGATCGACAAGGGACTGCACATGCAATTCAATTAGCGCAAGAAATTGTGGGGGGTGACGAAGTATTTATTGCACTAGGCGATACCATTTGTGAATATGATATTAAAGAAGTACTAGAAAGCCCTACTAGTATGTTGGGTGTTCAAAAAGTAGATGATCCTAGACAATTTGGTGTGGCAGAAATCAATGAAGATGGATATATTGAACATGTTGTTGAGAAGCCATCTATTCCAAAAAGTAACAATGCATTAGTAGGATTATATAAAATAAAAGAATCTGCTATTTTATTTGAATGTTTTCAACAATTGGTGAATGATAATATCAAATCAAACGGTGAATACAATTTGACGGATGCTTTGGATTGCATGATTAAAAAAGGGGTACAGTTTAAATCCTTTAAAGTAAAGAACTGGTTTGATTGCGGTAAAAAAGAAACTTTGCTAGAAACCAATGCCATGCTGCTTAAGAAGTCTGGAGGTTATGCTATCAATCCCGAATTATATACCAATAGTATCATCATAGCACCAGTTAGTATTGCAGATGGATGTGTCATAGAGAATTCTATCATTGGACCGCATGTAACAATTGGGAATAATACCACTATTAGAAGTTCTATAGTGAAAGATAGCATCATTGGTTCCTATACTGCATTAGATGAAGTGGTACTAGACAATTCATTGATCGGAAGTGATGCTGCAGTAAAGGGCATGAGTCGTACTTTAAATATTGGCGACAATACCGAGATTGATTTTGGATAGAAATCTATTTATGTAAGTACATCGAATTTGCTTGTGCTGTACAAGTGATCACTAAATCATTGATACAAACATGTGCTGGTGTATTCGCAACATACCAAACTGTGTCTGCAATATCTTCGGCCATTAAAGGAGTATAACCTGTATATACAGTATTCGCTTTTTCTGCATCTCCTTTAAATCGAACCACAGAAAATTCAGTATCTGCAGCACCAGGATGGATGGCGGTTACTTTTATTTGATATTGTAATAAGTCAATTCTTTGTGCTTTGCTAATGGCATCAACTGCATGCTTTGATGCACAGTAAACATTCCCGTCTTTATATACTTCTTTACCAGCAGTACTTCCAATATTAATAATATGTCCTTTTTCTTTGATGAGCATTGGTAAGACAGCTTTAGAAGCATATAGTAATCCTTTCACATTGGTGTCAATCATCGTCTCCCAATCTTCTAAATTCGCGTTTTCAAAAGAGTCTCTTCCTAATGCGAGTCCTGCATTGTTCACTAATATATTGATGGCTTGCCATTCGGTAGGCAAATTTTGTAAATTGTCAAATACTGCTTTTTTATCTTGCACATCAAATATTAAGCTCAATGTCTTGATACTATATTTAGCTTCGAGTATTTTTGCTAATTCGTCTAATTTTTCTTTTCTACGTGCAGTTAAAATCACATTCCAACCACCTGCTGCAAATTTTGTAGCAATCGCTTTTCCGAATCCTGAACTTGCTCCTGTAACTAAAATAATTTTTGACATAAGTTATATTTTTGGCTTAGCAGTTTTAACTAAGCAGATTGAATACATTGATGTATAAATTTGTTTACTTGATCGGTTGCTTCAAACATGCCCATATGGCCCACCTCTTTTAGTACCAAACTATTGGGTGAAGGTAATAATTTAATTTGTTCCAAACTGTCTTGTATGGGTACTGCTAGGTCTGTATCTCCTGCAATCATCCATATAGGCAGGTTGGATTGTTCTAGTAAATGGGTCATTGCTTTTCGGTTGCGCATAGCAAATACAAATTGTATCATGGCTTCTTGGCCGATGCCCAATCCGCTTTCAATGACGTTCTGAATTGTTTCAGGATTTGTTTTTTTAAATGCATCCCCAAATAAATTAGGTGTAGCAGTTTCAAGGTATTTAGAGACACCCCATTCTTGTATAAATTCTGCCACTTTCATTCGACTCAATTTTTTTGCTTCATTATCCTCGTAAGTAGTAGAATGTAATAACAATAAACCTTGCACATGGTTGACATAAACATCTGCAAAGGATAGGCAAATATAACCACCCATACTATGTCCTACAATAAAATACTCGTCAATATGCAAATGGTGCATTAAATCGTGTAGTACTTCAACGTAGATGCGTATGCTTGGCACCTGGCTATGATGCAATGCCAATGGCTTGCAATGCACCCCTGGTAAATTAGGTGCAATGATTCTATAATGTGTAGAAAGGAATTCAATTTGATTTCCCCAAACAGTATGGTCTTCTCCAAAGCCATGAATGAGTAGGAGGGTTTGCTTGCCTTTGCCCTCGTCAAAATATGCAAGCTCGTCTATCCCGAAATTATAATGATGCGGAATTAGATTAATTGAATTTTGCATCCCTACCTCTTTTAAGCAAACGGTAATTCAATATTAAAGAAAGCCCCATTAAAAGATAGACTGAACTAGAAAATGATTGAGGAACCCAATAGCTGACAACAATTAGACCAATAGAGGCAATAAAAAAGATGCGACCTAAATAGCCAGCCAAAATTGGTTTAATAAAATAAAAAACTAGTGCAATCCAATACAATGGATGGATCCAAGCAATATTAAAATTATTGTGACATGCTGTATGTTTTGAAAACAAACTCATGTAAACCAATAACGATCCACCTAGTCCAAAAATAAATAGTAAAATAATATCTAAAAATTTAGCAGCCATCACAGCCCATCTTGCGTTCCATTTACTAAGAAATAAATACAGTAGTATTAACCCAACAATATAATAAATGGGATCGGTTGGTTTTGATGCAGTCGTTCTAGTGAAGTCATAATTTTGAATCGTTACAATAAATTCTGGTTGAGCAGCTAGTTGATCAAATAATAAATCTGGCAAGAAGCCTGCCTGCAAAGCAGTTGGTGCTTGGTCTGAAACGGCACCTAATAATACATCAATGCCCAATCCAATCCAAGGAATGCCCTGTTGATAAGGCGCTTCTACCACATGGGTTCTAAAGCTTTTAATTTTGGATGCTGGAACTTGGGTGCTCGCAAATTGGTAAAAACCATCTTTTACTCTTGTAGTACAATTATCTGTAATGAAATTATATAAGTAATAACGATTATTGCCCTCTAGATTTTTTTGCAATGCATTTTGCCATTTTATTTTTTCTGCATCAGATAATACAAGCACCTGTTCTTTGATACTTCGGCCAAAGTACTGGTATTCTAAAATAAAATTTTGAAAATTATCTGCAGACAAAAAATAATTCAAATTGCCTTTTACAAATTCAACTAAAAAATTAGGGGTATTAAAATCAAAAGTTCCAAAATTATATACAATATCTGTTTGCTTGGCTGAATCAATGATTCTAATGGCGGTATGCCCCCATGCTGTGTAGACATCCTCGCCAGGTGCACAAGTTAGAATACTAATTTGTAATGCCCCTTTGGTACTATCCTGAGCAACGATTTGATTGGATGTAAATAATCCGAACAATAACAATAGTGGAAGTAAACAAAGTTTACGCATTGTGTTTATTTATTCGTGAAGACTTACTTTCTGCTATAGTTTGGCGACTCTTTAGTGATATCAATATCATGTGCATGGCTTTCTCTCATACCAGCATTGGTGATTTGAACGAATGTAGCATTTTGCAAATCTTTTATTGTTTTTGCACCACAGTAGCCCATACCTGCTTTTAATCCACCTACAAATTGATAAACAATTTCTCCTAAAGTACCTTTGTATGCAACACGACCTTCAATCCCTTCTGGTACAAACTTTTTAGCATCTGCATCTTCTTGGAAATAACGATCGCCACTGCCTTGAGACATGGCGCCAATGCTACCCATGCCACGGTATCCTTTGAATTTTCTGCCTTCGTAAATAATTGTTTCGCCAGGACTTTCTTCGGTACCTGCAAAAATACTTCCCATCATCACGCAATTGGCTCCAGCTGCTATCGCTTTTACCATATCGCCTGTATAGCGAATACCACCATCTGCAATAATTGGAATATTTTTTCCTTTGAGTGCTTTGGCTGCTTCCATGATCGCTGTTAATTGAGGTACACCTGCACCTGCTACAATTCTTGTAGTACAAATAGAACCTGGTCCAATACCCACTTTCACAGCATCTGCACCAGCGGCTGCCAATGCCAATGCACCTTGACCTGTAGCGATATTACCTGCAATGACCGGTAAGTTTTTAAAATTTTTCTTAATTAATTTCAAAGCTTCAATCACGCCTTTGCTATGACCATGTGCACTATCCAATGAAACGATATCCACGCCAACACTTTGCAATGCAGCAGCACGATCTAAAACATCTTTAGTAATACCTAATGCAGCACCAACAAGCAAACGACCAATGCCATCTTTAGCTGCATTCGGGAATGCAGTGACTTGTAAAATATCTCTGTAAGTAATTAAGCCAATTAATTTTCCTTGTTTGTTAACAACAGGTAATTTTTCAATTTTATATTGACGTAATATTTTTTCTGCTTTTTTTAAATCTGTTCCTTCTGGCGCAATGATTAAATTTTCCTTGGTCATTACTTCGCTTACTTTTCTTTTACGATCTGTTTCAAAACGTAAATCACGATTTGTAAGGATGCCCACTAATTTGTGGTTTTTGTCAACAATAGGAATACCGCCAATTTTGTTATCACGCATTAAGTTCAATGCGTCACCAATGGTTGCAGTTACTTCTAAAGTAATTGGGTCTACAATCATGCCACTCTCGCTACGTTTTACTTTACGCACTTGTTCTGCTTGGCGTTCGATTGACATGTTTTTGTGTAAGATGCCAATGCCACCTTCTCTTGCAAGTGCGATTGCTAATTGCGCTTCGGTCACTGTATCCATAGCCGCAGACAAAACTGGCACATGCAATTTGATATGCTTGGTCAATTGTGCGTGGATATTTACTTCGGATGGGAGGACTTCGGAATAGGCAGGCATAAGTAATACATCATCAAATGTCAAGCCTTGTCCAAAAATGCGGGAGGTAGAATTTCTTGTTGCCATAGGCAAAGATAGGGCAAGCCCATATTTAGGCAAAATCCTTTTTTAGCGGATACTATAAAATGCCCCTCCATGGGGGAGGATAAGGCCATTTAATTCGAGGGTGAGCAAGTGTGTGGAAAGCAATCCTATATTGATATTGAACAGATTAGCGAGTTTGTCCCGGTGGATAGGGCTTTGATTGGCAATGGTAGCTAAAATTTCTTGGCAAATGGGAGATAGGTCAAAGGGCAGGGGCTTTTGGGTAGGTATTTTACTATTAGGAAGGGCCCATCCCAGGTTTTCTAATAATTGGGTTGGACTATGATATAATTGAGCGGTATTGGACCGAACTAGTGCTAGACAGCCCGAACTTTTTTGATCTATAATCTTACCCGGCACAGCGAACACTTCTCTATTATAGCCTCTCGCAAGTCCAGCTGTAATCATGCTTCCGCCCTGCACTTGAGATTCAATTACAATAGTGGCATCGGTCATGCCTGCCACAATACGATTCCGTTTTGGAAATTGAAAAGGAAGCGAAGCCGTGTCGCAAATATTTTCTGTAAGAATACCACCACCACTTTCTATCATTTTATTTGCAAGACGATGATGTTGTGCAGGGTAAATGTTGTCCAATCCAGTTGCAATGACCCCCCAATTGGGGATCTTTAATTGACAGGATTTTTCATGCACGATGCCATCAATCCCCAACGCCAAACCACTGACCACACCCAGGTTCAAATGTTGTAGCCCTTCGAGTAATTCTTGAATCACTTTGTCGGCATAGAGTGTATGGTTGCGAGTGCCTACAATACTAATTAAATAAGGCAGGTTCCATTTTTTAGATCCTTTAGCAAAAAGGATAGTTGGCGCGTCTTCACATTGAAACAATCTATTGGGATAAGTTGCGTCTTCCATGCAAGTGGCTTCAATACCAAGTCTTATCATGGAACTAAGTTCTTCGGCTGCAGCTTTTAATGGCCATGCTGACATCAAACTATCTATACATTTTAATTCAAGATCGACAAATGCTTTTCCACCTTGCTGGCAGGCATTGAAGATGGACATAGCAGTACCAAATACACTGATTAATTTCTTGCGTTCATAAAGATTGATGCCATGTATTTGTGAAAAAGCAATTGCATATAAAAGGGAGTCATTCATTGCTTGAACTTCCTACATAATACGATTCAAAACTCAAGTATAAATACGCAATACATTTTCAAAAGGAAATATCAAAATACCAACAATAAGATATAAATATCGTTGCAACTATAATTTAAGATGACCTTATCTAAAATTTATTTCAAAGTAATTGTAAAACTGGTTCTTCTATTTTTAGCTCTACCTTCTGCAGTATTGTTATCCGCGATTGGCATGCTTGATCCTAAGCCCTTTGTCTGTATACGATTAGCCGCAATACCTTTTTGTTGCAAGTAATTTGCAATGGCATTAGCTCTTTGTAATGAAAGCAAATTATTTTGTGTTACAGAGCCAGTATTATCTGTATGACCTTCTATTAAGATATGCGCGTTTGCTGTTGTTTTTAAATAACGAACCAAGGCGTCTAACTCTACACTAGAAATTTTTTGTAAAATAGCAGCATTAGTTTCAAAATACACTTGGTTAAATGATTTTGTAAATATTTTTTCAATTGGCGTTAATGCAAAATCAAATGTTTTTCCAGCCATCATTTTTACACTGTCAATTGGAAGGATGCTGCTCAAATAATCATGACCTGGGCTATTGATTTTTAAACCTAAGCTATCAAAATATGGAAGCGCTAATAAAAATTGCCCCATACTATCAATTTGCATTTCCATCATTGGATAACCAGACTTAGGGTCGACTATTTGTAAGTCAGCAGCAAGTGTTTTTTTTGTTTTCGCATCAATGATTTGCCCTTTGATATACCATGTTTTAAAGGCTCTTGTATTTTCAGCTAAAGTAATTTTATAGATATCCAATTCCCCTCTGCTATCTGATCTATCACTCGCAATATAAGCAGTGGCGCCATTGCTTGCAACAGCAATACTTCCTTCGTTATCATAGGTGTTGATAGGATAGCCTAGATTGATGGGCGTGGTCCAGTTGCCATCAATTTTTTTTCTTGACACATAAATATCGGAGCCACCAAATCCAGCGCGTCCATTACTTGAAAAATATAAACTCTGATTGTCGGAATGAATGAATGGTGTTTGATCGTCTCCTTTTGTGTTGATGGATGGTCCAAGGTTGATGGCTTCTTCCCAATAGCCTTTTTCATTTTTATATGCTACATAAATATCAATGCCGCCATAGCCGTCGGGACGGTTGCTAGCAAAATAAATAGAGTTGCCATCGGGTGCAATACTTGGTGCACTATCCCAATAGTCACTATTAATTTTTTGACCTAAATTTTTTGGTTTTGACCATCCCCAAGGACTGCGCTGCACTTTATAAATATCATATCGTCCATAACCTTGTTCTGCATAATCTGCTGCATAGTATAATGTTTGCAAGTCGGCACTCAAACTCATGCTGCCTTTTTTTGCAGCAAAATTTAAAGTATCCAATAATGGCAAGGCGGCCGTGAATCCATTAACACCCATGCTGCTTGTATAAAAATCCTCTCTACTTAAATTAAGCCTTCGCATAAATAAAAATAAACTGTCTTGAATACTTACTGTTGGAAAGTACTCGGAAGCAGTGGAATTAATACTGTCTCCCATATTGTGAATGCTAATTTCAGGCGCAATATTTTGGGAGGCGGCAAATTGACAAACAGTATACAATGCATTTGCTTTTTCCTTTAAATAAGCTGGTAAGCTATTGTTACTCATATATGGTACAAGTAAATTAAAAGCAGCATCATATTGCCCAAGACTCGCTAATGCGATGCCTTGTTTTACTAAAAAAGGCATTGCAGCCGCAGGGTCAATTTTTTTTATTTCATTAAAATAGTGAATGGCTTTTTGAAAATCTTTTTGATCATGATACACCTGAAATAAAGTAATGATAGGATCTAGGTATAGGCTGTCTTTTGATGCAGCAAGCGTAAAAAGTTGAATCGCTTTTTGGACATCATTTTTATTTAATGCACTTATGCCAGCTTCATAATTTTGTGCAGCTTGTTTTGTTTGCCCAAATATATAATTGGTGCTACATAAAATGCAACAAAATAAAAGTGCAAAACTTTTTTGATATCGTAATAGAAAATACATCTGTAATAAAGATAGTATAAGTACTTAAATGAATTAAGGAACTTGGATATACTTATGTAATTGTGCGCTTAATTCCCAGCTTGGGTTGGATTTAATATACTCAATCACTAATGGTGTCATGGCGTCAGACTTCTCCCATTCTGGTTGAAGGTATTTTTTGCAATCAACAGTTACATCGTTCACAAAGGAATTGGCAAAAGCAAAATCGGAGTTATTGAATACGACTACTTTTAATTCGTTTGCAGCTTTCAATGCTTCTGGTAATGCTGCTTTGAATTTCTTTGGCGATAAACAAACCCAATCCCAAGAGCCACTCATAGGACTAGATCCAGAAGTTTCGATATGTGTTTGAAATCCTGCAGCTTTGAGTGCAGTTGTTAAAGGGTCTAAATGGTGCAATAAGGGTTCACCTCCTGTGACAATGGCAATACGACTTGGATGCGCCGCTGCTGCTGCAACAATTTCTTCTACAGATAATACTGGATGCTTACTAGCATCCCAACTATCTTTTACATCACACCAAACACAACCCACATCACATCCGGCTAAGCGAATAAAAAATGCAGCTTTGCCCTGATGATAGCCTTCACCTTGTAAAGAATAAAAAAGTTCCATTACTGGATAAGAGGGCGCGTTGCTCAATGTATTTTATTTAAACGATTTATAAACCTTGGTAGGCTTTCATTGTATTTTTTAATAGTCCTGCAATGGTCATTAAGCCCACACCACCTGGCACAGGCGTCACCGCCGAAGCCACAGTGATGGCAGATGCATAATTTACATCACCCTTAATTCTAAAACCTTTAGCAGCAGTTGAGTCTATCACCCTTGTTATACCAACGTCAATGATCACTGCACCAGGCTTGATCATGCTCGCGTCTATAAAATCAGGCATGCCCACCGCAACAACAAGGATGTCTGCTTTGGAACAAATTTCAATAAGGTCTTCCTTAGGGGTATATCTATGACAACAAGTAACAGTGCAATTGCCTTTTGGATGTTCTGAACTTAATAAAATACTCATAGGTCTTCCCACAATATTACTGCGACCAATCACTACAGCACGTTTCCCTTTTGTTTCAATTTTAAAATGCTCCAACATCAATAGCACGCCATAAGGTGTTGCAGGAATAAATGTATTCAGTCCTTGCACCAATCTACCTACATTGGAAGGATGAAAACCATCCACGTCCTTTTTAGGATCAATGGCTTCAATCACTTTTGCGTCATCAATATGTTTAGGAAGTGGTAATTGTACTAAAATGCCATCTACGTTTTCGTTTTGATTCAATGCTTCAATCTGCGCTAATAATTCGGCCTCGGTAACCGTCTCTTCGAAACGATAAAGGGAAGATCCAAACCCTGTCTCATCGCAGTTTTTCACTTTACTAGCGACATAAGTTTCGCTAGCACCATTATTCCCCACTAAAATAGCTGCTAAATGGGGCGTTCTTTTATCTGCAGCCTTTAATGCATTGGTCTGTTCTAATAGGCTTGCTTTCACAGCCGCTGAGGCAATTTTTCCGTCTAGTACTAACATGGTGCAAATTTAGTTCTTTTTAAGATTCGTTCCCTCGTATCTTTGGACTCTTAATTTAGTTTATGGAACAAAACCCGAACCAACCTTTAAATATCGAAATCTCCGAAGAGATTGCAGAAGGAACGTATGCTAACTTGGCGATTATTACGCATAGCAATGCAGAATTTGTAATTGATTTTGTAAATGTGATGCCAGGTACCCCTAAGAGCAAAGTAAAGTCACGTGTGATTTTAACACCTATGCATGCCAAGCGTTTTATGAAAGCCATGGTAGAAAATATTGAAAGATATGAAGCCGCGCATGGTCCTATTGGAGACATGGAGCAAATTGAGATCCCTATGAATTTTGGTGGTCCGACTGCACAAGCATAGTTTTTAGAAAGGCTACCAATTGGGATGCTGTTCTGCATAACTGTAATAGCCCTCTGAACTGACGATTAAATGGTCAATTAATTTAATGTCAAAAAGCGCTGCACCTTTTTTGATTTTTTCGGTCAGGGTATCATCCATCCTGCTGGGTCTTAATTGACCACTTGGATGATTGTGGCAGATGATGAATCCAGTGGCACCGTGACTAATCACGAGTTTAAAAATAATTCTAGGATCAGCTACCGTGCCTGTAATACCGCCCTCACTTAATACTGCTTCGTGTATGATTTTATTTGCTTGATTTAATAAGAGTAACATAAAAACTTCGCGCTGTTCGTGCTGTAATTTATTTTTTAAGTGCATGGCCACATCACGGCTATGATGGATGGCGACTTGTTTATCTATTAAATCAATTCTTCTGGAACCCAGTTCTATAGCGGCTAAGATCCGAACTGCTTTGATCTTTCCAATCCCTTTTATTTTTAAATTCACAATATCCCGCACACTATAATTAGCAAATTTTTTGAGGCTATTTTCTGTAGAGGCAAGTAAGCTTCTGGCTAATTCAATGGCATTCTGCTGGGCAGTGCCATGTTGTATTAAAATAGCTAGTAATTCTACATCACTTAAATGGTCCGCACCCTTGGTGCTAAATTTATAGATGGGTTGATCTTGCTCGGCCCAGAATCGGATATTACTTGCTTGCATAAACAATTTTGTCCAAATATATTTTTTATATGCCCGCTAATTCTGCGTACAAATACCGGCTTCTTGCAGGCAGTTGTGCATAACTCGACTTTTTGTTGAAAATTTACAGCATATAAGCCAAAAATATGTGCACGATATCAATACCTTTGGAGCACATTTTACCCTTATGAATCCTTCAGTTAAAATTTTTGCGGGCAATGGCTCGCAGGCACTTGCCGAAAAAATTGCACAACGTTTTGGCGCCCCCATTGGTAAAATAAATATCCAAAAATTTAGCGATGGTGAATTCCAGCCTATCTTTTTGGAGAGTATCAGAGGGGACTATGTTTTTTTAGTACAAAGCACTTATGCACCAACCGATAATTTAATGGAATTATTGATGATGATAGATGCTGCTAAAAGAGCAAGTGCGTATAAAATCATTGCAGTTGTTCCTTACTATGGTTTTGCTAGACAAGATCGTAAAGACAAACCTCGTGTGGCAATAGGCGCTAAATTGATTGCTACTTTACTAGAAGCAGCAGGCGCCAATAGGGTTATCACGATGGACTTGCACGCTGCACAGATTCAAGGCTTTTTTGATGTACCGGTAGATCATTTAGACAGTTCTGCCATTTTCATCCCTTATATAGAGTCACTTAATTTACAGAACCTAGCTTTTGCTGCACCAGACGTTGGAAGTACCAATCGTGTGCGTGAAGTGGCCAACTACTTTAATGCAGAAATGGTGATTTGTGATAAACACAGAAAACGTGCCAATGAGATTGCAAGTATGGTGGTGATTGGAGATGTAACTGGAAAGGATATTGTGATTGTAGATGATATCTGCGATACTGGAGGCACATTGGTAAAAGCAGCAGGATTATTAAAAGAAAAAGGCGCAAGAACTGTTCGCGCTTTAATTACCCATCCAGTATTAAGTGGGAATGCCTACGAGAATATCGAAAACTCAGTACTAGAGGAATTGGTAGTTTGCGATACCATTCCTTTAAAACACGAATCCAATAAAATAAAGGTCTTGACCGTAGCGGACTTATTTGCAATCGCTATCCGCAATGCCTATGAAAATAAGAGTATTACTAGCCTATTTGTGCACTCACAATTGAAGGCTAGAAATCAGTAATAGACTGATTTTCAATAGAATATAAATAATTAGGAGCAACTTTGGTTGCTTCTTTTTATTTCATTACCTTTGCCGTCCATATTTAAAATTAAAACATGAAAACAATTACAATCGAAGGACACTTGAGGACCGAGTCTGGCAAAAAAGCCGCCCGCCAAATCCGCTCTCAAGAAAACGTGCCAGCTGTAATTTACGGGGGTGCTACAGAAGTGAATTTTTATGCTTCTGCTAAGGCTTTTAAGCCTTTAGTGTACACAAGTGAATTCTTAATCGCTGAAGTTAGTATTGACGGGAAAAAATACAGATGTATTTTGAAAGACCTACAATTTGACAAAGTATCTGATTTATTATTACACGTTGACTTATTAGAGTTAGTGGATGATAAGAAAGTCGTAGCTACTTTACCATTAAAATTTGTTGGAACATCAGTAGGTGTGAAAGCAGGTGGTAAGTTAGTATCTAAAGTAAAATCAGTTAAAGTGAAAGCTTTACCTAAAGACTTAAGAGAATTCATTGAATTAGATATTACTAATTTAGAATTGAACGCAAACTTACGTATCGAAGATATTAAAGTACCAAACATGGAGATCATGAACTCTCCACGTATCCCGGTTGCTTCTGTAGTAATGACACGTCAATTAAAGCAAGAAGAATCAGAGGCTGCAAAAGCAGATAAGAAATAATTCAAAGACTATTGAATATCAAAACCCTCTGAGCAATCAGGGGGTTTTGTTTTTTTAAGACCTTGTACGAAGTTAAGGTCTTAAAAAAACAACTTTTATGACTTTGACCCCTTCGGGGTTTTGTTTTTTAAGTACTTTTACTCCAAGAAATAGATATGTCAAAATTTTTACTCATAGGCTTAGGGAATGTAGGTGCAGAATATGCACATACCCGTCATAATATTGGATTTGACGTATTGGATGCTTTTGTCATAAAACACGGTGGATTTTTTAAAGTAGACCGATTGGCCGAAGTCGCCGAAGTGAAGTGGAAAGGCAAAACCTTTATTTGTGTAAAGCCAACTACATTCATGAACTTAAGTGGTAAGGCCTTTAAATACTGGATGGATAAAGAGAAAATTGTATTGGAAAACACCTTGACCATTGTTGACGATTTAGCATTACCCACTTCTAAACTTCGCTTGCGTGCCTCAGGCTCAGATGCGGGACACAATGGATTAAAAGATATTCAATTGACATTAGGCACGGACGCCTATCCTAAATTAAGATTTGGTATTGGGAATGATTTTGCCAAAGGACAACAGGTAGATTTTGTTTTAGGAAGATGGGCGCAAACAGAAAGAAAATTGATTGATATCAAAATTGAAAAATCGGTAGAAGTCATAGAGTCATTTGCTACAATAGGATTATCAAGAACCATGACCTTTGCCAACGGATTAGATATTAAAGTAGATTAAACATATTGTTATGAGTATATTTTGTATAGGACGTAATTATGTAGAGCATGCACACGAGTTGGGAAATGAAGTGCCTACATCGGCGATTATATTTATGAAGCCAGACACGGCATTATTAGCTGCGGGCGAAAATTTTACCATTCCAAGTTTTACAAATGACTTACATTTTGAAGGCGAGTTAGTGTTGCGTGTAAGTAAGAAAGGAAAAAATTTAAGTGAGGCACATCCAAATGGGATCCCTGTGATTGAATACTGCGATGCAATTTCAGTAGGGATAGATTTTACAGCAAGAGATCTGCAAAATAAATTAAAAGAGAAAGGTCTTCCTTGGGAAAAAGCAAAAGCATTTGACAATGCAGCTATACTAGGTGAATGGCATCCATTAACGTCAGAAATTTTAGCTAGTCCGATTCATTATACCTTATCTAAAAACGGAGCGACTGTTCAAACTGGCGATTCTAGTTTAATGATTTTTCCATTGGACAAGATTTTAGCAGGCATCACGGAGTATTTTACCATCTACCCTGGGGACTTAATTTATACAGGAACTCCAGCAGGAGTTGGCCCAACTGCAAAGGGGGATGTATTTGAAGGATTTTTTGAAGGACAATCCGTATTTAGTCTTAAAGTGAACCCATAAATTCAAAAAATTTAAGTAGTTTTGCCACCCTTTTAAGGGTATAACCATAAAGGGTCTCGGCGAGGTAGCTCAGTTGGTTAGAGCACAGGATTCATAACCCTGAGGTCCCGGGTTCAAATCCCGGTCTCGCTACATGAAAATCAAGGACTTACGTTAAATCGTGGGTCCTTTGTTGTTTCTGCGTGAGGTTTGCGTGAGGTTTTGCGTGAGGTTTTTATCATTTCTTACCAAAAACACAAACCTTTAATGCTGATATTTCTACTACTGTTATGGTACTACCATCTTTGTATATTTACGTATGAAAAATCTGATCCTACTTTTATTGACTATTTCAATTTATTCAACTGGTATAGCGCAAAACCAAAACGAGAGAAAGGTTGCTAATACTCAAATAGAACTTTTTAATAAAGTAGCCCAACTTGATAGTTCTTTGTTCGCAGCATATAATTCAAAGAAGCTAGATTTGATGAAAACATATTTCACTAACGACCTTGAGTGGTATCAAGACAATGGTGGACTTATTGGTTTTGAAAAAGTGTTTGAAAATTTCAATTCTATTTTTAATAGAGATTATGACCTTAAAAGAAATCTTATTGAAGAGAGTTTAGAAGTACATCCTATAGAAGGTTATGGGGCAATAGAAATTGGTAAGCACCAATTCAAACACATTGAAAATGGCAAACTCGAAATAGGCACTTTCAAATTCTTAATGATTTGGAAGAATGATAATGGTAATTGGAAAATCTCAAGAGTAATTAGTTATGACCATTAGTTGAAATCTTCAAATCCCGGTCTCGCTACATGAAAATCAAGGACTTACGTTAAATCGTGGGTCCTTTGTTGTTTTTGCGTGAGGTTTATTTGAAAATCAGCCATAATATTTTTTTTTAAATATCTTAAATTTGAATAGTGGAAATGTGCACTTTATATAAATACATAGAGTATGCGTAATTTAATTTCTCTTAGTTTCTTAATTTGTTTAACTGGGTGTGTAACAATCAAAATCTCAATCAAATGAAAAATATAACCTTCATGTTTGTGTTTTTAATAACTTCATTTTACTGTTTTGCTCAAAAAATTGAAACGGTAAACATAGAGTCAAAAATTTATGGAGGTCGAGAAATTATGATTTATACACCAAGGTTGTATGAAGAATATCCTCACAAAAAATATGAGGTCGTATATGTTTTTGACTCACAAGCGCGACAATATTTTGACTATGTACACTCTAGCTTGACTTTTTTGAATAGTGCGGTGCCTATGATTGTTGTTGGAGTAATTTCTAAAGAACGAGATGATGATTTTTTACCTACCTATATACACGATGAAACAGCCAAAATGATGCGGGATAATAAAGGCAGGGCAAACGATTTTATGAAATTTCTTAAAAACGATCTTTTCATCTACGTAGATAAAAATTACAAAACTTTACCCACCCGCCTCGCAGTAGGTCATTCTAATGGTGGTGTGTTTATAACATATTGTATGGTTAAAGACCCTACCTTGTTTAATGGATATATTGCTATTTCACCCCATATGCGTTATGATGAAATGCAAATGGTAGACAGTCTCCAAAAATTCGACCCCGGTAAAGTTAAAAGAGAACTCTTCTATTATATGGCAAAGGGAAATGAATCGGCTACAGATTGGGAAAAATCAATTAACAGGACAAGGGAATTTTTTAATTCAGAAAAAACTAATAAAGTAATTCATTTTGAGTATGAATATTTTCCGTCAGAGACGCATACCACAATTTATCCAAAAGCAGTTATCAATGGGTTTAACAAGTGGTTTGCTTATCAATACAATAATTTGAATAGATGTAAAGAATATTATACCTCTTTAAAAGAACGTGACAATTATACACTTTCTGAGGAAGATTTGCTTGGGCATATTTCAAATCATTTCTGGGCTAAGGATTATTCCACTGCAAAAGATTTTATGGAATGGGGGAAAAGTATGTTTCCAAATTCAAGATTGCTTGCTGATTTTGATAAAAGATTGGGGATGGTTCAGGAAACAAAAGCACCTTCAATTTTTCCCGAAAAATGCTTAGGTACTTGGGAAGGTACAATGAAAATTTACAGCTACAACACATTACGTGATAGCGTAAAAGTTAGGTTTACAGCCGCTAAAACAAATGTTAAAGGTATTTACACCTGGAAAACCGAGTATTTATCAGCTACTACACCTATGATTAAAGACTATAAATTAGTTATTGACGATTTAGATAAAGGTCGATATAAACTTGATGAAGGTGACGGTGTAGAATTGATTGAGTACAATGTTAATAATAAACTCTATAGCTTGTTTAAAGTTAATGATATCTGGCTAACTGCGACTACTCAATTACTGGATGATAAATTAATCTTTGAGGTAACATCGGGTAAGGTATCGAATGAAGTCAAAGCAATTACAAACTATTCTTTTACTAATGTACAAAGAGTAATAATGACAAAGATTGAGTAACACATTTGTATTTTCTAACAACACCCTGCGTGAGGAAAACACCCCCTGAATTCGGTTAAATCCTGGTCTCGCTACATGAAAATCAAGGGCTTACGTTAAATCGTGGGTCCTTTTCTGTTTCTGCGTGAGGTTTGCGTGAGGTTTTGCGTGAGGTTTTTGTCATTTTTTACCGAATACACGAACCTTTAGTGCTGATATTTTTACTGTTGTTAAAACCTTTGGCATCTGGCATGACTAAATAATTATTAAGTATAATATTTGATACACACTTTTTGGTTTATAAAACATAGAAATTACTGGAAGTCCTAATCCATAATCATAATAGCAGCTAATTGTGCAATTGAATCCCAAAGATTTTGTAATCGCACATTTTCATTTTCTGAATGTTGGTTGTTGTCATGATTCACCAAGCATAAATTAATCACTTTCGCATTAAGATGTTTTTCAAAAAGGTAAAGTGGTAGACTGCCTCCTGAGGTAGGTTCTAGTATGAGTTGCTTATTTGTAGCGGATTGAACAGCTTTAATTACTTGCTGTGAAATTGCAAGATCCAACGGTGTTCTTTGTGCATTGTATCCTCCATTGACCATTTTAAATTTTGCAATTTTTGGATATTGTAATCTTTCTTCATCAGTTGGTGCACGTTCTAATACTAAGAAGCCTTCTTCAATAATATGCTTTCTTAATAAATCAACTTGCTTTAAATAATCAGTACCAAGTACTTGGCGTAAATCAAGTGTGGCTTTGGATTCAGTCGTAATTACATTGCTTGCATTGTTTTCTACATCTGCACATTTAATTCCATTGATATTTAGCGAGGGCCATTCGAAAGTTTCAAATAGTGTTCTGCCTCCTCCCTCAGGTTTATTAATGCCTAGTTCCTTTTTCATTTGTAGGTCAACAGATGGGATGGCTTTGAATGCATTTTTCTCTGAATCTGAAAAGGGTATTACATCATCATAGTAGCCTTTTATTTTTACCATACCATCCTCGTCTTTCATGCTAGCAAGTAATTTGGACATTGATAAACAAGGGTTAGGTGCCCAATTGCCATAATGTCCACTATGCAAAGGACGCTTAGGGCCATACACAGTTAAATCAACATTCACATCACCTCTTACTCCAAAATCGATCATAGGTAAACCTGATTGATGCACAGGCCCATCTCCAATCAGCCACAAATCAGCTTTTAATAAGTCTTTGTGTTTTTCCAATATTTCTGCAAGATGTAAAGAGCCAATCTCTTCTTCGCCCTCAAAGAAAAATTTTATATTATTATTTAGCTTTACGCCAGTTTTCACCAATGCATCGTATGCATTAATGATGGTCATCACACCAGCTTTATCATCCGAGCTACTTCTACAAGAGATTCTCCATTCTGGATTAAAGGCCTGTCCACTTGTAGGGAATGCAATGATCTTTCCTGACTTTTCAATAGATTGATCTAATAAAACAGGTTTATAAGGTTTAACACTAGGATGCCATTTTTCAGGATTTACTGCTTGTCCGTCATAGTGCGCGTAAAAAATAATTGTTTGTGTTGCCCCAGGCACAATGACTTCTCCATATACAGCTTTTGGACTCCCTTTGGTGTTGGATTCTAATAATTTTGTTTGTATACCCCTCTTCTTTAACATGGCTTCAATGAAAAGTGCATTCTTATCAATATTGACTTTATCCAAAGCATAGTTGGGAATAGACAAAAGATTAAAATATTCTTTTAAAATAGCAGTCTCATGTTGGGCGCGATATTTATTTACTTTGTCAATTGAATTTTGTGCATCAGCCAATTGGTAAACAAATAGTAGAATTATAAAAAGGGATTGCTTCATATCTTATGATTTAGTATCAAGTGCTTTAAGTTTATCTTTAAAGTAAGAAGATGTAGGATAATATTTCAATGCCATATTCAATACTTTTCTTGCTTTCACTGCGTCAGGGTACCTATCTGGTGAAGTAAGATAATGCACAAGAATTTCAAAAATATCTAGTGGCGGGTTCATTTTTAGACCAATTTTTGACTCAATTTCTTTAAAATGAGACTCAATTAAGTCTGGGTCTTTCATATAATCAAAATGACTTTTATGGTAGCCATCAAAAATAAACAGAAGTCCATTGTACCAACTCAACATTGGTATAGATGAGTGATCTGTATTGGGAATGTAATCTACTTTGTGTTGAAGGTTTTTTGAATTGACTGCAGCCATTGCTTTACCAACATTAAATATAGCATTTGTATGAAATTGAAGACGTCCTCCGTAACTTATAGAATCAATCACACTTACATAATACTTGCGCATCTTATCAGCAGGTAAGTTTTTTAGTAATGCTGGCGCCTCGTTGACATATTTTGCGCCATCCCACCATAAACTAGGGTCAATTGATATTGTTGCATTGAACAATTCCGGATGTTTTAAAAATGTATATGTGGCTGTTAAACCTCCAAGAGAATGTCCAATATAAATTCTAAATGGGTTTGTTCTGTATTGCTTTTCAATATATGTGAATACTTCTTCCTTCAAGAATTTTAAGAATTGCTCACCACCCCCACTACCTTGCATCATCAGTTTTTGTTCTGGTGTTTTTGCTTCTTCTCCATTAGGTTGTCTTGTTGATGCATTAGGTGTTAGGTCACGAAATCTATTTTCAGTATCCACACCTACAATAATCATTTCAGGAATTTGATAATTCACATGGTCTTTCTCACTCATAAAACTTATAACTCCAGTGACTGGAAAAAATGCCGACTTGCCATCTAATACATATACAACAGGATAGTTTTGATTCGAACTTGATACATCATTATAGGAGGCTGGAACCCTTACCCAGATTGTTCTTTCCTCTCCCATAATACGAGAATTGAATTTTATTCGAACACCATTTTCTACTGGCTCAGAGGTAAATTGCTGGGCCAAGGATAGCAATGGCAATAGCATTAAAAATAAAATTGTTTTTTTCATATAAGTTTATATTTTAAAAATGACTTTTAAATTATTGTTTCAAATTGCTGAGTGCTTTTTCAAATTGATCAAGAAGTTTGTAAGAAGTTATTCCGGATGTCCCATTACTCAATGAAATTAGTGTGTATCCATTTTGTAAATCACGAACCATATTATTTTTAAACCCGTTCCAACTTCCTGAATGGGAAACTTTTTTTCCTGGCTCATTGATGATCCAGCCAAGACCATACACCATTTTTGGTTTTTCTATCAAAACTGAAGGTGTATAAGCTTCATTTAAAATTTCAGGCTTAAGTACTTTGCCATCCCTTAGTGCTTGATCCCATTTTTGTAAATCATACACGGTCGAATAAATATTTCCGTCACCAACAACTTCATCTAGTGTGGTAAGGTCATATGTATTCCAACGACCTTCTTTATATTGCATTCCATAAACCCTGTTTTTTGGTGAATTAGACATCTTCACAGTTTGCACGTAGGTGTTTTCAAGTTTCAGCGGCTTTGTGATTTTAGATTTTAACAATGCAGCATAAGGCACACCGCTGATTGTTTCAAGCACTTTAGATAATACAGCATATCCTGTATTACAATAGTTGAATTTTTCACCTGGCACTGAATTTAAAGCGGGTTTATATTTTGATAAAAGGACTAATAATTGATCATTTCCAATGGTATCATTGATTTTAAGTGTGTCATTAATCCAATCAAAATATTCAATCATTCCATGCGTATGATTCAATAAATGCCTAATAGTGATGTCTTTGTATGGGAAACTGGGAAGATAGGAATGTACTTGATCATCTATTTTCAATTTCCCTTTTTGGACATACATCAATATCAATGAAGATGTGAATGTTTTTGAAATAGATGCAAGATTGAATGCGGATGATGAGTTTAGTCTTTGATTGGCTTTGCTATTTGTAAACCCAATACTTTTTTCATAAAGCCTTATACCATTTTTTACAAGAAGAATATTTCCATTGAATTCATTTATGGTATGAAGGCTATCAATTGATTTGTCAAATTTTTTAATAAGTTGATCTATTGTTTGTGCATGCACAATTGTTGAACAAACAATTGAGATAAAGACACTTAAAAATGATTTAATCATTGTGGTACTATTTCAATAAATGTTTAAAAAGTAATACGATAGTTAAACTTAAGCAAAAACTAAGAAAACACCTAGCTGACACTACTGCGTGCGGAAAACACCCCCTGAATTCGACTGAAATCGGTTGATTTCGGTTTTGTCAAAACATAACCCATTACAAATCAACGCATTCATTTTCTTGAAAAATCTTCATAACCCTGAGGTCCCGGGTTCAAATCCCGGTCTCGCTACAAAGCCTCTCAACAAAGTTGAGAGGCTTTTTTGTTTTGAGGCTGTGTCGAAAGCTTGCTTTCGTAAACAGACGAAAAGCAAAAAAGCCAAACGATTCGCATCGCGAATTGTTTGAAAGGCTTTGGGTAAATCGAACTAACGAGGAAGTCGACGTAGTCGACAATCCGATTTGAGGGTAAGGCTATTTTTGTATTTATGCAATCTATTTTTGAAAATCTATTTCAAGGTCAGAAAAATATCCTTCTGTTCCTATATCAACAAATAATCCAATCGAGCCTGGTTTATTTGGTACATATTTTAAATCATTCACAATTAAAGATGGTTGTGTGTTATCATTAAGATAAAGTATTGCTTGAGCATCCTTAACAATAATTTTCAAAGCAATCCATTTATTTAATTCCATATCCGAATAGGATTCATATGCACCAGGCGCAATTGTTCTTAATACATTGTATTTATAATCAGGGTATGAAAAATATTGAGTTGATCTATTTCTTCTGATTTGTTGTAAAGCACGTCCATTGGTTGGTCTGATATAAATTCCATTGAATTTTGAATTATCCTCATTGATATGAAAAGCAATCCCGATAAAGCCACGTGCAGAGTCTGGAGCATTTTTTACTAATTTACTCAATACTTTAACTTTTATTATTCCATTCTTAAAATCAATACCATTTATTTTAACATAAGTTGGCTCGTCTACATCTTTAATATTTGAGTCTTTAATTACTTTAATTACTTTCTTGCCATTTATTTGGGATGAATCTATATAAACATTAACTGGGTTTAATATAGTTGGTTTGAATTGAATAGCTTGCGCATTCGTATTAAAACTATAAACACAAATAAGAATGAGTAAACATATTTTCTTAAACATATTTAGTTATTTAATTATAAAATAATCCAGCACCATATTCGGTTCCTTTAGTGCCAGGTTTTAATTGTAAATAAAATTTACTGGTTTGATCTTCTTCAATTTCTAAACTACCTTTTTTACTAATTTTAAAGCTTGAATTATATATTAATTTTTTGGAATTTGCAGGTATTCCAAAATCTTTTGGCCCCCCTCCTTTATTTACAAGTTGATTGTAACCAACTATCATTGAATTGTTAATTTTAAATGAATACTTTTCCTCCTTGTCTAATAC
>Ga0208787_1000286_pt1 | contig 25152 bp, 25 predicted proteins | sample Wag4_2014_7_11_FD_187362 | JGI IMG/M metagenome (GOLD analysis project Ga0208787, IMG submission 187362) | Fresh water microbial communities from Ohio, USA - Utica-2 Time Series HT 2014_7_11 (SPAdes) (version 2) | ecosystem: Environmental > Aquatic > Freshwater > Water tank | place: USA: Ohio...
CTCCATCACCATGCAATCTGATGGTAAAAACCTGCTCCGCTATTACCACGCTACGGTTAATCCGCCAAAGGGTCAAGATATCAACTACCGAAGAAGTGGCTTTATTCATCCGGTATGGACACCTAAGGGTCAGGAACTTACGCGCATTCAGGCTCCTGATCACTACCACCATTATGGCATCTGGAACCCCTGGACGCATGTGGAATTTGAAAAGGATACAATTGACTTCTGGAACATCAAAGGTCATCAGGGTACTGTTCGATTTGCCAAACTACTTTCCAGAACTGAAGGGCCCGTATTCTCAGAATTTCAAGCATTACATGAACACGTAGTCTTTAAGAAAGACGGTTCTGAAAGAGTGGCGCTCAATGAAGTGCAGACAGTTCGTGTTTACCAGCCTGAAAACGAGGAGTACTATATTGCAGATATCACCGCCAGCATGAGCTGTGCCACAGAAAGTCCGTTTCGAATCCTAACTTACCGGTATGCTGGAATGGGGTGGAGGACAACCGGGTACTGGAACGACCAAAACTGTGAGGTGCTGACTTCCGAAGGCAAAACCCGCAAAGATACAGATGGCTCTCGGGCAAAATGGTGCATAGTGCAAGGTGAACTTCCGGAGAATCAATATGGCGGAATAGCATTCCTTTCCTATCCTGCCAACTACAATTCTCCTGAACCTATGCGGATATGGAATCCTGGTACAAATGGCAGGGGTGATATGTTTTTCAGTTTTGCTCCCACAAAAGACCGCGATTGGATGCTGGAACCGGGTAAAACCTATGTTCTGAAATACCGTTTGGTTGTTTTCAGTGGGAAGTTTGATGCCGCCAAAGCTGAAAGTGCCTGGCAGTATTTCTCAAAGGGACCAATAGTGGAAATCAATTAATGCTAAAAAAGACTCATTCAACTTAGTCTTTCCGAAAAACAATCAGACCATGTTTGGAGTCAATGTCCACCTCATCTACAAGGATAAAACCTGCTGACTCTGCAAATTGTATGTATTCTGATGTGGCTACAGGGAAATCGCATGTAGTTAAGTGAGCGGCTACAGTCTTTTTCTCCTCTTCTGAAAGCAAATTCCAGTCACTGTTGATCCAGTCTACATAACTCTTGTTGTATTCCTCCCTTGATTGTTCTGCTTCTCTTTTCACATCAATCAAAATAAACAATCCACCCTTCTCCAATACCTGGAAGCAGTCCATCAGAAATGATTTCTTTGCTTCTTCTTGTAGGTGATGAATGGCAAAACTGCTATAAATAACATTATAGGTTGCAGTTTCAGTTTTGATCAATTCCTCCATCTTGCCAATCCTGAAAGTAAGGGCTACCCCAGTCTTAGACATGTTTTGCCGGGCAAGTGAAACGGCATCTTCAGAAAGATCATATCCGGTGTAGGAGGCGATATTCAAGTTTAACAGTTGACGGGATATTTGTTTGGCATCGCCGCAACCAATATCAAGCACCCTTAATGCCTGGTGGCTGGCAAAATCCTTGAGGTACTTTTGAGAATAAATACCAAGATCCCTGTGCTTCATGTAATTTGCCTGAATAACCTTCTGATAAATGTTCCAACTGTTTATGAAAATTCTCGATGGGTCTTCCATTATTTTTATTTAAGTTTATCCAAGACAAGTTAATAAACTTGCAAAGTATTATTATTGATTTTTATTAACTTTTATTGAATTTAATCTCCTGACTCATCACAATTTTTACAATGGCGTGGACTTCCAAATCATCATGTAAGGCATTTTTAATCCTGATATTTTCCTGGATGCTGGTGGCCTGCCAATCGCCAAAGCACCAAGACACAGCTGATGCCATTTATATCAATGGTAGATTTTGGACGGGATCGGGTGATGCAGTTTTTATATCAGCCTTAGCCGTAAAGGGCAACACCATCATGGCTGTCGGAACTGACGATGAAATCAAAGCCTTCAAATCTGATGATACCAAAGTAATCGACTTACAAGGACGTCTTGTTGTACCAGGCTTCAACGATGCACACATGCATTTCACCTCAGGCGCTTCAATTCTTTCGAATGTAGATCTGTTGGCTACAACCAGCTTGCAGGAAATGAAATCTGCAATTGCAGCATTTGCAGAAAAACATCCTGAAAAAAAATGGCTAAAGGGTAGGGGATGGCAGTATGGGTTCTTTCCGGGTGGGATGCCAGATAAGTCTTACCTCGACAGCCTTGTGCCAGACAGACCCGTATTTCTGAGTGCGTACGACGGCCATACGGGATTAGCCAACTCCAAGGCATTGGAGATGGTCGGTATCAATAAAAACACCATTTATAAAGGTTTTGGCAGTATCGTTAAAGATGCAGCAGGTAATCCAACTGGAGTATTTTTGGAAGACGCACAGTCCATTATCAAAAATGCAATTCCAGCCGATACCTGGACAGAAAGGCTTTCTGCTGCAGAAAATTGCATGAAACACTTGTCTGAAATGGGAATAATCAGTGTTCAGAATGCCCATGGTGATGCCGATGAATACAAACTCTTCAATACATTGTAGGACAGCAATATGTTTTCTGTCCGTTATGCCATGGCTTTCAGTGTTGACCATGAAACCAAACCTGAAACTATCCAGGAATATATGCAATTGAAAAAGCTTCCATCTGATCGCAATTGGTTCAAAGCGGATGCCATTAAATTCATGATTGATGGTGTCATTGAATCACATACGGCCATCATGCTGAATCCTTACAGCGATATTCCAAAAGAACATGCTGAACAAAAGAATGACTTCGCCATCCCCATTGAAAAATACCGTGATTTGGTGGTGAAATTAGATAGTGCCGAATTTCAATTGTACACCCACGCTATTGGTGACCGGTCCGTGCGGGAAGTCTTAAATGCCTATGAATATGCCAGCATGCGCAACAAGAGAAAAGATCAGCGTTTCAGGATTGAACATATTGAACAGGTGCAACCAGAAGACATTCCCCGCTTTGCCAGTCTTGGTGTTCTTCCATCCATGCAACCCATCCATGCCGATCCCGGAACAGTAGACGTTTGGGGTAGAAATGTTGGGCAGGAAAGATTGCCGAACTCTTTTGTGTGGAATTCCATGATCAAAAGTGGGGCAACCCTGGTATATGGTAGCGATTGGCCGGCCTGCATCAGTCTCAATCCCATTCATGGACTGCACAGTGCAGTAAACAGACAAACAATCAAAGGTGTACCAGAGGGTGGTTGGGTTCCGGAACAACGCATTACTGTATCACAAGCGCTGAAAGCCTATACCGTGAATGGAGCCTATGCTTCTTTCGAAGAAAAAACCAAGGGCAAACTCGAGAAAGGCTTTCTGGCTGATTTTGTGGTTCTTTCAAAAGATCTGTTCACCATTAACCCATCAAAAATCCATGAAACCAAAGTTTTGCTAACTGTTGTTGATGGGAAGGAAAGATTCAGGAATCGAGATTTTAAACATTAAAAAATGTTTTTTTCTTTTTTATTCATGTGATTCTTCACATTATTGTTTTTCAGGGATTTTTGAGCTTTGTGCAAAATGAATTAAATTTACATGAAGTCCAATGAACTCCTAAAGTTGCTAAATAAATCCGGTTGGAAAACTGAAAGACAATCAGGGAGCCACCTCATTTTGAAGCATCATGATCGTAAAGAATTCATAGTATTTCCCAATCATGGAAGTAAAGAAGTTGGCAAAGGACTCGAAATGAAAATCAAAAAAATTGCAAGAATCAAATGAAAACACAATCCATCAAGATTATTGTAGAACAAACGAATGACGGGTTTTCAGCTTATGCAGAAAATTTGAATATTTTCTCAACAGGCAATGATCTAACAGAACTGAAAAAAAATATTGCTGAAGCAGTCGATCTTTATTTTGAAGCCTTGGGTTTGAGTTTTGAAAAATACAATCTGGATTTTGCATTTGAAGCCCCTCAGATAGCATAGTTTTAAAGCAGATAAACTAAAGCTATCATCTAAGGCAATATTGTTTCTGAAAATCAAATAACTCCCTGCAAACTGCCTCCTTTTTCAAAAAGCCTTTCTGTTTGCCGAACCATCTTTGGATCCAATTCCACTGGTGGGGCATGATGGGGTTTTCTGCGGGCATCAATGATAACTGGTCCCCGGCATCCCCAATGCTTATTGTCTTGGAAATCAGCAATTCCGTATATGTCATGTGAAGGATTACTTCGGGTAAAAGCCACCCAAAGGAAGTTCCGAAGATCCTTGGCAGTAAACCCAGCATCATCACACCAGATGATCATGGGAACGCCTTTAAGACCATCAAGTTGGTCAGCCAGCTGATTGTTGATCGCTGCCACTTCTTTGGCAGTTTCACCTGCATTTTGATACGGCACACTTTGGAGTGCCAGCACACCTGGCATAATCATCTTGCAATCTTTCACCCCATTTAAAGTCTTCAATGCATCAGGCAGATCTGTAGACAACTCCCTGACGGGCTCACCATAAGCCGCAAAAACTACTTTACTTCCAGTATTCAGTCCTGTGCCAGAATAATCCAGCGTATCAATAGTTGTATGTGTATGGAAGTGTATATCACGCTCATTTTTAATTCTTTCCAGCAGATAACTAAAGTATTTTTGTATATCGTGGGTATGAAGCTCACCAGCATCATCTGCTGTAATGAACAGGTATTTGGCGAGGCTAAGCTGACCGGTCCCGAGGATATGGTTAGCTATGGTAAGGAGTTCTGCAGGTTGTTTGGTTGGCATATAGGGCGTATACCGCTCACTGCCAATCGCCAGCAGCAGTGGATGAACGCCTGCAGCGTCAACCGCATGGACTTCTTTCACTCCAGGGATTTCATTGGGTATGGCGGAACCTGTAATCTCGTGAATCAATTGTCCGAAACTGGTATCTTCCTGAGGCGGTCTGCCTACAACAGTAAAAGGCCAGATTGCATTTTTTCTGGCATATACTTTATGCACCCGCATCAATGGAAAAGGATGTGTTAGGCTGTAATAACCCAGGTGGTCACCAAACGGACCTTCAGGTTTATTTTCACCAGGATAAACTTCTCCGGTGATAACAAAATCTGCATCGGTACTCACAGCAAATCCATCCCTGTAACAATACCTGAACCTTCGGCCACCCAATGCTCCGGCAAAAGTCATCTCACTGAGTCCTTCAGGCAGCGGCATAACAGCTGACACTGAATGGGAGGGTGGTCCACCGGCAAATACGCTGACCTTCAGTGGTTGTCCCTTTTTATTGGCCTTGGTTTGGTGAACCCCTATTCCCCGGTGCAACTGATAATGCAATCCTATTTCCTTATCCTGAACGTAGTCGTTCCCCGACAATTGAATCCTATACATGCCCAGGTTTGATTTCATAATGCCTGGCTGGTCCGGATCCTCAGAATAAACCTGGGGTAGTGTAACAAATGCACCCCCATCCATTGGCCAGTGTTGAATCTGAGGTATATCGCTGATGCGAATTTCTTCGTAAAGTACATGTTTGATTAGCGGGTTCTTTAAAGGTAGTGCCTTCAAGGCAGCCATTGCGGTACCGATTGAGCTGAGGGGATGCTTCAGGGCCTGAATAGGATCGTTTTTGAGATCAATCAGCTGCTGCACATGCTTAAGTGTATCCCTGAAAATGAACCTGCTTCTGTCCAACGTACCAAAAATATTGGAGGCAGCCCGAAACCTGGATCCTTTTACGCGTTCGAAAAGTAAAGCCGGTCCACCAGCTTCGTATACCCGGTGGTGAACAGTAGCCATCTCTAAATATGGATCTACTTCTTCCTTTACCCTGATCAGCCTACCATTGGTTTCAAGATCCAGTAAACAAGATTCAAGAGAATTATATGCCATAAACTGATAACAAAGAAAAAACGGGATGGTTGGAAAAAAGAATCCGGCGTGATAAGAAGGGTTGTGCATCCAAACCTACACGCCGGAGTAAAATATAATCAGTGAGATGGAGTCAGACTCCTGAAATACTAGATTCGCTCAAAAGCAGAAAAAAAGAAGTTACCTTCAATGGCAGCATTCTCATTGCTATCGCTTCCGTGAACTGCATTCTCACCCACACTTTTAGCATAAATTTTCCTGATAGTACCCTCTTCAGCATTAGCCGGATTAGTAGCACCAATCAATTTACGGAAATCTTCCACAGCATTGTCTTTTTCGAGGATGGCAGCTACAATTGGACCGCTGCTCATGAAGTCTACCAATTCACCGTAAAAAGGTCTCTCGGCATGTACTGCATAAAACTCACCTGCCTTTTCAGCAGAAAGTCTGGTCAGTTTCATAGCTACAATCTTGAAGCCTGCACCTTCAATCTGTTTCAGGATTGCGCCTGTATAACCACTGGCAAAAGCATCCGGCTTGATCATTGTAAACGTTCTGTTGCTCATTTTAGCTTGATTTAGGGCGCAAAGGTAAAGCAAGACAAAGCAGTTACCAAGAAAAAAGAATGTACATTTGCACCGCTTTATGAAAGAAATCAATACAGTATTTGAAGAATTGAAGCCGGAAGACCGGATTGTAATTACAATGCATCAAAAGCCCGATCCCGATGCAATGGGCTCAACATTGGCTCTTTTCCATTTTTTTGATAAACAGGGGTACCAGGTTATCGTCATTTCTCCAACCAATTGGGCCGATTTCCTCAAGTGGATGCCTGGCGTAGAAAGTGTAATTGATTTTGAAGCAAATAATACACTTGCGAAAGAATACTTATTTGCAGCAGATTGGATATTCTGCCTGGATCACAATCATTTCAGCAGGACCCGCCACATGGAGTCGATACTATTTTCATTATCCTCCAAAAAAGTATTGATAGACCATCACCGAGAACCGGATACAGCCTCCTTTTATTGTGGAATAAGTGACATACGCAAGAGCTCCACTGCAGAGATGGTCTATGATTTTATCCTTTTGTCTGGTAAGAAAGAGTTATTAGACCGTGATATTGCAACCTGTTTGTATGCAGGCGTAATGTCTGATACCGGTTCTTTCAGGTTTTCATCCACCACACCCAGTGTCCATTTTATGGTAGCTGAACTCATGGGATTTGGCATCGATCATCCCCGTATTCATACCAGTATTCTTGATAATTTTCAAGAAAACAGGCTCAGGTTCATTGGACATGTGCTTACCCATAGGCTGGAAGTGTTGTATGAACACAATACTGCCATCATTGCCATACCAAAATCAGACATTTTACGTTATCATATCAAAACCGGGGATACAGAAGGATTGGTTAACTACCCACTTTCGATCCAGGGAATTGAAATGGCAGCATTGCTTATTGACAGAGATGAAGAGAGAAAATGGTCGTTTAGGAGTAAAGAAACATTTGACTGTAATACATTTGCCAGGAAATACTTCAGGGGGGGAGGACATTACAATGCCTCAGGTGGAAGAAGTATTGACACACTTGAAGAGAATGTTAACCAATTCAAAAAGGCATTAAAAGAATTCAACGCTTTAACAATAAACCAAAAATGAAAAAAACAAACCTGTTATTAGCCACTTTAGGTATCCTCCTGCTGGGTGCCTGTAAAAATGTAGGCTTTGAAAAATCCAAGTCCGGTCTTGAATACAAGATCATTGCAGGAAGCGGTACAGAAAAACTCGAGCATGGCGATTTTGTGAAGTTTGAATACAAACTCACCTACAAAGATTCTCTAGTTGCAAACACCTATGGTTCAATTCCTGCATTTGATCAGGTAGACAGCATTGGTCGTTTCCATGATTTTTCTGAGGTGATGACAAAATTGAAAGTTGGAGACAGCATGGTATGCTTCCAGAATTTTGATACCCTTCAAAAGGGATCTCAGTTTGGTGTTCCTCCTTTTATGAAGAAAGGAGATAAGTTACAATCAACTTTGAAGATTCTCGCCGTATATAAAAATAAAGACGGAAAAGCATCACGCGACTATGCTATTGAAGCATACAAGGCTGAAATAGACAAATTCAAAGCAGGTGAAATGGCTGCCATTGAAAAATACCTCAGTCTGAAGAAAATCAATGCCACGAACATCAATAACAATCTCTATGTTGTAATTGATCAGGAAGGAACAGGAAAGAAAGCTGATTCCGGTCAACTCGTTGGAATCAAATACAATGGTTACAACTTTGAGGGCAAGTACTTTGATTCAAACATGGATACAGCAAAGCAAACACAACAACACGGTTTGGATACTTTCTTCTTTGTTTCCAAACAAGAAGGAGCTATACAGGGTATGCTCGAGGGCATCACTGCTTTTCGTGTTGGTAGCAAGGGAAGGATGTTTATCCCATCCAGTAATGGTTACGGTGCTCAGGGTAGTCCCCCCGCAATCAAACCAATGGAAAACCTGATCTTTGACGTTGAAGTGGTTGAAGTAAAGGATTTACCGAAAGCCCCTCCGGCAAACATGCCCCCGGGAGCTGGCAGATAACTTAATAAAAAAGGGGCAACAGCCCCTTTTTTATTGCACTGCATTGAAGAGTTTGACAACTTCCCTTGCCTCCTTTACATCATGTACCCGCAGGATGGATGCACCTTTCAACAAAGCTACCATATTCAAAGCCGAAGTGCCGTTCAAAGCTTCCTCTGCTGTAATTCCAAGTAATTTATATATCATCGACTTTCGGGAAAATCCAACCAACAAGGGTATTCCAGGTGGTACTACTAGCGATAGATTTTTCAGTAAAACATAATTGTGTTCTATTGTTTTACCAAAACCAAAACCGGGGTCTACAATCACTTCATCAATGCCCAGCTGTTTGCAGGCTGTAATTTTTTCCCTTAAATATGTGGAAATTTCTGAAACAACATCTTCATAAACAGGACTTTCCTGCATAGTAGCCGGGGTACCTCTCATGTGCATACAAATGTATGGAACCCCTAATTTGGCTACAGTAGGTAACATCAAATCGTCCATGTCTCCAGAACTGATGTCATTGACAATCCTAACACCGGCATTTACTGCAGCCATTGCCACTGCCGCCTGGGTTGTATCAATGGAAGTCCAAACGTCAGGATAAACCCTTTGCATATATCCGATAGCATCACCTACGCGATCCATTTCCTCCTCCACAGATATATCTGCACTTCCAGGTCGGGAACTTCGGCCTCCTATATCTATGATATCAGCACCTTCGTTCACAAGCTGATCCAGTTTCTTTCTCACACTTTCCATATTTGTGACCCTGCTACCTGCAAAAAAGGAATCCTCATTACAGTTGACCACTCCCATAACCAGCGGTCTTGAAAGGTCCAGTGTAAGTCCTTTTGAATGAATCCGTTTTATATCGTTTCCTTCGTTATTTTTGCTATTCATGGTGCAAAGTTGTTTTATTTCAAACAAATGGATTAAAATGACACAAAAAGATGTGATATGGAACTGGATACCAACAAGCAATACGATCATGCAGTTCAATCCTGCAAAGACATATTCCATAAAAAAACAATGGATTATGGAACGTCCTGGAGGTGTCTTCGCATCATATCCATAACAGATCAGATATACATCAAAGCGATGCGTATCAGAACAATCCAGGATAAAAAAGTCAACAAGGTAGGTGAGGATATACAAAGTGAGTTGAAAGGCATAGTTAATTATGGAATCATTGGTCTCATTCAACTTGATAAAGGCAACTCTCTTGTAGAAGAATTGGAAACATCCACTGCGCTAAGTCTGTATGAACAAAATGTGGCTAAGGCCCGCAATACCATGCTCGACAAGAACCATGATTATGGAGAAGCTTGGAGGGATATGAGTCAGGAGAGCTTCGTTGACCTGATAATTACAAAGCTAAGCCGCATCAAACAAATTCTGGCAAACGATGGAAAAACAATGATCAGTGAGGGAATTGATGCGAATTTTATAGATATCGTCAATTACGCGGTATTCGGACTCATACTCATCAGTGAAGGTAAAAAAGGACACACAGCATAATCAGCATATATGAAAATATTGATCGCAATAATAAGGTGGTTTGTAGGTATTTTGTTCATCTTCAGCGGACTTATCAAGGCTAACGACCCAATGGGACTTAGTTACAAGATGCAGGAATTTTTTGAAATCTGGGGTTGGCATGCTTTGAATGATTACACCCTGTTTTTCTCCATAGCCATGATTGCATTTGAAATCATTGCAGGCGTTGCAGTGATCATCGGCTGGCAGTTCAGGTTGTTCAGCATACTGCTTTTTTTACTCATTGTATTTTTCACGTTTCTTACTGGATATGCGGTTTTTTCAGGCAAAGTAAGAGAGTGTGGTTGCTTTGGGGACTGTATCAAGCTTACGGCAATGGAGTCGTTCATCAAAGACATTATACTCTTTGTAATGATTAGCATGTTGCTGATCAAAAAGAAAGCGGTAAGCTCCTGGCTTAAACCTGTTAAAGCAACAGCATTATTAGCAGGCTCCGCTTTCCTGAGCGTTTGGGTACAATTCTATGTGTTGGATCATTTGCCCGTACTAGATTGCCTGCCCTTTAAGGTTGGCAACAACATCAATGAAGGTATGCAGATTCCTTCAGGAGCTATACCAGACAGCACGGTCATTAATTTTGTGTATCAGCACAATGGACAGGAAGTAGAGTTTGATGCAGAGCATTTCCCTGCAGATTTCAATGACAGTGCTTATACTTTTTTACGCAGATACGACAAACTTATCAGGGAAGGTAATGCCAAACCACCCATCAAAGATTTTGTTATCATCTCCCCATCAGGCAATGATACTACAGCTGCTATTCTCAACGATGCTGAAGACCAGTTGATCCTTTTTGCAAGAACGCTGGATAACAAACAAGCTAAATGGGTGAAAGATGTTAGTGAAATTGCGAAAGTGCTTGGCACATCTGGTTTTTTTGTAGTTACTTCCGATGCGGAAAACATGACAGCTATTTTGAAAGAAAATAATATCACACTTCCTGTGATGAAGGGTGATCTGGTATCTATCAAAACAGCAGCAAGAACCAATCCAACATTGTTTCACCTTCGTCAGGGACAGATTCTGGCAAAATATGGCAGAAAAGACATCCATCTTTTCCTCAAGCGCATCAATGAAATTGAAAAGTAGTAAGATTGTAATTATTCGCATTTTAAGATAAATTTATAAGCTTCAATGCCTTATGATTTCAAATCATGGTGTTAATTGCACCCATGAAAAAATCATTCATAATTGTAGTTACCTTACTGATTGTAAGCAGTCTGTCCGTGGTCAATGCACAAAATACGTCAAGCGAATACAGCACCGCAATTGGTGTAAAAATGTACCCCGGTTCTATTTCATTCAAGCAAAGTCTGGATGGCACCAATTACCTGGAGGGTCTTGCTTCCTTTTGGAATAAAGGTTTTAGGGCTACACTGTTATATGAAGTTCATAATCCACTTTTAAATGCTTCAGGCTTACGTTGGTACTACGGTGCAGGGGCACATGTTGGGTTTTACAATTCCAAATATTACGAAGGCGGTTCATTAATAGGTATAGATGGCGTTCTGGGTATCGACTATAAAGTTCAGGGAGCACCTTTGAATTTATCCATCGACTGGCAGCCATCCTTTGAATTTGGCAATGGCTCCGGATTCGAAGGTTGGGGAGGAATAGGAATCAGGTTTACCTTTTAGTTTAAAGGATAACAACATCCCTGATCATTTTTTCACCTACACTTTCATTGATTCGTTCGATGATAAGCGCTTTCTGAAAAACAAGTTCTGTTTTTAGCGGTGCTACTTCTGTATGAATAAAGAGGGTTCCATCCCGGATTTCAAGTCTATCGGTGAATTTTGCTATGGTTTGTCCCATAACCTTTTCCCAATGATCTTCAATCTGAAATGCCTGTATATTGTATTTAAAACGACTCTTTGCAAGGTATTTTTTCAGGGCATCACCCAATGATATTGCATCCGGCATGGTTAGGGTTTTAGAAGGGTGAATGGAATATTCAGATCAGTCAGTGCTGCATTAATTCTATCTGCGTGGGTATCAGACATGATTACTTGTCCGCTGTTTTGAACACAAACCCAATTCAGTAGCATTTGCAGACGTTTTTGATCAAGTTTTTCAAAAATATCATCGAGTAACAAAAGCGGCTCAAATCCAAAATGATTCTGGAGCATTGTAAATTCTGCAAGTTTAAGTGCAAAAAGCAGGCTTTTTTTCTGTCCCTGTGATGCAATTTGCTTGAAAGGCGACTCAAACAATGTTATTTCGAGTTCATCTCTATGGATTCCAACAGAGGTTCTTTGAAGCAGGATATCTTTTTGTCTTTTTTCGGTAAGGTCACTGCGGTAAAGCTCAGGGGTTGTTGATGGGGTAAAACGAAAAGATGGACACTCAGCATCTGAAGCAATATAAGCAAAACGTTCACTTACAAGCGGAAGAAAAGCATCCATAAAGATCAACCTTTGGGTCAAAATATAGGTTCCAGCTTGTATCAGCTGGTCATCAAAACTATCTAGCAGCAGGAGATCAATCCTGCCATCTTCACAAGACCTGAGGTATTTGTTCCTGTCTTGGAGACATTTATTGTAACGAATAAGTTGAAGCAGGTACTGATTGTTTTTTTGGGACAGTATGGTGTCTATCAGTTTCCGCCTTTCTTCGCTGCCACCGGTAATTAATACAACATCATCAGGGGCAACAAAAACTACCGGTAGACGACCGATATGAGCAGAAAAAGGCGTTACCTGTTCCTTATCAACCCATAATTCTTTTTTTCCATTTTCACGCAGGATTATTGAAACAGGATAATTATCACCCCGCTGTTGAAAACTTCCAGAGATATTGAATCCTTGCAGGCCTTGTCTTACAGATGCTGCATCGGATAGTCCAAGGTAACTTTTTGTAAAACAAAGACAATATACAGCATCCAGCAAATTTGTTTTGCCTGTTCCATTCAATCCACAGACTGCAGAAACCTGAGCATCAAATTGGAAAGATGCGGACTGGTAGTTGCGAAAATGTGTGAGGTTGATATGATTGATCCTGAACAAAGTGTGGTAAAAAGTAAAATTACACCAAAGCAGGAATTTATTGCCCGAGAATAGCTGTTATAAAAAGACATTTTGTGTTTTTCGCACTATATTTGCAAATCTTTCAACCTAAAGCATCTTATAAAGACTTATGGGTCCAACTAAATTTACAAAAGAAACCTACCTCTACTGGTACGAGTTAATGCTTCTACTCCGCAAATTTGAAGAGAAGACAGGGCAATTGTATGGCATGCAGAAAATCAGGGGATTCTGTCACCTGTATATCGGACAGGAAGCATTGGCAGCTGGCTGTATGACAGCCACACGTCAGGAAGATCCCTTTATCACTGCATACCGTGATCATGGTTTGGCACTTGCCAAAGGCATGACTGCCAATGAATGCATGGCAGAACTCTATGGTAAAGCTACAGGATGTTCAAAGGGTAAAGGCGGAAGTATGCACTTTTTCAGTGTTGAAAAATACTTTTTCGGTGGACACGGTATTGTAGGAGCTCAAATAGGAACAGGAGCAGGTTTGGCATTTGCTGAACAATACAAAGGAACAGACAATGTTTGTCTGACTTTCTTTGGAGACGGTGCTGCGCGTCAGGGAATGTTACATGAAACTTTTAACCTGGCCATGCTTTGGAAGTTGCCTGTGATTTTTATCTGTGAAAACAACAATTATGCGATGGGAACCTCAGTAGAGAGAACTTCCAATGTTGTAGATATCTACAAACTTGCAGATGCTTACGAAATGCCAGCAGACATGGTTGATGGTATGAATCCAGAAGCTGTTCATGACGCTGTGGCAAGGGCTGTGAAGCGTGCAAGAGAGGGAGATGGCCCTACGCTTCTTGAAATGAAAACCTACCGTTACAAAGGACACTCCATGAGTGATCCCCAAAAATATCGTTCAAAAGACGAGGTTGAAGAGTACAAGGATAGGGATCCAATTGAGGTGACAAAAGATAAGTTATTAAACACTTTCAGTGTCCCTGAATCAGAAATCGAAGCTATTAATGACAGAATCAGACTGGTGGTTGAAGAGTGCGTCAAATTTGCTGAAGAGAGCCCATGGCCATCTGATGATGAGCTGCTCAAAGATGTTTACAAACAGGCTGATTATCCATTTATTGTAGATTAGAACACAAAATAAAGAACATGACAGATACAAAAATCAAAGCAGGTACTGACCAGGAAACGGTGGATAAAGCCACAGGATACTGGGAAAAAAACAGTAAAAAAGTAATTATTGCAGCAGTTGCAGTTATTGTTGTGGTTGGCGGTTACCTTGCATACAAGAATCTGGTACAGATACCCGGAGAACAAAAAGCCAATGAAGATCTTTTTGCAGCTGAAAGCAATTTCAGAAAAGATTCATTTAACCTTGCTTTAAATGGTATGGCTAATACCCCAGGGTTCTTGAAAGTAATAAGCAAACACGGTGGTTCAAAAGCTGCAAATCTTGCTCATCTGTATGCAGGTCAATGTTATTTGCAATTAGGTGATTACCAGAAAGCTGTTGATCAGCTCGAAGATTTTAGTGCCAATGGAGCAAAACAGGTTGAAGCGAAAGCAGAAGGTTTACTTGGTGATGCTTTGGCAGAGTTGAAGAAAAACGATGATGCAATAGCTCATTATAGAAAAGCGGGTACAATTTTTCCTGATGATCAGGCCATTTCATCAGAGTACCTTTTTAGGGGTGCTTTGTTAAGTGAAATGAGTGGTAAAGAAGATCAGGCATTAGAAATGTATCAAATGATTAAAGATCTTTATCCAAGAACAGAAAAGGGATTCATTATAGATAAATACCTCGCCAGAGTGGGGGCAACAAAATGATCAAATAATGGCATCAATCGGCAGAAATAATGACATTACTGCAGGCACCGAAATCAAAGACGGTGCCTGTGTTGTTATAGTTAAGACTGAATGGAACAGTAATATTGTCAATGAACTGGAGGAAGGTGCAATACATAAACTTGAGTCAAATGGCGTAATCAATATCATAAGCTTAACTGTACCAGGTGCTGTTGAAATCCCTTTTGCAATCAGGCAATGCTGGGAAAAACTAAAGTACAAGGATAATAAACCACAAGCTTTCATTGCATTAGGAACAGTTATCCAGGGAGATACACCTCATTTCGACTATGTCTGTAAAATGGTTTCAGATGGCATACTTCAGCTAAACCTGACCTTGCCTGTTCCCGTAATCTTTGGTGTTCTTACGGTAAATACTTTAGAGCAAGCGCTGGAGCGGATTGGAGGAAAAAATGGTCATAAAGGGGAAGAAGCTGCTGATACCGCATTAAAAATGATGCGCTTGGGGTATACCATCGATGATTATACAAAGCAGCTCAATTTTCAGTTATGAAAGTTCATTTATTTGTTCCTTGTTTTATTGACCAGCTTTATCCGGAAGCGGCTTTCAATACCGTAAAGGTTCTTGAAAGGGCAGGTTGCATGGTCAAGTACAATATTGAGCAAACATGCTGCGGACAACCAGCATTCAATGCAGGTTACTGGGATAACTCACGTAAAGTATGTGACAAGTTTCTGAATGACTTTGCAGATGCACAGTATATTGTAATGCCCAGTGCATCATGTGCAGGCTTTGTCAGAAATTATTATGGTGATATTTACGATAAATCCTCCAATCAAAAAGAAATCAAAGCTTTACAAAACCGGGTCTACGAATTGAGTGACTTTTTGGTTAATGTATTGAAAGTTGATGATTTTGGAGCAAAGTTGAATTGCAAGGCTACATACCATGACTCTTGTGCAGCACTCCGAGAATATAAATTAAAACAGGAGCCCAGACAGTTGTTATCAAAAGTAAAAGGACTAGAACTAATTGAACTTGCAGATAATGAAACATGTTGCGGTTTTGGAGGAACTTTTTCTGTAAAATACGAACCCATATCCGCTGCCATGGGTGAACAAAAAGCAACGAATATCATCAATACTGGAGCAGATGTATTGATTTCCACAGATCTCAGCTGTCTTATGCATATTGGGGGAGTCATGGAATTTAATAAGATGCCGGTAAAATCAATGCACCTGGCTGATGTTCTTGCCAGCGGCTATTGAAATAAATTTTTTTTATGGCATATTGGTTAATCAAATCCGAACCATTCAAATATTCCTGGGATCAGTTTGTTGCTGACAAAGTCACATTTTGGGATGGTGTTCGTAATTATGGCGCCAGGAATAACCTTAAAGCCATGAAAAAAGGTGATCTGGCTTTTTTTTACCATTCTAACGAGGGGCTAGAGATAGTTGGTATTGCCGAAGTGGAAAAGGAGTTTTACCAAGACCCAACAACTGAAGACAATGCCTGGGTAGTGGTTGATTTCAAACCCTACAAAAAACTCAATAAAAGCGTTACTCTTGCGGAGGTAAAGGCCACACAAGCGTTGGCAAACATGGCGTTAATCAGACTTGGAAGACTATCCGTTCAACCGGTTCTCCAAGATGAATGGGAGATCATCATGGATATGGCTGGTGAAAGTTAAAAAGTGGATAACTCCTGTACATTGTTTTGATTCATATGCCCCTGAAAATGAGTAAATTTGTTAACTTATTTTAGAATTAACAAAGCTCTTTTTTTCTGCAATGGAAGAACAAAATTTACCGGAACAAACGCATGATGATAACAGGATTATTCCTGTTAACATAGAAGAACAAATGAAGGCGGCCTACATCGACTATTCGATGAGCGTTATCGTAGGAAGGGCGTTGCCAGATGTAAGGGATGGGTTAAAACCTGTTCACAGGAGGATACTTTTTGCGATGAATGAACTCGGGATGGATTTTAATAAACCAACCCGTAAATGTGCCAGGATAGTGGGTGAGGTATTGGGTAAATACCATCCACATGGTGATACAGCTGTTTACGATGCCTTGGTAAGAATGGGTCAGGAATGGAATACACGTTATCCAACAATCGACAAGCAAGGAAACTTCGGCTCTCCTGACGGTGAAGGTCCGGCTGCCATGCGTTATACAGAAGCCAGACTTCAGCGGATGTCTGGTTTCATGATGGATGACATTGACAAAGAAACAGTTGATTTCCAATTTAATTTTGATGACTCGCTGGAAGAACCAACCGTGCTTCCAACCCGCGTTCCTCATCTCCTCATTAACGGAAGCAGTGGTATTGCTGTTGGTATGGCCACGAACATGCTGCCACATAACCTTTCTGAGGTAATTGATGGTTGTATTGCTTATGTTGATAACCGGGATATTACCGTTGATGAATTGATGCAACATGTTAAAGCCCCAGATTTCCCGGGGGGCGGATTGATTTATGGCATGGAAGGAATCAAAAATGCCATGCATACTGGCCGGGGTAGGGTAGTTTTAAGGGGTAAAGTGAATGTGGATACAAAACCTAATGGCAGGGAACAAATTGTAATCACCGAGGTTCCATATCAGGTAAGTCGCGATGTGTTAACAGCCCGGATTGGACAATTGGTTATTGAGAAAATAATTGATGGCATCACACATGTCAACAATGAATCCAATGAAAAAGAAGGAACCAGGATTGTAATTGATGTAAGAAAAGATGCTGTAGCCAACGTTATTGTGAACCAGTTGTACAAGTTCACAGATTTGCAGACTTCTTACGGTATTAATAACGTTGCACTGGTAAAAGGAAGACCCCGCATCCTGAATCTCAAAGACCTGATCTCCTCTTTTATAGAATTCAGGCACGAGGTTGTTATCAGAAGAACACAATACCAGTTAAGGGAAGCTGAAAAGAAAGCTCACATTCTGCAAGGTTACCTGATTGCTCTGGATAACCTTGACGCTGTAATTCAGCTTATCAGAAATGCAGTTAATCCGGAAAAAGCCAGGGAAGGGTTGATGAGTGAGTTTGGTATGAGTGAGATTCAAGCAAAGGCCGTGCTAGAGCTCAGGTTGCAAAGGCTCACTGGAATGGAGATTGAGAAGATCCGAGAAGAGTATGAAGAAGTGATGAAATGGATTGCATACCTGAAAGATTTACTTTCTGATGAAGGAAAACGTTATGACGTTATCAAGACCGAACTGGCTGAGGTTAAAGAAAAGTTTGGAGATCAGCGCAGAACGGAAATTACTTACCTGGATAATGAAGTAAGAATAGAAGACCTGATAAAAGAGGAAGATGTTGTTATAACTGTTTCCCACATGGGTTATATCAAGCGGACACCCGCTGATGAATTCAGGGCTCAGAAAAGAGGTGGCAGGGGTTCAATTGGCGGCAAAACCAGACAGGAAGACTATATCGAGCATCTATTCGTTGCATCCACACACCACACCTTATTATTTTTTACAGAAAAGGGAAGGTGCTATTGGCTGAAAGTATATGAGATCCCAGATGGTGAAAAACAAGGAAAGGGCAGGGCTATCCAAAACCTCATGCAACTTCCGCAAGACGATAAAATCAGGGCAATCATTGATGTAAAAAACCTGCAAGACGAGGAGTTTGTCAATAGCCACTACATCATGCTCTGCACCAAACAAGGTATCATAAAGAAAACTGAATTGGCAGATTTCAGTCGCCCAAGGGCAAATGGGGTCAATGCCATCACCATTGTGGAAGGTGATCAATTATTAAATGCCAGAATGACAGACGGACAATCTGAAATCATGCTCGCATTGAAATCCGGTAGGGCAATCAGGTTCCCTGAAGATAAAGTAAGGCCAACAGGCAGGGGAGCAATTGGCGTTACAGGAATTGAGGTTGATGATTCGAAGGATGAAGTGATCGGAATGGTTTGTGTGAATGCCGCAGATAAGTCTAGAACTGTATTGGTTGTTTCAGAGAAAGGCTATGGCAAGAGAACTCCTGTTGATGAATACAGGATTACCAACAGGGGAGGAAAAGGTGTGAAAACCATTAATGTTACAGAAAAAACCGGTAACTTGGTTGGCATACTGGATGTGAGTGAAAAAGAAGATCTGATGATTACCTGTGTCTCCGGCATTACAATCAGAATGTCGATTGCACAAATTTCAGAATTGGGCAGAAATACACAGGGAGTAAAACTCATCAAAATTGATAATGATGATGAAATAGCAGCAATTACCAATCTAGATGAAGACAAGGAAATTCAGGCTGAAGAAAATCCTGAATTACCGCAATCAGACCCCTCTTTACCAAAAACAGACACAACAGAAACAGACACAACAGAAACAGACACAACAGAAACAGACACAACAGAAACAGACACAACAGAAACAGACAACCCCTAATTTTCGATCTTAAAAACTATAAAATGAAAAAGGTAATTTTAACCTGTTTAACCCTTTCAATTGTAATGATTTCAATGGCACAAAACCTGACAAAGGTTAAAGATGCCATGTCCGCTAAAAAATACAGTGAAGCAAATACGAAGCTGGAGGAATTTATGAAAAACCCCAAGTACCAAAAAAATGCAGAGTTGTATTACCTGAAAGGAAAAATATTCAGTGATATCGCTGCTGATTCCGTTCTTGAAAAATCTTTTCCGAATTCAGCTTCAACATCATTAAACAGTTTTAAAAAGGCTGCTGAAATGGATTCAAGCAAGTTTATCACATACAATACTTTGGATGGTTCTTCACCACTTTTCAGTCTTTATGCTGCACCATACAACAGAGCTCTTAAACTTTTTGATGCAAAAGATTATGAAAAAGCATTGCCAACATTTGAACAGGCAAACGAAGCAGGCAAGTTTATATACGATGCGAGATTAGGCCTCAGCGAGTTGGACACAAACCTGACCTTATATACTGGTTTCTCAGCTTTGTTGAGTGGGAAAGAAGATCTTGCAGCTAAATATTTCACGAAAATTGCCAGGTACTTCGAAAATTTTATACAACTAAACCAGCCAGGTCCTTCTGGATTTGATGACGTTTACAAAAACCTGATGAATTATAACTTCAACAAGAACAACATTGCTGAATTTGAACGTGTACGAGCTCAAGGGGCAAAGTTATACCCCAAAGAAGAATACTTCACCTATGATGAAATCATTTTTATCAATGATATAAAAGATGAGGATGAGAAGTTGAAGCGCATCGAAGCAAAGGTGAATGCCGATCCGAAGAATATGGATGCCATATCTATCTATACTGAAATTTTGTTTGGCAAATTGCTGTATGCAGATTCACTATATCCTACCGAGGCAGAGTATGCTGCCGCAGAAGCTAAGGTTGTAAAACTTTATGAAATGATGGCTGCACTTGCTCCTGAAGATGGCCTAATTCCTTTTAATACGGGGTTAATTTACATCAATAGGGGCTTCAAAATGAACAGCAAGATTTCTGATGTTAATGACAAAATCAGGAAATTCAATGATGCACAAAAGCCTGATAAAGCTGGTAAAATTCCTCCACCACCCAAAGAATTGACAGCACAAAGAGAAGAATTAAGGGGCAAACAAATAACAGCATTTGATCAGGGTTTACCTTATTTGTTGAAAGCACAACCAATCTTGGAAAAGAAAGTTGGAGGGGGCAGAATGGAGCTTCAGAATTATAAAAAGTTACTCGACATTTTGATTGAAGTTTACAGTTCCAAGCGCCAGACATCCAAAGTTGCCGCTGATAAAACAAAATTTGAAGCCGAAGAAGCAAAGTGGAATAAAGAATACGACAGGATAAACAGCTCAAAATAATATAATGTCACTTCTGTTAGGTAGAAATCAATTTGGAAGTCTTGATAATACAGGTAATGTATTAACCAGAAATGAGGCTACAGCTTTACTTAACGAGTGGGTTTTAAACAACAAACTAAAATTACACATGTCCCAGGTAGCCGGATTGATGGCTGCCTGGGCACGTGAAAAATTGAACCTGTCAGAAGATCAATGTTGGAAATGGGAAATGGCAGGATTACTGCATGATGCCGACTGGGATCAATGGCCTGATCAGCATTGTAAAAAAATTATTGAACATCTTGAAAGCCTGCAGATAGATTCAGAGATTATACGCGCAATAGCTTCACACGGACCCGTTCACTTCGGTGTGGAACCTGAGACCGACATGGATAAAATGCTTTATGCATTTGATGAGCTCTCCGGACTTATTCATGCGTATTCATTGATGAGACCAGAGGGGTATACCGGTATGGAGTTGAAAGGAGTGAAGAAAAGACTGAAGGAAAAAACTTTCGCTGCAAATGTGAGCAGGGATGATATCCAGGATGCATGCAAGCGTGCAGGCATTGATCTGGATTTACTTATCACCTTTATCCTGAAACATCAAGCCAATTTTCAGCTACCTGAATAGCTTTCAGTTAATTTTTGTTGCACTTCCAATCACCAATACAGCTGGTACAGGTCTTTGTCCGCTCGCATCAGAAGGTTTAATGGTTTCCTTGCCATTAACGAGCAAAGTACTGCTGCCTCCACCGTCAAGGTTCATGGCTTTCACACAATTTAGGTTCAGCATGATTTCTGCCAGATTATTAAGCGATGCACCTGCCGCGATTCCAGGCATTCTACCTTGAACAACAAGTAAAATCATTTTCTGATCAGCAGTGAATCCAATAGCAGTTCTCGGATGGAGGTCATTAATGGCTTTCCCTGCAAATTTCCTTTCTTCATTGTTGGTTATCCTAATCTGACTGTTTAAGAGTAAAACCGGACCACCACCAAACGCCCAATTTACTTTCCAGGGTTTCAGTGCCTGAAGAGCTGGGTTGCTAAGTGTGAAAAGCGGAAATGAATCTATTACCGGCTTCATTGGTTCAGATTGAACATAAGGAAACTTAAATGAAGAGTCGTTCAAGTTATAAAGAATATCCATTTCACGTTTCTTACTCATCCCAAAAGCACTACCGAGTGTGTGCATAAAAGTAAGCGTGTCTTTGCCTTTTCTGGAAACTGCAGGGGTATCAAACGCAACTATTTTACCATCCTGAACAATCAGGTTAACATTCCGGTTTTGCTTGAATTCAAAAAATGAACAATTCATTACTATGTGTGGCGCAGCATTGCGTTCAAAAAACTGTTGCGGTGTAAGTCTGCGGTACAAAGTTGTGTCAACATTAAAATCAAGATTTTTATCCCTTGTATCTATTTCTACATAAAATGCAATATTCGGTCTGCCTTCAAGGTGTTCCTGTGTTTTAAAAACAGAAACAGATGGCGGTAAATAACCAAACTGATCAGATACATTAGTCCAGGTTAATTGTCCATGAACGGATAGGGTATTCAATAAGTAACCAACCACAATTATCCCAAATGTTGCTGTTTGATTTGTGAATATTCTATTTAACATAATATAAATTATAGGTAATTTTTATTTTAAAGTTCAGATTGCTAATTTACTTAGATTCAGTAAATTGTTCTTTAAAATTCCTTGATGTTCAGAAGATCCTTTTTAAAAAATACAATGCTCGGAATTCCAGCAATATCCGGAGTATTTCCATCAAATACGAAATCCAATAAGCCCCAAAAACCAATTATTATTTCAACATGGGACTTTGGTAAAGCAGCCAATGCTGAAGGTTGGAAAACATTATCAGCAAATGGTCACGCTTTGGATGCTATTGAAAAAGGTGCAAGAATTACAGAAGCTGATCAAAGTAATAAAACTGTTGGTTACGGTGGTTATCCGGACCGTGACGGAAAAGTAACACTGGATGCATGCATCATGGATGAAAAAGGGAACTGTGGTTCGGTTATGTGTCTGGAACACATCAAACATCCGATTTCGGTAGCGAGAATGGTCATGGAAAAAACACCTCATGTAATTCTTGTTGGAGATGGAGCTTTACAATTTGCCTTGGAAAATGGTTTCCAGAAAGAAAACCTGCTCACACCTGATAGCGAAGCTGCCTGGAAAGAATGGTTGAAAAAAGCAAACTATGCGCCTGTAATGAATATTGAAAATAAAACATATCAGTCACCAGATCCTGGCTTTTTTCCAGGGAGCATTGATAACCATGACACCATAGGTATGCTCGCATTGGATAGCCAAGGCAGGTTGAGCGGAGGTTGTACCACAAGCGGAATGGCTTTTAAAATGCATGGCAGGGTTGGGGACTCCCCTGTTATTGGTGCAGGACTGTTTGTTGATGGCGAGGTAGGTGCAGCTACTTCAACTGGCGTTGGAGAAGAAGTAATCCGATGTGTTGGATCACACCTGGTTGTGGAGTACATGCGCCAGGGAAATAGTCCCCGCGAAGCCTGCAAAAAAGTAGTTGAAAGAATCGCAAAAAGAGATCCTGAGAAGGCGAAAAATATACAAATAGGATTTCTGGCACTCGATAACAAAGGAAATTATGGTGCATATGCTCTCCAAAAAGGATTTTCTTTCGCAGTTAAATCTGCAGATGAAGAAATCGTGATTCCCGGTGAAAGCTATTTTAAATAATATGAAATACGAGCTTGAAGTAATTGCTTTTGATATTGAGTCCTGCGTAGTTGCAGAAAAGAATGGTGCAGACAGGATAGAACTCTGTGCCAATCCACAAGAAGGGGGTACTACCCCATCACTTGGGATGATCCGTCAGGCAAGAAAATCGACTGGCATTCAACTTTTTCCAATTATCAGGCCAAGGGGTGGAGATTTTCTCTATTCTAAAACTGAATTTAATGCAATGAAATGCGACATAACTGCATGCCTGGAGGAAGGCTGTGATGGAGTGGTCATTGGTATGCTCAAAAAAGATGGCACAGTTGATGTTGATAATTGTTGTGAATTGGTCGTTGCAGCTGGTAATATGGATGTCACTTTTCACAGGGCTTTTGATCGCGTTTTAGATCCCGAAAATTCACTTGAAGAAATCATTGCATTGGGATGTAAAAGGGTACTCACAAGCGGACTGAAACCAACAGCACCGGAAGGATCAGAGCTATTGATGAAACTTGTTCAACAGGCAGCGAATCGGATAACAATCATGCCGGGCTCAGGGATCAGGGCTGGCAATATTCGTGCACTTGCCTTAGCTACCGGCGCCAAGGCTTTCCATAGTTCAGCAAGATTAAGTAAAGGTTCAGATATGGATTATAAAAATATGGAAATCAATGAATTACTTAATAAAATAACCCTTGACGGCACTGAAGTATCTGCCCTCAGGAATGAACTGAATACGATTGCTTCACTATAAAATTTCAATGGTTTAATCATGTTAAAATCTAAATATACCATAGCTATTACAGGATTAATGCTCATTACAGGCATATACGTAATCTTTTTTACCAGAAAGCCAGTGAATTACAGCACGGATGTAAAACCAATCATCAATCAAAAGTGCATTTCCTGTCATGGTGGCGTTAAGAAAAAAGGAGGATTCAGTCTCTTATTCAGGGAGGAAGCCCTTGCCGCAACAGCATCTGGCAAACCTGCAATTATTCCGGGCGATGCTGCAAATAGCGACATGATCAAAAGGCTATACCACAACGACCCGGAAGAAAGAATGCCTTACCGCGAAGAACCTTTATCGAAGGAAGAAAAGGATATATTAACCCGCTGGATTGATGAAGGCGCCAGATTTGAAACACATTGGTCTTATTTACCGGTCACAAAACCCTCACTTCCTAAATCAGGATTATTATCTCTTTTTTCAGGTAAATATGATAATGACATAGACCAATTTATTGATGAAAAGCTAGATGAAATTGACCTTGAAAGAACTGAAGAGGCCGATAAAAGAACATTATTACGCAGGGTTTCACTTGACCTGATAGGAATGCCATCTCCAGATTCCATAGGACAGCAATTTTTGAAAGATGAAGGTCCTGATGCCTACTCAAAACTGGTAAACAACCTGCTCTCATTACCTGCTTATGGCGAACGATGGACTGCCTTATGGATGGATCTTGCACGCTATGCTGATACCAAAGGCTATGAAAGGGATTATATCCGCTCAATCTGGAGATACCGAGACTGGCTTATTAAGGCATTCAATCAGGATATGCCATACAATCAATTCATAACGGAACAAATAGCGGGAGATCTGCTTCCGGGAGCGACCGATGAACAATTAATTGCTACTGCATTTCACAGAAACACCATGACAAATGACGAGGGAGGAACCGATAATGAGGAATTCAGAACTGCAGCCATTATTGACAGGGTAAATACCACTTGGGAGACCCTGATGGGAACAAGTTTCGCATGTGTTCAATGCCATAGCCACCCTTACGATCCTTTTAAACATGAAGATTACTACCGTTTCATGGCCTATTTCAATAATTCACGTGATGAGGATACATATGATGAGTATCCTTTATTACGCGAGTTCAGAAA
>Ga0208787_1000287_pt1 | contig 25117 bp, 27 predicted proteins | sample Wag4_2014_7_11_FD_187362 | JGI IMG/M metagenome (GOLD analysis project Ga0208787, IMG submission 187362) | Fresh water microbial communities from Ohio, USA - Utica-2 Time Series HT 2014_7_11 (SPAdes) (version 2) | ecosystem: Environmental > Aquatic > Freshwater > Water tank | place: USA: Ohio...
TGGGCTGGCAGCCCACCACCACCCTGGAGCAGCTGGTGGCGGAGATGGTGGAGCACGACAAGGAGGAAGCCCGCAAGGAATCACTGCTGCGCCTGAAGGGCTTCAAGGTGGTGGGCTCGATGGAGAACCCACCCACCAACCCCCTGGCGGTGGAGCAGGCCCGCGCATCCCAGGGTTGATGAGCAAGTTGATCAGCACCTCGGACCGCATCTACGTGGCCGGCCACGGCGGAATGGCCGGCAGTGCCATCTGCCGGGCCCTCCAGCGTGGTGGCTATGGTCAGATCCTTACGGCAGCGCGGGCCGAGCTCGATCTTCTCGATGGTCCTGCTGTGCAGCGCTGGTTCGCCGAGCGGCAACCCACCGTGGTGGCCCTGGCGGCGGCCAAGGTGGGTGGCATCCAGGCCAACAACAGCTATCCGGCCGATTTCCTGCTCGACAACCTCAAGATCCAGAACCACGTGATCGAGGCAGCCTGGCGCAATGGCGTGCGCCGGCTGCTGTTCCTGGGCAGCAGCTGCATCTATCCCAAGTTCGCCGCCCAGCCGATCCGCGAGGAGGCCCTGCTCACCGGAGCCCTCGAGCCCACGAATGAGTGGTACGCCCTGGCCAAGATCAGTGGCATCAAGCTCTGCCAGGCCCTGCGCCTGCAGCACGGCTTTGATGCCATCAGCCTGATGCCCACCAACCTCTACGGCCCGGGCGACAACTACCACCCGCAGAACAGCCACGTGCTGCCGGCCCTGATCCGCCGCTTCCAGGAGGCGGCGGACAGCGGCGCCGCCAGCGTGACCTGCTGGGGCACGGGCACACCCCTGCGCGAATTCCTGCACGCAGACGACCTTGGCGAGGCCTGTGTGTTCGCTCTGGAGCACTGGGATCCGGGGGCAGCCGCTGCCCCCTGTGACGACCAGGGCGCCCCGCTGGCCTTTCTCAACGTGGGCACGGGGGTGGACCTCACCATCCGCCAGCTTGCCGAGGCAGTGGCCGCCGCCACCGGCTTCCAGGGCGAGATCCACTGGGACAGCAGCAAGCCGGATGGCACCCCCAAGAAGCAGCTGGACGTGAGCCGGCTGGCGGAGCTGGGCTGGTGGGCCCGCATCCCCCTTGCCGAGGGGCTGGGCCAGGCGGTGGCCGCCTACCGCCTGGAGCGCGCCAGCGGGGGATTGCGGGCGATTTGAGGGGCGATTCCCCCAGAGAACACATGCTTAAATTGCTTCATTGATGCGCTCTGCAGCAGGGTGTTAAAGGCCGACAAGAGCTCGTCAGGTGCACAATCCCATGCACAAATTTTCGGTTCGCGCAAAGCAATCATCCTTGCCGGCGGAAGTGGTACGCGGCTTCACCCGATCACCCAGGGGGTGAGCAAGCAACTGCTTCCGGTGTACGACAAGCCGATGATCTACTACCCGCTGAGCACCCTGATGCTGGCGGGGATCCGCGAGGTGCTGGTGATCACCACCCCGGTGGACCAGCCAGCCTTCGAGCGCCTGCTGGGGGATGGCAACCGCTGGGGGATGGCGATCCAGTACGCGCCGCAGCCCAGTCCGGACGGGCTGGCCCAGGCCTTCCTGATCGGCGCCGACTTCCTGGCCGGCTCCCCGGCCGCCCTGGTACTGGGCGATAACCTCTTCCACGGCCACGATCTGGTTCCCCAGTTGGCCGCCAGCAACGGCGACTACTCGGGCGCCACGGTGTACGCCTACCCGGTGAGCGATCCCGAGCGCTACGGGGTGGTGGCCTTCGACCGGCAAGGGAAGGTGACCAGCCTGGAAGAAAAGCCGACCCACCCCAAGAGCCGCTACGCGGTGACAGGCCTCTACTTCTACGACCACACCGTGGTGGAGCGGGCCCGCCAAGTGGTGCCCTCGCCCCGGGGCGAGCTGGAGATCACCGATCTCAACCGCATGTACCTGGAGGATGGCCAGCTGCGGGTGGAGCTGATGGGCCGGGGCATGGCCTGGCTGGATACGGGCACCTGCGACTCCCTGCACGAGGCCGCCAGCTACATCCGCACCCTGGAACACCGCCAGGGACTGAAGGTGGGCTGCCCGGAGGAGGTGGCCTGGCGCCAGGGCTGGATCAACCACGAGCAGTTGGAACGGCTGGCCCTGCCGCTGCGCAAGAGTGGCTACGGCGACTATCTCCTGCAGCTTCTGCGGGAGGGCGAAGGCGACCACGTGGCGCTGCAACAGAGTCTGGAGGTCCCCCATGCGGGCTGAACAACTGCACACGGCCAGGGGCGAGCTGATTGAGGGCCCCGTGCTGATCACCCCCCAACTGTTCGGCGACGAGCGCGGCTTCTTCTTCGAGAGCTGGAACCAGCGCCGCTTCAACGAAGCCGTGGGCACCACCACCGCCTTCTGCCAGGACAACCACTCCCGCTCCTGCCGCGGCGTTCTGCGCGGCCTGCACTACCAGCTGGAGCCTGAACCCCAGGGCAAGCTGGTGCGCTGCCCGGTGGGGGCCATCTTTGATGTGGCGGTGGACCTGCGCCGCAGCTCCCCCACCTTCGGCCAGTGGGTGGGGGCCGAACTGAGCGCCGAGAACCAGCAACAGTTGTGGGTGCCGGTGGGGTTTGGTCACGGGTTTCTCACCCTGAGTGAGGTAGCCGAGGTTCTCTATAAGGCCAGCGGCTTTTGGAGCAAAGGCTGCGAGCGGTCCCTGCTCTGGAGCGATCCCGAACTGGCGATCGCCTGGCCCCTGGAGCATCTGGGCGGCAGCGAGCCCCTGCTGGCAGAGAAGGATGCAGCCGCACCACTGTTGGCGGAGGCGATGGCTGCCGGGGAGGTGTTCGCATGAAAATCCTGCTCACCGGCGCCGCCGGCCAGCTGGGCCAGGCCCTGCGCCAGCAAGTACCCGAAGGAGTGCAACTGATCGCGACCAGCCGTAGCGGCGGCGAGGGCCTGGTGGGCCTGGATCTGGCCGATGCTGAGGCCTGCCGGGCGGTGGTACACGAGCACCGGCCCGACTGGGTGCTCAACGGTGGCGCCTACACCGCGGTGGACAAGGCCGAGAGCGAACCGGAGCTGGCCCTGGCCGTGAACGGCGGCGCGCCACGGGCCTTCGCGGAAGCGCTGCTGGACACAGGCGGCCGTCTGCTGCAGGTGAGCACCGATTTCGTGTTCAACGGCCAGCAGGGCAGCCCCTACCGCCCCGAGCAGGCCCGCGATCCGCTGGGTGCCTATGGCCGCACCAAGGCCGCCGGCGAGGAAGCACTGGAAGCGGTGCTGGGCGGCAGCGGCCGGGGGGTGATCCTGCGCACCAGCTGGGTGATGGGCCCGGTAGGCAAGAACTTCGCCCTCACCATGCTGCGGCTGCATCGGGAACGGGGCGCCAGCGGCCAGGCGCTGGGCGTGGTGGAAGACCAGGTGGGCTGCCCCACCAGCACCCACACCCTGGCGGCTGCCTGCTGGCGCATCATCACCGCCTCCATCCGTGAGCCTGTGCTGCACTGGAGCGATAGCGGTGCTGCCAGCTGGTACGACGTGGCCATTGCGGTGGGTGAGCTGGCCTTGGAACTGGGCCTGCTGGAGCAGACGGCCCGGGTGAACCCTCTCACCACAGCTGAGTATCCGCTGCCGGCGCAGCGGCCCTGTTACTCACTCCTGGATTGCTCCGGCAGCCGCAAGACACTGGATCTTGCACCAACATCCTGGCGCCAAGCGCTTCGTCAAATTCTCCAGGCTCTGTGATGACCAACCCCATGCCCAACACGGCCACCCTTCTTGGCCAACGCCGCCGCATTCTGGTGACCGGGGGAGCCGGTTTCATCGGAGGCGCCGTGGTGCGGCGGCTGCTGCGAGATAGCCAAGCACTTGTATTTAATTTAGACAAGTGCGGCTACGCCAGTGACCTCACAAGCATCGAGGAAGTGCAGGCGGAGCTTGGGCCTGCAGCTTTCACACCTGATGGACAATGCCGCCACCAGCTCCTGAATGTTGACCTCACAAATGCTGACGCCACGGCGGAGGCTGTGCGCCAGGCAAATCCAGACTTGGTGATGCACCTGGCGGCGGAGAGCCATGTGGACCGCTCGATCTCCGGGCCCAGCGCTTTCATCGAAAGTAACGTCACGGGCACCTTCAATCTCTTACAGGCAGTTCGTACCCACTGGGAGCATTTGACCTCCGAGCGTCAATCCCACTTCCGGTTCCACCACATCAGCACTGATGAAGTGTTCGGATCGCTCGGGGCAGAGGGGCGTTTCTCTGAAACCACCCCCTACGACCCGCGCAGCCCGTACTCTGCCAGCAAAGCGGCCAGCGACCACCTCGTGAATGCCTGGCACCACACATATGGACTCCCGGTGGTGCTCACCAACTGCTCTAATAACTACGGGCCCTGGCAATATCCTGAGAAGCTCATTCCGGTGGTGATCCTCAAAGCAGCGCGGGGCGATTCAATTCCCCTCTATGGGGACGGCCTCAACGTGCGCGACTGGCTGTATGTAGAGGACCACGTAGATGCTCTGCTACTAGCGGCCTGCCTGGGTAAGCCAGGTCATAGTTACTGTGTGGGTGGCCATGGAGAGCGAACAAACAAGCAAGTCGTGCAAGCAATCTGCGAGATACTCGATGCACTACAACCCTCTTTGGCACCCCATGCACGTCTGATCACACAAGTAACTGATAGACTAGGACACGACCGTCGGTACGCTATTGATCCGACATTAATCACAGCCGATCTGGGGTGGTCACCACGCCATAGCTTCGAGGATGGCCTGACTTCAACAGTCCGATGGTACTGGGAAAGGCAATCAGATCAAGGAAAGAAACAGGGGGCTGCCAGCCCTATTACTTAGAGATGCCCAGTAAGAGATGCCCAGTAAAGAATTAAACCACTAATTAGCAATGCGGTATTAATTCCCTTTCATGACTTGCAATCAATTCTCCGAGGCCAATCTCTTGGATACTAGATAGCCAATCTCCCCCTGATCTCATTATTATGAATTCCACGAATCATTATTGCCCTCTGTGCTATCAATGAGCAACTTTCCCGAATCTCAAAAACTACAGAACAGCCTCGGCATGACTAACTGGATTACAACCACGTCAAGCAACTCGCTGCGAATCCATTTCATTGGCTACTCTATTTGATCAGCAACAAAGATCCAATTCAATAGCATAATGACACGAGCTATCGCTTTCTACCTACCTCAATACCATCGCATCCCAGAGAACGACTTGTGGTGGGGCGAAGGGTTTACTGAGTGGGATAACGTAAGAACAGCACAACCACTTTTCGAAGGTCATTATCAGCCCCATAGACCACTCAACGAAAACTATTACAACCTCTTAGACGCAGAGACACAACGCCAGCAGATAAAACTAGCTCAAGCATACGGTATCTTCGGATTCTGCTTTTATTTCTACTGGTTTAATGGTAAGACTCTGCTAGAGACACCACTGATAAATTGGCTTCAAGACAAGACGCTTGATATGCCTTTCTGCCTGTGCTGGGCTAACGAAAACTGGACCCGTCGATGGGATGGGCTTGACAACGAGATACTGATCAAGCAGCAATATTCTCCAAAAGATGATCGCGATTTTATTCGACATATGATTCAATATATCAAAGATCCCAGGTATATCCGAATAAATCGTAAACCATTAATTATTCTGTACCGTCCAAGCCTGCTTCCCAACCCACGCTTCACTGCTAAGCAATGGCGCTTCGAATGCCGTCAAGCCGGCATAGGCGAGATATATCTTGCCTATGTTCAGTCATTTGACCAAGTCGACCCCAACGAGTTTGGCTTTGACGCTGCAATTGAGTTTCCACCGATAACATCTCAAGCTCCAGCTAGCACACATCGTTATAATCCCGAATCCCAGGCAGCAACTTTTCAAGTCTATCAATACGATGATATTGCAAGCTATTCTGAAAACAAGTATCCAGCTCGCGATACTTATCAAGTCTTTCCTGGCATTTGTCCTTCCTGGGATAACACAGCAAGAAGACGCAATAATGGAGCTTCAGTGATTCAGGGATCCAATCCCCAAAGGTATGAGCAATGGCTTGGCTTAGCCAGTCAGGAGGCAAGGGCACGAGCTGGCGGAAATCCTGACTTGGATCTTGTTTTTATTAACGCTTGGAATGAATGGGGCGAAGGCTGCCATCTTGAACCAGATCACGAGTATGGCTTGAGATATCTTGAAGCGACCAAAAATGCCCTGGGCCAATCACAACTAACTACTGGCATGAGTGAAGATGCTGCTTACTCAGTAGAAACATCCGATGCTCATGTTGAGAACTTTGCAATCGTCATTCATGCTTTTTATCTGGATATATTTGAGGAACTGCTGCCAGGAATAGAGCAGTCCAGCGAGTTGGGTGTCAAGCTCTATATAACTTGTCCTTCTCACAACGAGGAAGGATTAACTCACATACTGACTGATCGAAACTTGCCGTATGAGATATTTCCCTGCGAGAATAGAGGAAGGGATATACTTCCGTTTTTAACAGTTTTGCCACGTATTATTCAATTAGGCCACCCATATTTAGTTAAAGTCCACACCAAGAAAACTCTGCATCGATCTGATGGAGAAAGATGGCTCAATGAGCTTACTAATGATCTCATCGGTGTCACAGCACTTTCAAATATCAAACATCGATTTGAAGATAATAGCTCTCTCGGAATCATTGGGCCATCTGGCAATGTGTTGCCGACACAGTTTTATCTTGGTAGCAATCTCTATCATATTCGTCACTTGCTCAACAGACTTGACATTGACTATGAACACTTTCTAAATACAGTCTTTGTAGCCGGAAGCATGTTTGCTGCAAGGACAAAGGCTTTAGTTCCATTAGCAGACTTGCAACTGATGCCACAGGAATTTGAAGATGAGGCTGGCCAAGTCGATGGAACAATCGCCCATGCTTTGGAAAGAATTGTTTCTGTAGCTGCGAACAAACTTAACTATCTTACCGAATCAGTTGATAGAACTATTACTCACGACTTTCAGTACGCAGTCCATACTGAATATGAAGATGCAAAAAACGCATCCGATCGTATTGAAAGTCAGCTATTTAATCCAGTAGAATTACCACCAGGTATCAATTCCGAAGCACATCCCCAGTTTATGGGATGGATTGACTATCCCAACGAAGGCGAGTCCCTGCGAGGATGCACAGATATTAGCGGCTGGTGCTTTCATTCAGAGGAGGAAATAGAGGCAATACAAATATGGATAGGCAACAAGTATATTCAATCAGCTGTTTATGGCCACGAAAGGAAAGACATCCTGGAAGTATACCATCAAGCTAGCAGCCCAAAGGTTGGATTCAATGCGCACATTGATTTCACAGTCTTTCCCGACTTGCTGAAAGGTTCTGTCGGACACATTCACCTTGAGATCATTACCGCTAGTCATCGCTTCCTGGGACTAACTAAAGCCATAATACTTCCAGGTGAGAGGTCGACTTATCTCAACCATCTACTGTCTCGCTCGACATCTTACCAGCAAGAGGCAAAACTTCAACAGGCCGTATCTCAGTCCAGTCTTGGTGTGCGCACTATATGTTTTTATCTACCTCAGTTTCATGCTATCCCTGAAAATGACGAGTGGTGGGGAAAGGGATTCACTGAATGGGTTAATGTCGCTCAAGGCTTACCTTTGTTTGTGGGACATGAGCAGCCTCGCCTACCTGCGGATCTCGGATTCTATGATCTTACTGATCCGGAAGCTCAACTTCGTCAAATAGCTCTCGCTCAACACTATGGTATCGAAGGATTTTGTTACTATATCTACTGGTTTGGAGGTCGGCGTCTCTTAGAACTTCCTACAGAGAGATTGCTAACTGATTCACGGTTTACAGCACCCTTTTGCCTATGTTGGGCCAATGAGAATTGGTCAAGGCGATGGGATGGGGGAGAGAATGATCTGCTCATGGAACAGAATTACGGCCCCGAGGATGATGTTAGCCTGATTAAAGAGATGTCACGATACTTTGAACTGAATAACTATATTAGGATTGATGGAAAGCCTGTTTTTCTGGTCTATAACATCGATCTTCTTCCCGATCCCTTGGGTACAACCATTCGGTGGAGAGATGCTTGTAGAAAGCTTGGGATTGGAGAAATCTACCTAGCTATGTGTCACAGTTTCACAGGTGAAGTTCCATCTAAGGTTGGTTTTGATGCGGCAGTTGAGTTCCCCCCGCTAAGATTTCCATGTGATCGCATGGAATACAAGCTGGATATTGGTGATCCAGCGTTTCCTGGAAAAATTTATGATTGGATGAGCTTGGTGCATAATCATATTGCTCGTAAAGAGCCTGATGATTATGTGCTGCATCCGTCTTTGGTTCTTGGATGGGATAATGTAGCCCGTAAAGGTGTCAGGGGACATATCTTTCATGGAGCCAACCCGAAGACTTTTGGCGAATGGGCCCATTCTATTTCTAGGCGACGTTTGTTGGGAAAGCCTCATGAATCAAGGTTGCTCTTTATTAATGCTTGGAACGAGTGGGCAGAGGGTACATATCTAGAGCCTGATCGTAAGCACGGGTACGGCTACCTTAATGCCTTGGTGAATGGGCTTACGTCAGCTTTGACGTATGGCCCCAGCAAGGACGAGTAAACAAGAAGCGATTGACGATTTACCCCCAGCGCAAGGCGATCATGGAACCGGTGAACGGATCAATCAGCGATGGCTGCCTGGGGCTGCTGCGTGATCTGGAGATGACCTACTGAGAGTGGCATCTGATAGCCGGCACCCTAATCCTTCTCAAGTAGCAGGCTATTCCGTCGTGGTGACGGCGATTGGGTGAGAGGCCTGCCTGTACTCGCGGTCAGAGCCTTAAACCCTCTCAGGGATTGGGTTTTCAGGGAACGGAGAGGGTGGGATTCGAACCCACGGACCCTTGCGGGTCGCCGGTTTTCAAGACCGGAGCCATCAACCACTCGACCACCTCTCCAGACGGCCAACACAACCCAACAGGCGTGCCTGGCTATTTTGCCATGGAACCTGGCTGAGGGGGGCTCTGTGTGGCGTTTAAAGTGGCTTTCAAAGGGTTTGGTTTGATGGCCAGGAGCCGCCAACGAGACCGGCATGCGCTCACCATTCAGCAGATCTTTCAGCTGCTGGCTTGTCTGAATGGAGTGGTGTTGGCGTCGTTGCTACTCTCCGCCTGGCAATTGCTGCATGATCAGACATCCAGTGTCCAGCATGCCGCTACCACCATCTTTCTGGCGCTGCTGCTGGTGGTTGGCCTGGTCATTTCCTACCGCATCGTTGCGTTGAGGGTGATCAGACCCCTCGGCCGTCTAGTGCGCCAGTCTGACAACCTGGCTTTCGATCACTCCCTCGATCGCATACTTCTGGATATTGAGGGCAATGATGAGATTGCCCGCTTGGCGCATGCCTTCAATGGCGTTCTCCTTCGTCAGCGCGAAGCGATCCAAGAGCTGGATGCTGCGAATAGCCGGCTGCGTGAAGTGAATCAGCAGATTGATGATTCGATACGCTATGCAGCCCTTCTGCAAAAATCCATTCTTCCCGATCGTCAGCTGAATGAGCGCTTTGGTGAGGACTATTTCGTGCTCTGGCAACCTCGCGACCTTGTGGGTGGAGATTTTTACGTTTACCACGGTGAGGCTTCTCGTTGCATTGCCGGTGTTGCCGACTGTGCCGGCCACGGTGTATCTGGCGCGATGATGACCATGCTGGCTCGGGCTGGACTCGACCGCTCCATCCAGCAGGTTGGTATGGAATCGCCTGCCCAGGTGCTCCAGGCCATCAATGCCTCCATGCACGGAGTACTCGGTGAAGCCCAGATCACCCGGGCGATGGCTACATCGATGGATGCGGGGCTGGTGTTCCTGGATCTTGAGCGGCGGATTCTGCGCTTCGCTGGAGCACGGATTTCCCTGTACTGGAGTGATGGTCGATCGGTTTGTATGGCTCGGGCCGATAACCGACCTCTGTGGGACCGCCGCGCCGGTACTTATAGTGACCATTCGATCCCACTGGCCAGTGAATATACTTACTATCTCGCCACCGATGGCATCATCGATCAAGCCGGAGGTGAGGATGGTTTCGGCCTAGGCACAGAACGGTTCGAGCGCTGGTTGCTGGACCATGCCGCCAAGCCCCTGGATCAACAGCAGCAGGCGTTCCGTGATTCCCTGGCCGCGTTCATGGGCGGCCATCCCCAGCGCGATGACATCACCATTTTTTCATTCCGCGTGCCCTGATTGCCGACCGCTTGCACTTGTTGCTAGTTTTAGGGGAGTAGGTCGGGGCGATGTCCTCAACATTCACCACCCATCGAAGTCTGGCTTCCCTGCGGGACTTCTTCTCTGCTGAGCGTATCCTCATCTGCTTTAACGGGCCGATTTCGCGGACGTTGATCAGTGAGATTGGACTAGCCCTGAAGGAACATATCCAGTCCACCCGCCAGTGCATGTCATCGGCTATGGATGTGTTCAGCGCCTATATTGAAATGAGCCAGAACATCCGTCATTACACCGCTGCCCAGGGTTATGGTGAGCCTGAGGCAACGGCCACGGTGGTGATCGCAGAGTCAGCCCAGGGAAGCTATGTCGTCTCAGCAGGCAATGTTGTGGAACATGCTGATGGCCAACGGCTGCTCGAGAGGGTCAGCCAGTTGGCTTCGTTGGACAAGGCCGAATTGAAGTCCCTCTACAAGGAGCAACTGCGTCGTCCCCGCGATGAGCAGCAATCTTCTGGTGCCGGCCTGGGGTTGATCGAGATCGCCCGAAAAACAACGGCACCCCTGGAATGTAGCCTCGACCCCCTGGAGGCTGGTAGGGCATTCTTCACCCTTCGGGCCACGATCTGATCCGCCATGACCCAGCACAACTCGATCCAGGTTGGCCCAGGGACGAATCTCAGCGTTGCTGCTACGCAGTCCACCCCTGCGATTCAGGCGAGCTGGGATTCCGGTTTGCTGCAGATGTCGGGTGAGTCGTATCCGGAGAACACCTACGAGCTGTTTTCCGAAGTGATTGCCTGGGTTGACGCTTTTCTCACGGAAACAGCCTTGCCCCTCCGGCTTGAGCTGCATCTCAACTACCTCAACACCAGCAGTATCCGGGCCATGATCGATGTCTTCGATCGTTTGCAAATGGCCTTTGCTGACGGTCGCGATCTGGCTGTGATCTGGTTGTACGACAGCCGCAATCCTCGTTCGGCTGAGTTGGGTGAGGAATTCCGGGAAGACTATACCTTCAGCTTCACGATCACCGCTGCTCCGTTTGTTGAATAGTGCCGATGAACCCATTCCGCCCCTGGGGGCCGGAGGATGAGCTTGAGCAACGGGTTGCCCAGCTGCTAGTGGATGAGCGCTATCAGGACCATCCCTTGCGCGACGCACTGGCGGCCATTCAGGAGCGGATGGAACAGCAACTTCTTCGGCTGGAGCGAATCACCCAGATTTCAGATCGCTACCAGACCGATGTGCAGGAACGGGTGCAACACGTTTCCCAGCGGTACGACCTGCAGATCCGCAAGCTTGAGAAGGTGATCCGCATCTCTGATCGCTATCAGGTGATGCTCAACGACCTCAACAAGGCGCTGAAGAAAGCGTCCACCCACGACCAACTCACCGGTCTGCCCAACCGCCGGCTGATTGTGGACCGCTGTCGTCGTGAGGATCACCGCACCCAGCGGGACAACACCACCTACTCCCTGCTGGCTATGGATGTGGATCGTTTTAAGACAATCAACGACACCCACGGCCATGAAGCCGGAGACAAGGTGCTGGTTGTTCTGGCTCAGGCTCTGCAACAGGGCCTGCGGGATTACGACTGCTGTGCGCGCTGGGGTGGGGAGGAATTCCTGGCGCTGCTGGCGGGTGCGGATCTGGCCACGGCGCAGTTGGTGGCCCAACGCATGTTGGACACCGTGCGCGGGCTGAACGTGGACCTGCCGGCTGGTGCGGTGCACCCGCGGGTGAGTATCGGTGTGGCTGAACACCTGGCCGGTGAGGATTACACCGAGGTGTACCGCAGGGCAGACCGCGCTCTGCTGGCAGCTAAATCCTCAGGGCGAGACCGCTTCATGGTGGCTGAGCAGCCGGCCAGCCTTCCCGGCGCCACCAGCCCGCCGAGATCGTGAAGCCGGCTCCGCTACCGCGCCAGGCCCGGTGTGTCGATCGGGCCGCGCCCCTTCCTTTCGGCCTAGGGGGCGGCGAGTGCCTCCACCCCACCCACACCGCCACCACGGTGTGGCTGCAGAGCGGCCCCTTTCCGGACACCATGGAGCTGCTGAACTGAGCCCGCCTCCACCAAGCGGACCACGGCCTCGGCGATTTTCTCCGGGGTCGCCGCCGAGGGTTTTCGCTGGCGCCATCGATGGTCTCTGGCCTGCCTACGTGGTGATCATTGGGCTGAGGCCAGAAGCGGCAGCGGGAGCTGATCAGGGCACGCCCGTGCCGCCGAGCCTTAGTAGTAGCGCTGCGGGTTCTGGCGAATGGCCAGCTGCACCTCCAGCAGGAAGAACACCAGCCCGAGGATCAGGAACACCATCGCCAGCACGAACACCGGCACCACGATCACCGCCAGATCCAGGGCCGCCACCGCGCTGATGAACAGCACGGCCACCACGCCGGCAACCAGAAGGGCCGTGATGCCGGTGAGCAGGAACACCGGGGCCACCGACAGCTGAATGGCGCGGGCCAGACCGGTTACGGAAGCGTCCGGATCCACCGCTCACCACCAGCAATTCACCAACTTTCCCATACCCGTACGAGTTCTGGCAGGCACTCTTTGTCGTGCACCAGGGTTCCTGCAGATCCCCTTTCCATCCATCCCTGGGCGGATCCACCGAGCTCCGCGAGGTTCAGACCACCTCGCTTCATTTCACAGTGATTCCAAGGTGGCCACCAGCTCGGCGAACCGGGGCCGGCTCGCCGCAACTGGCGCCATACAGCGGAGTTGCAGTGCTTGTAACGATGGCAGGAGCAGGTGATGGCCGGGTTCAAGGCGCTCCAGCAATTCGCCCAGCAAACAGCCGAAGGCGCGCACCTCCAGCGCCTCGAATGGATTGGTGCCTTCACTTGCCTGAGGGGGGTAGAAGGAGGCCGCCCCGAAGTCGCCCAAGTAGCAGCCGCCCTCGGGGCGATACAGCACGTTGTGGGCATAGAAATCCCCGTGCAAAATTCCACGGGCGTGCAGGTGCGCGCCAACAGCAGCCAGGCCCCTCGCCAGATCCAGCACCAAGTCCAGGGAGAAACGCTGGCCGTCGTCGTAGATGTCCCTGGTGCAGGACGCCAGGCTGGGCGGGCCTGCCAGATTCCGAAATCCCGGGTCGACCCACGGCATCACCAGGCCGCTGGTGCCGGCTGGGTGCCCGCTGAGTTCGCCCATCACCCCGATCAAGTGCGGGTGATTGCCCGCCGCCAAACAGGCCGCAAGTTCTTCCGCTGGCAACCCGTCACTGGTGACCGCCCCCTTGAAGAGTTTCACCGCCACGGGATGGCCGGCTTCCTGCGGTGACGGCTGCCAGTGCGCCTTGTGGATCACTCCCGAGGCGCCTTCGCCGAGTTGTTCAGCCAACACCAGATCCCCCCAATGGAGGCGGTCTGCGCTTGAACGCGGGGCGTGGGGCAGCGCGGAAACCGGATTGCCGCCAAAGGCCAACCAGGTGAGCCGGGGCAGGTGCAGCAGCCACTCCGGCAACGCCTGGAACCGGTTGGCCGCAATCCGCAGCAGCTCAAGGTTGACGCAGCCGCGCATCGCCTCCGGCAACTCGGCCAGTTGATTGCCGGCCAGCATCAGTTTCTGCAGGCGCGCACAGGTGCCGATGGAGTCGGGAAGTACCGAAATCTGATTGTCCGTGAGGATCAACCAGCGCAAGCCGGGGGAAAGGGCGGCAGGCGCCACCTCCTGGATGGCGTTCGCCTTGAACCCGACCATCTCCAGCTGAGCGCAGGAGGACAGCACCTCGGGCAGCCGGGTAAAGCGATTCTCCGAGCAGAAGATCACCCGTAACTTGCCCAGCCGCGGCAAGTCGTCTGGGAGTTCGGATAACAGGTTGCCCGAGAGATTGAGAACCTCAAGGGTGTCGGCCAGCTCGAAGATCTCCCGCGGAAAGTCCTCCAGGCCACAGGAGAGATCCAGCCGCGTGATCCCCTTCAGCGCACCGGAGCGCAGGGCGTCAAGGGTGGCGGTGGGTGTGGTCATGGGTGGGATGGCAGGCCTGGTCAGCGGGGAAGGAGCAAACGGTACGGGGTCCCCCGATCCGCTGCCGCAGCCCCGAATGTCCAACACGCTGTTGGACGATTGAACGAATCGAGCAAGCACCCGTTGCGTCGACAGCCCGATGGCGGGGTTGCCGTCAAGCTACATCTTGCGGACACCGGTGCCTTCGCTGAAATCGAGTGTCCTGAAGTCGGCCCAGACAATCCAGGAAGCCATCGAAGGCCTTGGCCGCGAGCTGATCGAGATGGTCCATCTCGCTGGTGGCAGCTGGTGTGGTGGTCATGGCAACACCTCCAGCCGAAGGAGCTGGGCGGCCTGATTCAGCCGACGGTCGTAGCTGGCGAAGACAACGGTCTGTTCGGCGTTGACATGGAGTTCATGGGCTGCGGCCAGCTGCACCCAGCCGTTTCCACCAATGGCTGGCTGACTTCAACAATGGTGAAGGTCTTCCAGCATTGGATCAGGTGCTGCCGAGCCTGTTCGAGATCTTCGTCGCAGACTGGGTCTTCCCGTTGGAGATGAGCCAGGGCAGCCATTGTTTCGGCCCAGCTGATCCGGCAGACCCCAATAGCATCAACAGTGGTGCTGATCTGGCGCATCTGATCGGATTGGGCTTCGTCAACCAGCAACTTCATCAGTGCACTGGTGTCACAGAAGAGGATCACCAGCTCAACCCCGATCCTCAATCACGATCTCACTCAGCAGCTTTCCCTTCCCCCGCAGCTTGACGGGTGGGGGCAGGTTGGGCTTCTGACCGTTCCAGCTGATCAATCCCGCATCAATCGCTTTTTGCAGCGGGCTGGTTATCTCTGAGTCCGCTGGCTTCACAGCGGTGATGCGGGCGATGGGCTTGCGATGGGTGGTGACCTCCACCACCTCACCGGCCTGCACCCGGCCGAGCCATGCGGAGAGGTGGGTCTTGAGATCCCGCACCGACACCTGGCTTGCGACTACTTCAGGCATGTCGACCCTTCCATTTGTGACTACTTTAGTTCCCTCCCACCACGGAGAGATCGCTGGAGGGGCGGGCTGTTGCGCTCATGGGGCCAGTTGGGCGTGGGTGGCCGGCCGGGCCTTGCCTGTTTCAGCGGCGCGCATCCTGCAGCGGGCAGCCATAGGAAACGAACGCCGCATCGGCACTGACCAGGGTGAAGGGGCCGCTGATGGCCCAGAGCAAGGCATGGGTATCGAGCAGCAGGTGCATCACCCCTGCTCGAACAGCTCGGCGATCAGGGGGTTGGCGGCATCGATGGAGTCGGGCGCCACGAACTGCCCCCGGGCGATGCCCAACCGGCGGGGCCGCGCCGGCTCCTGCAGGCCGGTGAGCCGCGCCACGGGGCGGCCGTTGCGGGCGATCACCACCGTGGCTTCGCCGCCGGTTTCGATCTCCTCCACCAGCCGCGAGAGGTGGGTCTTGGCCTCGAGCATGTTCACCACACGGCTCGGGCCCGTGCTCTGACCAGGGCTGGGACGGGACACCATGGCTGCCCACGGCTCGACTAGACCAGACTAGACCAGCAGGCCCTGAGTCAGTCCCCTGGCCACGGTGGGGGGCCGATGCAGGATCGAACGAACCCCACCGAAGATCAGGCGCTCGCAATCACATGCCCCTGAACAGGGGTAGGGGTAGGGATCAGAAACGCAAAGTCCTTGTCCGTGGTCAGCAGGACGGCCTGGGCGGCAACGGCCGTTGCCGCAATCCACAGGTCGTTCTTGCCCATGGTTCTTGCCCCTTGGGGATGGGCGCGGGCATGGAGATCCAGCTGCACATAGGCATCAATCACGGACGGATGGTTGATGTTCACGATCGTGAGCGAGCGGAAGGCCGTGTCCAGGGCCTGGCGTTTGGCTGCTCCCCAGTTCCCAGCTTGCGCTAGCACCCGAGCCTCAGCAAGGCTCACCACACTCACCAGCGGGCGTGGCTGGCAGTGAATCAAATCAAAGGTTTGCTGTATTCGCTGACCCAGAGCCTTCCCCCGCACCAGATGGAGAATCACGCCGGTGTCGAGGAGATAGGGCCTGCCGGCACCTGCCGCTGCCGTCATCGAATGGCGGCGAGGGCCGTGATCAGCTCGTCGTCGGTTTCATCACCGGGCCAGGTGCCGAAGAAGGAGGCGACACCGGATCCCGGCTCTTGCGCTGCTGGGGTGAAGACGGGCATGGAGCCCCACGCTCTGGGCGTTTCGCTGAACAACTCATCGGCCCCATGGGCCGGTTGGATCTGGTTGATGGCGATCTGCTGGATGCGCCCCGAAGGGCGGAACTCAGCGACGCCGGCCACCACCACCCGCTGACCAAAGAGAGCCCTCAGGTCTTCTGTGGTGACGCCGGAGGGCAGCCGGGCCTGCATCTTGTCGCCGTCATCACTGAGCAAGGTGACAGACGGTCTGGTGGAGGAGATGGTGTCGAGCCTGCCGGTGAAGCGGATGGTCTGGGGGAGAGGGGTCTGCAGCACCAACTCTTCCAGCAAGGGAATGTCGGAAGCGTGCAAGGTCACGGTGGGCCCTTCGGCATCCACGGACCCGAGGCTGATGCCTGTGAAGGCTCCACTGGGCACGCGGGCGAAGCGAAGGCACCCTTCCAACAGAGACCGATCGGCCCTCAGGGTTGGGCGATCCCCCTGCTGAATCTCCTGCAGAACGGCGGCAAACAGATCAAGGGCAGTGCTGGCTGGCGGTGCCAGGGGCTCATCAGGCTGCAACAGGCTGATCTGCCCTGAAGCGCCAAAGACTTCAGGAGCGGCCTCCTCCAGCGTGGGCGCCTCGATCTCCAGCACGGCAGAGCCAGCATGCAAGCCCGTGATCACCTGGCTGGTGCAGGCCTCCAACCAGCGGGGTCTTGGACCCGGCGGATTGCTGATGCCCTCCACCTGATAGCGCAGCGCCAGGCGCGCGCCTTCCATGAGGGCAGCGAGCAGCTCGGCCAGCTGATCGCCGCTGATGCGGAGCTGCGCACCGTCTCCGCCTTCCAGTACCAGCCGATGTCGCTTCAAGCTGAAGGCCCGACGTCCAACGATTGGGTTTCACCGTAGGTCGTTGGGGGAGTATCGGCACCAGTGGAATCACGGAACCCAACCTGGGTGGCCGCCACGGCTCAGAGCTCGCCGATGAACGGCTTGTGCAGCAGGGACTTCTTCAGCTCTGCCGGGGCGGAGAGTTTGCTTTCGTCGAGGTAAGCGAGGCATTGGGTTTCCTCAACTGCGAGATTCAGGCCTGCTGGGTGTCGGCATAGACACTCGCATCCCGCTCGGGATAGCTCACATAGAAGTGTTCAAAGATCGCGTTGCACTTCTGTTGATAGAGCTCGGGTGTGTAGGCCCGCGGGAGGCCCAGGTCGAGGGCATCCTCGATCGCCAGTTTCAGCTGGGCGCGGGAGGCTGCCTTGGCGCGCCAGTTGAGCACCAGCAGGGCTTTCACCTGCTCCAGTAGCTCCCGGGCCACGGCCTTCACCTTGCTGCGCTCGGGATCGCTGAGTTCGGGGGCTGGTTTGAGCAGGATGTCGAAGAGGGTGAGCTCTTCTTCGCTGAGGTTTTCGCGGATGTGGCGCTGTTGTTCGCTGCTGAGGCTGGCGGAGAGTTCCAGCAGGGCCTTGAACAGCTGCTCCACATTGAGGCTGCCGGCGTTGTAGGCGGCGATGAGCTGCTCGAACTTCTCCAGGAAATCGGTGCGGGTGGGATTGAGCTGCACAAGACGGTTCAGCCGGGCCGCGATCTGGGCCTTGAGGGTTTCGAGATCGATGTTCTTGCGCTTCGAGTTCTTGAACTTCTCGGCCAGGGCCTGGAAATCGATCTGGGAGAGATCCATCGGCGGCAGGTTGTGCTCCTGAATGGCCACGCCGGTGATCGAGGCATCGAGCAGCTGGCTGATCCCGGCCATCACGTCACTGAGATCGGCGGGCCCCTCGGGATGGAGCTGCTGGCGAATCTCAGCCGCCAGCAGGGCCAGCAGGGCCTCAATCCCGGTGAATTCGGCGGCCGCCCGATCGGGCTTGAGGGCGGAGTAGAGCGTGTGCACCAGGCGCTGGGCGGCGAGGAAGTCGTTGCGCACGGCATCGGATGAGATCAGGGCATTCACGGCATCGGCGATCGCCGCGATCCGCTCCATGCCGCCGGCTGCCAGGCCCTCGATCCGCGCCAGATCCACCTGCTGGCCGAGGAAGAAGCGGCGCGCATCGGCGATGGCCTGGCGCAGCTGGGCGATCAGCACGGCGTTGCCCTCCACGGGGGAGTGGCCGGAACGACCCACGCCGTAGAGGGAGAGGGCCTTCTCCAGGGAGGCGAACACGTTGGCGTAGTCCACGATCTGGCCGCTGTGCTTGCCGGGCGTGATTGCGCATCGGATTGTGGAGTTTGTGGCCATCTGGATCAGCGCCCGCGGCCGGTTGCGCTTGAGCGAGTGCTCCAGGTGGCTGACGGCTTCGTGTCGTCGGCAGCGTTGTACAGGCCATTCCCTTCCGCGTGCAGGCGGTTCATCCAGGCATCGGGACAGTGCTGCTCACGAGCCGCAGGGACTCCAGATCGCGGCGGCGGAGGGTGCGGAACGGGGCGAACGACTCGGAAGCAGCTCGGAAGTCGATCGCTTCCGAGCCGAGCGCCGGCAAGGGCTGCTCATCGGAGCCCTCCCCCCGGGAGACATGCCGCAGCACCTCAAACATGCGCAGGGAACTCACGGCGCCGCGCCCCCAGGGAAACGGAATCGATCAACCAGCAGCCTCGTAGAGATACCTCTGGAAACCGGAAAAGAGCTGGCCGATTTCTTCGGGTCTGCCCAGATCGGCAACGGCATCGGCGATGGAGTTCTGGTAGCGGAGCTGCAGCAACGGTGTGAGCTTTTCCTGGGCCAGCTCTTGCACGCCCATCGTCACATAGTGCTGCAGAACGAAATCCAGGAAGAGCTGCTGCTTGCTGGTGAAGCGGGAGTGGATGTAGAGGCGGGCGTTGCCGGCCCGCTGCTGGCGGGGAACGGGCGGCAGAGCATAGGCCACGTGGGCGAGCACATCGAACAGATCGCTGTTCTCGGCATCGATGATGCGCTGCATCTCCGCCAGCTGCTCGGCGCCGAAGCCCTTCTCCTCCAGCCCCTGCAGCAGGCGGCGGCGGGTGTCGGGCGCACTCCAGAGCTCGCGCAGCTCGGCCTCATCCTTCACGAATTCCGGCAACTGGCCATAGAGGCACTCGATGAACTGCTGGGAGCTCATCGGCCGGCCATCGGGATGCCAGAAGGAGGTGACCAGCATGTGCTGGATCGAGCGCTCCTTGCCATCGCCGAGCTTGATGCGGGCCTTGGCGGGGCGAGGCTGGCGGCCTTCGGGCTCTTCGGAAGGCTCCTTGGCCTCGCTGGGATCCGGCGCTGGTGCGGGCGCACGGCGATCGATCGCCTCGGGCTCCAGGGGCTCCCCATCCCACTCCGGATCGCTGAAGTGGTGGTGAGCCTTCACGAAGTCGTAGATCGTGAAGTAGTCCTTGCCGTCGAACAGGCGGGTGCCGCGGCCGATGATCTGCTTGAACTCGATCATTGAGTTCACGGGCCGCAGCAGCACGATGGCGCGCACGTTGCGGGCATCCACACCGGTGGAGAGTTTCTGGGAGGTGGTGAGGATGGTGGGGATGGTCTTCTCGTTGTCCTGGAAGGCCCGCAGCCAGGTGTTACCCAGCTCGCCATCGTTGGCGGTGACCCGCTGGCAGTAGTTGGGATCGCTGCTGCTCTTGAGCTGGTTGATCAGGTCGCGGATGGCCAGGGCGTGATCCTGGGTGGCGCAGAACACGATCGCCTTCTGGCGCGGATCGATCTGCTCCATGAAGATGCGCACCCGTTCGCGCTCGCGCCGCTCGATCTCGATGATCTTGTTGAAATCGGGCTCCTTGTAGAGGCGGCCGGCCTCGATCTCCCCTTCCACCACCGTGTCGTCGGGGGTGTAGATGTATTCATCGAGGGTGGTGCTGATCTGCTTCACGCGGAAGGGGGTGAGGAAGCCGTCGTTGATGCCCTCCTTGAGCGAATAGCTGTACACCGGGTCGCCGAAGTAGGCGTAGGTGTCGGTGTTGCCCTGGCGGCGGGGGGTGGCGGTGAGGCCCAGCTGCACGGCGGGGGCGAAGTATTCGAGGATGCCGCGCCAGGTGGATTCGTTGTTGGCACCGCCGCGATGGCACTCATCGATCACGATGAAATCGAAGAAGTCGGGCGGGTACTGGCCAAACCAGGGGGAGGGCTTGCCGTCCACCGGCGGGCCGCTCATGAAGGTCTGGAAGATGGTGAGGAACACGCTGGCGTTGGTGGGCACCCGCCCCTTCTTGCGCAGGTCATCGGGCTCGATCCGCGCCAGGGCGTTCTCCTCGAAGGCGGCGAAGGCGGTGAAGTCGTTGAAGGCCTGATCGGCGAGGTTGTTGCGATCGGCCAGAAAGAGGATGCGGGGCCGGCGGCTGGGTTCGCCGGAGAGGTTCCAGCGGGCGGCAAACAGCTTCCAGAGGATCTGGAAGGCGATCGAGGTTTTGCCGGTGCCGGTGGCCAGCGTCAAAAGAATGCGGTCGCGTCCGGAGGCAATCGCCTCCAGCACCCGCTGTACGGCGATCTCCTGGTAGAAGCGGATCTGCCAGCTGCCGCCCTTGTCGGGGTAGGGGATGGCCGCGAAGCGATCGCGCCAGGCGTTCTCTTCGGCGAAGGTGCGCTGCCACAGCTCCTGGGGGCTGGGGAAGGCTTCGGCCTCCCCCTCCTCGCCCGTTTCCCTGTCAATGGCGTAGATGCCCTTGCCGTTGCTGGCGTAGGTAAAGCGCAGCTGGAGCTTGGCGGCGTAGTCCTTGGCTTGGCCCACCCCCTCGGTGAGCGGCAGGGAATCGGCCTTGGCTTCCACCACCGCCAGGGCGGTGTTGCGGTAGCTGAGCACGTAGTCGGCGCTGAGGGACTTGCCGCGGCGACCGCCTCCTTCAATGCGCCCGGGGGCAATCGGAAACTCGCGGCGAATGCGGCTGCCCTCCACCACGCCCCAACCGGCCGCCACCAGCAGCGGATCGATCAACTCAGCGCGGGTTTCGGCCTCGTTCATGGGATCAGCTCGGCCGGGATGGTGTGCAACAGCTGCTTACCCACCACGTAGTGATAGCTGGATGGGCGGGCCGAGGCAGTCATACGGATAAGTTTGGCCGATCCAGGCCCCACTCGCCCGAGGGGCTTGCATGCTCGGGCACCACGATCAGCCCGGACTCCGGCTCGCCGTAGGCACGGCAGGCAGCGCCACTGGCAAATTGGTGGGCGGTGAGAGCGCAGAGCGCAGCATCGATCAGGTCGATGCTGGTGAGCGGTGAAGTGGTGATGCTGGCCTGGGAGAGCAGGGCCGTGCGCTGCGGCCGCTTCTGGCGAGCCTTCGCCTCCCCGCCCCGCAGATGCCAGGTGATGGCATGGGGGAAGGTTTCGAAGCAGCAGATTCCCTGCTGCATCAACTCTCGTTCGCAGGGACGCGCGCGGTCTGGGACAGGCGTGCATGGCTAAGACCTCTGGTTCCCTATCGGGATTCGTTCGACCAGGAGCTGAGCTGCTGAGCAAGAACCGGCAAATCGGTCTGCACGATGGTCCCAATCACGGAGAGGCTGAGGCCGAAAGTCTCGTGAACGATGCGGTTACGCAGCCCTCTGATGGCTGCCCAGTCGATCTCAGGCTTCAGGAGCTTCTTGTCATCAGGAATGCCCCTGGAGGCTTCACCAATGATTTCAAGGTTGCGAACCACGGCATCGACAGTTCGCGTATCTGCGCAGAAGTCTTCAAAACTCATCCCACTGACATAGCCACTGATCTTGTCGTACGCCTGCTGAATGTCGGCGACAAACAGGGCCCAGTCACGGCGCGACATGAATAAGGCTGCTGATGATGGAGGGGCGGCGGTTCTCCTTGATCCCATCGGAGGCCACCAGGTCGACCCTGCGGCCGAGGAGATCTTCCAGGCGATCGCCTAGGTGCATGAAACCGAAGCCAATGGGCTCGGCGAAACTCACCAGCAGATCCACATCGCTGGTGGGCGTTGGCTCATCGCGAGCGAAGGATCCAAACAGGGCCAGGTTGCTGACCTTGAACTGGGAGGCCAGATCCGGGTAGTGTTGACGCAGCCTCTCCAGCACCTCAGAGCGGCTGGCGCAGGGGGTGACCGCAGGGGCGGACATGGGCTCGCTGAGCTGAGGGCTTCAGTGTAGGTGGGCCGACCGAGGGCCCCCAGGCCTGCGCCCTCAGAGCTCGCCGTTGAACGCCTGGTGCAGGAGGGACTTCTTCAGTTCCTCCAGGGCGGCGAGTTTGCGTTCGTAGAGGCGGATGAGGCGTTGGGTTTCTTTTGACAAGGTTTCCAAGGCATCAACAATGCGCTCCTGCTCATCAACACTCGGCAACGGCAGTACAAATCCTTTGATTTGCTCTGTGCTCAAATTGGGCTGAGCCGTACCCGCCGAAATGCGAAGGTTCTCCTCAACTTTTGTCGACAGGAAGTGATAAAGAAAATGCTTATTGAGTTTTTCGGTCGGCTCAAATTTTCCGACGCGCTGATTCAAGTAGTAAACCTTGCTCTCAGTGTTAAAGCCGAGTTTCCCTGTCGTTGCGCCTGACATCGCAATCAGCAAGTCACCTTCGACGATGCGATACCGATCGAGGTTCTCGCGATAGTCACTCGGGTCGAAGAAAACGATTCGGTTGGCGGCGTCAATGCGGCCATCTTGAATGTTCGAGATTCTCAGGATGGGCACACCGTATGGCTTGAAGGTGCTGCTCTTAAACGCAAAGCCATTCTGTAGGCCACACACCTCTTCCAACCGTTTCTCCTGCCACCCCTCCCCCCTCTGACTGAAGACGGATTGAAGATGACCCTCAAAGATCGCCCGGGCGTTCTGGAGGTTCTGTTCGGCGTTGGCTTTGGCGGTGGCGAGGCCCGCAAACGCTTCATCGAGCAGGGCGACGATTCGCTGCTGTTCGGGCAACGGGGGCACATAAATTGGCAACTCCCTAACCACTGAGAGAGTGACACGGGGACGAGTCGTCCCCTTCTGCATCGAATTGATGAAGTCGTTCGTTCGCTGCGAGTTAAGGTGATAGCAGAGATACTTCGTGTTGATTTGCTGTGCCCTGATTCGCACGAGGTCTGCGACAATCACACCCTCCTCTACGTCTTCGACAATGGCGGAGACACCAAGCGGACTACCGAGCTTGGTCATCACGATGTCACCCCGCCGAAAAGAATGCCGCCGCAGTTCGTGAAACTTCTCTGCCGACACGTAGTCCATCTTCTTCAGCTCAATGGCGAACGGTTTAACGTTCTGGATTTTAAGAACCGGGATTCCTTCCGTGATGTAGTCCTCTCGCTTCAACTCAGAGCCAAACGGACCGTCAACGATGTCCTGTTTGACATCATCACAGAGCGATTGGAGTGGCTTAGTTGGAAAGCCCTTCTTCATAGCAGCGCCTTGATGTTGCCCAGCACCTCCGCACTCTCCACATCCAGCGCCGCGATCTCCGCCATGATCTCCTGCGGGCTCCGCAGCGCCACCGCTTCACCCCCATGGGGGTTCTTCACCGAGAGATCCCAGCTCTGCGGATCAATCGAGTCCATCGCTACGCTCCAACTCTTGGGCGAAACCGCAAAGGTTTTCTGCAACTCCACAAACTCCGCAAGGTCGCGGTCGTTGAGAGGGTTGGTCTTGCCCAGGTTGCGACCGGGATCGAGCTGGTAGAACCAGACCCTCCGGGTCGGGGCACCTTTTTCGAAAAACAAGACCACCGTTTTCACCCCCGCCCCCTGGAAGGTGCCGCCGGGGCAGTCGAGCACCGTGTGCAGGTTGCAATCGGTGAGCAGCTTCTGGCGCAGGGCCACCGAGGCGTTGTCGGTGTTGGAGAGAAACGTGTTCTTGATCACCACGCCGGCGCGGCCGCCGGCCCGCAGCAGGCGGATGAAGTGCTGCAAAAACAAAAAAGCGGTTTCGCCGCTGCGGATCTCGAAATTCTGCTGCACCTCCTTGCGCTCGCTGCCGCCGAACGGCGGATTGGCGAGGATCACATCGAAGCGGTCGCGCTCCTGCACATCGCTGAGGTTTTCGGTGAGGGTGTTGGTGTGCAGCACCTTGGGCGCCTCGATGCCATGGAGGATCATGTTCATGATCGCGATCACATAGGCGAGGCTCTTCTTCTCCTTGCCGGTGAAGGTGCGGTTCTGGAGTGTGTCCAGATCGGCGGTGCTGAGCTCCGCCCCGGTGGATCCGCCCTTGCGCATGAATTCAAACGCTTCGCACAGGAAGCCGGCGGAACCCACCGCCGGGTCGTAGACCGACTCGCCGATCTGCGGGTTCACCACCTGCACGATGGCGCGGATCAGGGGCCGGGGCGTGTAGTACTCACCGCCGTTGCGGCCGGCGTTGCCCATGCGTTTGATCTTTTCTTCATAGAGCATCGAGAGCTCGTGCTTCTCCGCCTGGGAGCGCAGGCGCAGGCCATCGAGCCCATCGATGATTTCGCGCAGGTTGTAGCCGCTGCTGATCTTGTTGCGCAGTTCACCGAAGATCTCGCCGATCTTGTATTCGATCGTGTTCGGCCCGCTGGCGCTCTGCTTGAAGCGCTCCAGGTAGGGGAACAACTTCGCATTCACGAAGTCGCGCAGGTCGTCGCCGGTGAGGGCGCCGTGGTGATCCAGCTGGCCGCTGGCGTTCTTCGGCGCCGCCCAGCGGCTCCAGCGGTAGGGCTCCTCCAGGATGGGGCTATAGCTGCGGCCCTCCAGGGCAGCCACGGCGGCCCGGTCGTCTTCGAGCCCGTCGAGATACTTGAGGAACAGCAGCCAGGAGGTCTGCTCGGTGTAGTCGAGCTCGGTGCCGCAGCCGGCCTCCTTGCGCAGGCAGTCGTCGATGGCGCGGAACGCCTGCTCGAAGGAGCTGGGGGCCGAGGCGGTACGGGTGCCGTTGGGGGCGCGGCTGCGGCACCGAGCTCGACTACAC
>Ga0208787_1000289_pt1 | contig 25109 bp, 28 predicted proteins | sample Wag4_2014_7_11_FD_187362 | JGI IMG/M metagenome (GOLD analysis project Ga0208787, IMG submission 187362) | Fresh water microbial communities from Ohio, USA - Utica-2 Time Series HT 2014_7_11 (SPAdes) (version 2) | ecosystem: Environmental > Aquatic > Freshwater > Water tank | place: USA: Ohio...
CCCCCCCGCCCCCGCCTGCCTATGTGCCGCCGGTCGAGGTGCCGGTAAACCGGCCGCCACCGGTCAATGCCGTCCAGGCGACATCTCCCAAGCCCGTTGTGGTGCCGCCGCCCGCGCCCACGCCGCCGGCACCCGCACGCGTTAGCGCTAAGCTCAACGCCTCTGTTCAATGTACGCCGCCTGAATACCCAGCGCGTTCATTGCGTGAGAACGAAGAGGGCGCCGTAGTGCTGCGCTTTCTGATCAGCGAAGCAGGTCAGGTTCTAGAGTCTCAGGTTCAAGAGTCCTCTGGTTTTCGGCGCCTCGACCGCGCTGCAGAGGCTGCGCTGTCTCAGTGCATGTTCTCTCCAGAAATGGTGGACGGTAAGCCCCAGCGCGGCTGGGCAACCATTCGCTATGTCTGGAAGATTCAGTAGTTTTTGCTAATCCCCACCAACGGTACTAACAGGAGTGCAGTGAAATGAAGCGATTGATCTCAACAGTGATGGCAGCCGTGGTCATGGCGGTCATGGCCTTTGCCAGCCTGACCCCAGTCGTCGCCACTGCCCAACAGTCCGCAGCCCCCGCTGCGGCCCCTGCAGCTGCTCCCGCCGCTGAGGCTGCTGCCCCCGCAGCCGCGCAGACGGTTGAGCCCGTCGAGAACCCATATGGCCTCAAGGCACTCTGGAACCAGGGCGACGCAGTTGCGAAGGTGACCTTGGTCATTCTGGTCATCATGAGTATCGGGTCCTGGTACATCATCATCGTGAAGCTGCTCGAGCAGAACAAAGCCTTGAAGTTTCGCAAGGAGGCCGATGAGCAGTTCTGGCCCGCTAAGAGCATCAAGGACGGTGTTGCGGCCATGCACGAGGACAGCCCATTCCGGTACGTCGCTGAGCAGGGCCTCGAGGGGCTCGCCAAGCATGACGGCGTGCGTGCGAACATCGACCTGCACACTTGGGTGTCCATGGGTGTCTCCCGTGCCTCAAACGCCATTTCTAGCAAGCTGCAAGGGGGTCTATCGTTCTTGGCAACCGTGGGCTCCACGGCTCCGTTTGTGGGTCTGTTCGGAACCGTCTGGGGCATCTACCACGCCCTGGTGAAGATTGGCGTCTCCGGCCAGGCATCCATCGATAAGGTTGCTGGTCCTGTTGGTGAGGCGCTGATCATGACCGCCATTGGACTTGCGGTCGCAGTGCCAGCCGTGCTCGGATACAACTGGCTGGTCCGTCGCAACAAAGCCGTCATGGAGAGCGTGCACGACTTCTCCACTGAGCTTCATGCAGCGCTGCTTGGCCAGGCTGGCAAGTAATCCCGCAACCCGTTACGTCGAATAGCGAGTCCCACTATGGGCATGAATGTAGGCCCCAACGAGGGCGGAGAAGACGAAGTCGTCAGCGCCATCAACACGACGCCACTCGTGGACGTCATGTTGGTGTTGCTGATCATCTTCCTGATTACCATTCCCGTGGTGACGACTTCGGTGAAGGTTGAGCTTCCGAAAGAGACCAATACGGTGCGTGAGACCAAGCCCGAGAACCTCATCATCTCGGTCAACGCGCAAGGCAATATTTTTCTCTACGACACGCCGATTCCCAATTCTCAAGCGCTCTTTCAGCGGCTCAAGCCCTTTGCCGTCATGGAGCCTCAGCCCGAGGTCCAGATTCGCGGCGACTTGGACGCGAAGTTTGAGGCGGTGGGCAAGGTGATGTTTGCGCTCCAGCGCGCAGGCATTGCAAAAGTGGGATTCATCACCGAGCCTGCCACGGCTCCCGGTGGGCAGTAAGGAGGCCGATTATGGGAATGAACGTAGGCAACAGCTCATCGCAAGAACCTGAAGTGATGATGGACATCAACACGACGCCACTGATTGACGTCATGCTGGTGCTGCTGATCATGCTCATCATCACGATCCCCGTGCAGCTGCACTCCGTGAACCTCGATATGCCGGTGAGCACTCCACCCAAGCAGAACGTTGAGCCTTTGGTCGTGCGTGTGGATATTGAGCCTGGTGGCGTTGTCCGCTGGAATGGGCGCATTGCAACCTCGCGCGAGGACCTCCTCGAGCTTGCGAAGACCGCAGCCGCCATGAGCCCGCAGCCGGAGATCCACATTCGCGCGAAGGGTGACTCTCGCTACGGCACGACGGCTACTGTGTTGTCCACAGCGAACACAGCAGGCCTCACTAAGATCGGTATTGTTGGCGCGGAGCAGTTCGCCGACTAATTCTTATGTATCTCTCCACTACAGGCGCAGATCCATCGATCTGTGCTTTTCCTCGTGTTGTTGGAGATATTGGCGGGACCAACGCGCGATTCGCTGTGCAAGCAGTGCAGGGCGGACCGCTCGAGCAGGTTCAAAAGCTCGCGTGTAAAGACTTTCCAGGATTCTCGGCGGCCCTAACGCACTACCGATCAGGCCTGGGCCTGTCTGTTAGGGCAGGTGCTTTTGGCATTGCCAACCCGGTCACGGGGCCAGACCTGCGCATGACGAACCACCCCTGGGCATTCTCGATCGAGGCGGTGCGTTCAGAACAGGGCCTGGAGGCCTTGCTCTTTCTGAACGACTTCACGGCCTTGTCGCTTGGCCTGGGCCGCATGCGTCGTGAGGGTCTGACGCAGATTGGCGGCGGTTCAGGTGATCCACATGCACCGCTCGCCATTCTGGGGCCTGGCACCGGGCTGGGGGTCTCGGGCTTGTTACCCTCTGCCGGAAATAGCCCACACATCCCCATATCGGGTGAGGGGGGGCATGTTTCGTTGGCCGCTGGGTCCGATGAGGAGGCCGCGTTGCTGGCCATGATTCGCGCCGCCTACGGCCACGTCTCAGCGGAGCGTATTTTGAGCGGCGCAGGGTTGGTTCTGCTGCACAACACCCTTCAAAAGCGAACGATTGGTGCAGAGCACTTGCCAGTGCTGACAGACCCATCTTCGGTGCTCGAGGCTGCCGCGCAGCAAGAGCCGCTGGCGCTTGCGACGGTGCGCCAGTTCTGTCAATTTCTCGCTGGTGTTGCGGGTGATCTCGCGCTCACTCTTGGCGCGAGGGGCGGTGTTTACCTGGCCGGCGGCATTTCGCCCCGGGTGCAGACCTATTTGTTGGAGCCCGCATTTCGTGCTCGATTTGAGGCAAAGGGGCGCTTTCAGCATTACCTCTCGGCTATTCCCATTTGGCTCATCGATGACTCGCTTGAGCCTGCTCTCATGGGTGCCTCCGAGGCGCTCAGTCGTCAGTGGATTTACTCCTGACCGAGTCCGCGTCGAGCCATGACCAGCAGAAGCGCTGCCCCGATCAGCGTCGATGCAATCCCAATACGCAGGCTGCTGACCTCAGCCATAAAGCCCACGAGGGGTGGGCCCAGCATGAATCCTGCCGTGCCGAGCGCTGAGACGACCGCGATGTTGTGTGCGGGTGAGGGCCCCTTGGCACGACTCGCCGCTGCAAACAGAACGGGAACCACGTTCGAGAGCCCTAATCCCGCAACTGCGTAGCCCAGAATGCCCACCCATGGGGCCTCTGTCAGCACGACAGCTCCCATGCCTGCAATCGTGGTGAGTGCGCTGAGTCGAAGCAGCGCAAGGCTCGAGAGCTTCGCACGCAGCCAATCCCCGCTGAATCGTCCGGCAGCCATGCAGCCAGAGAACGCGCCGAACGCCACTACGGATACTGACTCACTCGCACCCAAGGTCTCGCGCACGTACAGCACACTCCAGTCGTACGCTGCTCCCTCTGTCAATAGACCCAGTCCAATCAGGAGTCCCAGTGCGGCCAGCGGGCGCCAATGATCTCGTAAAGATGGTTTGGAGCCTTCCGCTGTGTGAAGCGCCGATGCCCAGGCTTTGGTCATGCGAAACGCCTGCCAGCAAAGCACAGAGATGAACACACTGGCCAGCAGCATCTGCAGAAGTGGCGGCGTGTCGAGCAAGAAGAGACCGGACACAATGCCTGCGCCCAGCATGCCCCCGAGACTAAACACACCGTGAAATCCTGACATGAGTGGTCGCTGATGTTGATGCTCGAGTTCACTCGCCATGGTGTTGATGGCAATGTCGAAACAGCAGGCGACAAATCCAAAGATCGCCAGCGCAAAAAACAAAAGGGGTAGCCAGGGGGTGAGTAGCGTGAGCACCAGGCACGCAGCCATGACGGATCCGGTGAGCCATGCGGCTCTTGGGGGACCGAGGTGGTTCACCATACGGCCAGCCTGGGATAAGCCCAGTATGCCCGCGATGCCTGCGGTGATGAGCGCGGTGGCGAGCGTGCCCTCGTCAATGGCGTAGAGGCTCTTTGCGCTGGGCACATGTGCACCCCAGAAACCCATGGAAAGTCCGAGACACAAAAAAAGGGCGCGCAGCCCCCAGGTTATGGACGGGTGTGAGTTGGGCATTGGCGCGGGGGTCTAGAACTTCTCAAATGGGCTCAGGACTCGCCACTGCCCCAAGGGGAGTGCACCCAGAGGAATACGCCCCATGCGCACCCGTTTGAGCGCTAGCACCTTGAGCCCAACCGCCTCACACATTCGACGAATCTGACGCTTCTTGCCCTCGCGCAGGACGAAGCGGAGTTGGTCCTCATTCTGCCAAGAGACTTTTGCAGGCTTGAGTGCTTTACCATCGAGAGAGAGCCCGTGCTGAAGCAGCCGCAGGCCATCGGGGCTGAGGCTGCCTTCAATTCGCACCAGGTACTCCTTTTCAATGACGGAGTCTTCGCCAATCAGGACCCGTGCGATGCGCCCATCTTGGGTCAGCACCAGTAGGCCTGTGGAGTCGATGTCAAGCCTGCCAGCTGGGGCGAGGCCTCGGGTCTGGATACGGGGCGCTCGAGCGTTTGAGGGAGGCGCTTTCGGATCTAACCACTGACGATCGGGAGTAATCAGGCTCACTGCCGGCGGGTAGGCGTTGTCATCGTCGGCATGCGAAACGTACCCAATGGGCTTGTGCAAGAGCACGGTGACCCGCTGAGATTGCTGCAGCTTGGCCCCCTTCGCTAATTCAACGGTCTGTGTTGGCAATGCCCGTGTGCCCAGCTGGGTTACCGGTTGACCATCCAACAATACGAGTCCCTGTTCAATATACTGGTCTGCCTCCCGGCGAGAGCATAAGCCTCGGTCCGCGAGCAGTTTAGAGACGCGGATTTTCCCATCGTGATCTGAAGAGGCAGGGGCGTTGTTAGTCATGTCCGAACGTGAGCATACGCAAGTTCAAGTGGTTTGGCTCAAGCGGGATCTTCGTTTGGAAGATCACCCGGCGCTCACGGCTGCCGCTCAAAAAGGCCCTGTGCTTGTGCTTGTTTTGTATGAGCCGTCTCAGTGGAACGCGCCTGACGCCAGTGGGCGACACGCGGCTTTTTATCTCGATACGCTCAGAGGATACATTGAAGCCTGCCTGGGGCAGGGCTTTGCGTGCCTTGTCGAACGCGGCGAGGCCGTGACCGTGTTGAGCGCATTGCGCGAGCGCCTGGGTGCCTTCACGCTCTGGAGTCACCAGGAAACGGGAAACGATTTGAGCTTTAGCCGCGATCGAACGGTCCAATCATGGTGCCGCTCTCAAGGCATCGTGTGGCATGAGTTGCCTCAAAACGGCGTGGTGCGTGGGCCGCTTGACCGCGATGCGTGGGGGCGTATTTGGGTTCAGCGCTTTGAGCCCGCTCGGCTTCCACCTGCTCAAGCACTGCACCCAGAGCAGCTGACCCTTTGCAAGCACTGGCGGTTACAGGTGCCGGATTTCTCGGGATGGTTACTCAAGGCTGCCAAAGATCCCTGCCCGGGGCGACAGCAGGGTGGTCGCACGCTGGGCTTGGCACTGCTCGAGAGCTTCCTCAATGGTCGGGGTCTGCACTATCGCAAACACATGAGTGCGCCTGGAACCGGTGAATTTGCGTGTTCACGGCTCTCCCCGTTTTTGGCCTGGGGAGCGCTGTCGATCGGCGAGGTGGTGCACGCCGTATGGCAGGCACGTCGTGATTGGCTTCAGGAGCGGGGCAATCCGGATCAGGCCCAGATGTTGGCCAGTCTCAAGAGCTTTGAGAGCCGGCTGCATTGGCGGTGCCATTTCATTCAGAAACTGGAGTCTGAGCCGGAGCTTGAGTTTCGTTGCCTGCACAGCGCCTATGAGGGACTGCGACCCGCTGAGCCCCAGGTGGATCGCCTTCAAGCCTGGATGGAGGGGCGAACCGGTGTGCCGTTTGTAGACGCATGCATGCGCTCTTTGCAAGAGACAGGGTGGCTAAACTTTCGCATGCGCGCCATGCTGGTGAGCTTTGCTAGCCATCATCTGTGGCTGCATTGGCGCGCGCCTGGCCTTCATCTGGCTCGCCTCTACACCGACTACGAGCCAGGTATTCACTGGCCTCAGATGCAAATGCAGGCGGGAACGACCGGCATTAACACCATTCGCATGTATAACCCCATCAAACAAGCTCAGGATCAGGATCCAGATGGCAGTTTTGTACGTCGTTGGGTGCCGGAGGTTGGCACGGCGGAATACCCGGTACCTGTCGTCGACCTTGCTGAGGCTGCGCGCATTGCTCGAGAGCAGGTCTGGTCTGCTCGAAGGGGGGCTGCCGCTGCATCAGAGGCACGCGCGATTTTTCTCAAGCATGGCAGTCGCGCACCTAGCCGGGACCGAAGCCCCGGCCGGAACAAACCGGCAACCAAGCAGCTTGACCTGTTTTAGTGGAACTGACTTACCGGTTGACGTCCACCACGAGGCGCCCGCGAATGTCGCCCGCAAGAATGCGAGGGGCAGCCTCGAGGGCTTGTGCAAGCGTGATCTCTGTGGTCATGGCATCAAGCTTGTGCAGGTTCAGGTCCCTCACCAACTGGTTCCATGCAGATTCACGCTTCTCGCGTGAAATCGTGACGCTGTTGATGCCATAGAGGCACACGCCTCGCAGAATGAAGGGCGCGACTGTGGCTGGAAAATCAAGCCCTTGAGCCAATCCACAGGCTGCAACTGCGCCGCCGGAGCGCGTTGCCGCGCAGGCGTTGACCAAAGTGTGGCTTCCGACACTGTCGACCACAGCGGCCCAGCGCTCCTTCTGCAGGGGCTTTCCTGGGGCGGAGAGCAGGGCTCGGTCCATCACTTCAGATGCGCCGAGTGCCTGCAAGTAATCCTTCTCTGCAAGGCGTCCCGTGGAGGCAACCACGCGAAAGCCGAGGTCGGCAAGCAGGGCAATAGCCACACTGCCCACGCCACCGGCAGCACCCGTTACCAGCACCTCGCCGTCAGAGGGGGAAAGCCCGTGTCGTTGAAGGGCTTGCACACAGAGCATTGCGGTGTAGCCGGCGGTTCCAATTGCCATAGCTTGGCGACTCGTGAGCGCTGCGGGACGATGGATGAGCCAATCACCCTTGACTCGCGCCCGTTGTGATAGCCCGCCCCAGTGACCCTCGCCAACGCCCCACCCGTTTAGGATGACGCCCTGGCCCGGCGAAAAGTCTGGGTGGTCGCTCTCAAGGACCGTACCGGAGAAATCAATACCCGGCACCATTGGATAGCTGCGCACCACGGGCGCGCGACCAGCCGGTGTGCCGCCCGTGATGGCAAGCCCGTCTTTGAAGTTGATGGTGGAGTAGTCGACTGAGACCAGAACATCACGATCACCGGTCTGGGGAAGTGCGCTTGTTTCAAGTGCCGTGATCGCGGCCTTGGGGCTGGCGTCCGGATTGTCTTTTGTGAGCAGTATGGCGTTAAACATTCAGGCCCTCATTTGAAAAAGGTAGCATGTCATCACTATGCCAGAGCCAACCCGCGTTTCATTTGAGTTCCCCCAGCAGAATGCGCTGGGGACAGTCTGTACGGCCTCCGCCTGGGCCAGAGTGCCCCATGCAGTCTCGGCTGAGCACAGGCGTCCCTTGATGGATGAGATTGCCAAACTGCTCAAGGTGCGACATGCCACTTTGGTGGCTCACTACTACGTCGATGGCTGGATTCAGGACCTGGCATGGGAGACCGGGGGATTCGTCGGGGACTCCCTCGAGATGGCCCGCTTTGGTCGCGATGCAACCAGTGACACGCTGGTTGTGGCGGGCGTCCGGTTCATGGGTGAGACGGCCAAGATTCTCTCGCCACACAAGACCGTGCTCATGCCCGATCTGGAGGCCACCTGCTCGCTGGACCTCGGTTGCCCGCCTGCTGACTTTGCTGCCTTCTGCGACGCCCACCCAGATCGAACTGTGCTCGTCTATGCCAACACCAGCGCAGCGGTGAAGGCGCGAGCCGACTGGATGGTCACCAGTTCATGTGCCTTGGCCATTGTTCGTCACCTCCAGGAGCAAGGCGAGAAGATTCTGTTTGCCCCGGATCGTCACCTGGGTCGTTACATCGCAGACCAGACCGGCGCCGACATGCTGCTCTGGGAGGGCCACTGTGTGGTGCACGACGAATTCAAAGCGGCTGAACTGGCGGCTATGAAGCAAAAGCATCCCGACGCAAAGGTGCTGGTTCATCCCGAGTCGCCAGCATCCGTTACAGCGCTGGCAGACGTGGTTGGGTCCACCACCGCGCTCATCAAGGCGGTGGCCGAGAGCGACCATCAGACCTTTATCGTGGCGACTGACCAGGGCATCTTGCATCGCATGCGACAGCTTGCCCCGGGAAAGACGCTTCTAGAGGCACCGACGGCTGGTGCCAGTGCCACCTGTAAGAGCTGTGCAAACTGCCCCTGGATGGCCATGAATGGCCTGGTCGGCATCAAAGCATGCCTTGCGCATGACGGAACGCCCAGCCCCTATGAAGTCTTGCTCGATTCGGCCATAGGCGCTCAGGCCTTGCGTTGTGTCGACCGTATGCTGGCATTCACAGCCGCGCATCCCGAGCGGCTCGCACAGGCGCAGCATGGGTTTGTCCGTAATTTGGGCAGCGCCTGAGGCCCCTGTTATGCAGACGGTCTGGGATGAAAATGAGGATCTGCAGTGTGCGCGGGCGCGCAACATTTCGGATGCGCTGCGGGAAGACCTCGGCACTGGCGATTGGACAGCGATGCTGGTGCCGGAGCGTCTCGTGCATGCCCAGCTTGTGGTTCGTGAGGACGCCGTACTCTGTGGCCAGGGGTGGTTTGCGGGCTGCATACGGGCGCTCGATCCGCAGGCGCACCTCACCTGGGCTGCCCAGGACGGTGCCCGCATGCGCGCCGATCAGGTGGTCTGCACCATCTCCGCGCAGTCCAGAGCACTGCTCACTGCAGAGCGCGCAGCTCTTAATTTTCTGCAGACGCTCTCGGCGACAGCGACCCAGACTGCGACATATGTCTCTGCAATTGCAGGGGCGTCTCCAAACCCCCGCGGCTGCCTGATTTTAGATACCCGCAAGACCCTGCCCGGCCTGCGTCAGGCCCAGAAGTATGCTGTCCGAATGGGGGGAGGGGCCAACCAGCGCATGGCACTCTGGGATGGGATTCTCATTAAGGAGAATCACATTGCTGCGGCAGGAGGCATCTCCCAAGCCTTGCAGGCGGCCCGCGCCCTGCTGCGTTCCCACGCCTCCGAGGGCACGATCAGCCTTCAGATCGAAGTGGAGACGATTGCGCAACTGCACGAGGCGCTGCGCGAGGGGGCTCAGAGCCTGCTGCTCGACAACTTTTCACTGGAAGGGCTCAGAGACGCGGTGGCTCAGACCTGGTCTTTTGCTCAGGCAGAGGGCAGAACCCCGGCCCTATTAGAGGCCTCGGGTGGGCTCTCGTTAGATCAGTTGCGAGCGGTGGCGCAGACGGGCGTGGATCGAATCTCGATTGGTCGACTCACCAAAGACATTACCGCCACTGATTACTCTCTGCGCGTCGTTTGATGGGCGTCAGAATGGTCGGATAGCTCACACCCCAGGGCTCGGGATAATCTCGGCTGTAGTGCAGGCCTCGGCTCTCTTTTCTGGTCAGTGCCGATCGCACAATGAGCTCTGCGCACTCGAGAAGGTTTCGAAGTTCGAGCAGGTCGCGACTGATGCGGAAGTTTCGGTAGTACTCGTTGACCTCCTCTTTGAGCAGGTCGATTCGGTGTAGTGCGCGCTCGAGTCGGCGTGTGGTGCGCACAATGCCAACGTAGTTCCACATGAGCAGCCTTAATTCGTCCCAGTTGTGAGAAATGACCACCGCTTCATCAGCATCCTCGACCAGGCTTTCATCCCAGGCCAATAATTCAGGCTCATCGGTGCGCAGGTGCGCACGAATGTGTTGAGCGGCTGCTTTTCCAACCACGACGCACTCAAGCAATGAGTTGCTGGCCAGACGGTTCGCCCCGTGCAGTCCCGTGTACCCCGTTTCACCGACTGCATAGAGACCGGGCAGGTCTGAGAGCCCGCAAAGGTCTGTGACGACGCCCCCGCAGGTGTAATGCGCAGCGGGAACAACTGGAATGCATTGCTCAGCCATATCAATACCCAAGGCCATGCAACGTGCGTAAATGGTGGGGAAGTGCTCTTGGAGAAAGGGGCGCCCAAGATGCGTTGCGTTGAGGTGAACGAAGTCCAAGCCGTGGCGCTTCATTTCGAAGTCGATGGCTCGCGCGACGACATCTCGTGGTGCGAGTTCGGCTCGCGCGTCGTGCTGCGGCATAAACCGGGTTCCGTCCGGCAACTCGAGCAGCGCGCCCTCGCCTCGGAGGGCCTCGGTGATCAGAAATGTCCGATCGTCGGGGTGGTAGAGGCAGGTGGGGTGGAATTGGATGAACTCCATATTGGCCACTCGGCAGCCTGCTCGCCATGCCATGGCAATGCCATCGCCGGTGGCGGTCTCGGGGTTGCTGGTGTAGCGATACACTTTTCCAGCACCACCCGTGGCGAGCACGACTGCTCCCGCAGCAATGGCTTCTACTTGTTGTGTTGCGAGGTTGAGTGCATACACCCCGAAGCAGCCCTGCGCGGGCTTGGGCTTGCCAGCCTCGCGACGCCCCGCGAGGTGTTTGCGAATGATGAGGTCAACGGCCATCCAGCCTTCCATCAGTTCAATATTGGGATGGGCTTTTGCTTTTGCGAGGAGCACGTCGTGAATCGCTCTCCCCGTGGCGTCGGCCGCGTGGGCAATGCGTCGATGGCTGTGCCCCCCTTCCTTGACCAAATGCAAGCCCTCTGGGCCCTGGGGGTCCGCGGTGAAGGGAACCCCTTGGTCGATGAGCCAGTGGATGGCTGCAGCACTCTGCTCTGCGATGTGCCGTGCAACAGGCTCGACAACCAATCCGGCACCGGCAACCAGAGTGTCGTGCACGTGAGACTCGATGTCGTCTGACTCATCGATGACGCCCACGATGCCGCCTTGGGCCCAGGCCGTCGCCGACTCCTCGAGGCTGCGCTTGGCCAGTATCTTGACGGGCATATGGTCAGCGGCCTCGAGTGCAACGGTGAGACCAGCGAGGCCGGAACCAATGATGATGAGCGGTGGAGTCATGATGAAGGGGAGGAAGAGGGGGCCTGCAGCACCGAAGGCTGCTCCCTGAACCGAGGGTTCAGGTGGGCGAGGTCAGAACGGTTTCGGGTTCATCCGACGAGGGACGCTCACGCCCACCGCACAATTTCCAAGCCCTGCACACAATTATTGGTTCAGAGAAATAAGACCCCCGAGCCACAGGCAATTTCAGGATATCAGAAGGGCATGGAGTTCAGCACTGTTTTTAGCAAGGGCATCAGCGCCCCAGTCGTCGACGGGACGTTCGCTTGAACAAAAGCCAAAGGCAGCCGCAATGGTGTGGCAGCCCGCGTGATAGCCACTGAGGATGTCACGGTAGTCGTCACCGATGTAGACCACTGATTCGGGCTTCAAGCCCAGTCGCTCGCACGCGAATCGAAGCGGTTCTGGGTGAGGTTTGGGAAAGGCTGTCGTGTCCCCCGACACACAGATCGCCATGCGCCGCTCAAGCCCCAGTGCCCTGACCAATGGCTGGGTGAATCGCTCGAACTTATTGGTGACCACTCCCCAGGGCACCCCAAGTCGTTCTAGATCGTTGACGATGGGCTCAAGTCCATCCATAAATTGAGTCTGCACTGCCAGAGCAGATTCGTATCGTTGGAGAAACTCCTCTTTGAGGGGCTCGAACTCCGGGGTGTTCCACTCGACACCGAATGCCTTTTGAATTAGGCCTCTCGCGCCCCGCGAGGCACATGGGCGCAGCTCTGCAATGGGAAGGGGGTCGAGGCCGCGTGCACTACGCATGGCGTTGGCAGCACCCCCGAGGTCTGCAGCCGTGTCGAGTAATGTGCCGTCGAGGTCGAACAACACGGCGCGCTGTGCTTGTTGCGACCAAACGGCCTTCCAGTTGCTGCGCGGAGTGGGGTGAGAGAGCTGATCCGCGAGGAGGTCGGGGTTCATGCTTTGCGAAACGCCATAAGGTAATTCACGTCAGTGTCGCGGCCCAGAGCATAGACCTGTGTTATCGGGTTGTAGGTCATACCGATGAGCTCGACGAGTTCTAGTCCTGCATTGCGCGCAGCCCGCCCAAGCTCAGCGGGCTTGATGAACTTGCTGTACTCGTGCGTGCCGCGTGGCAAGAGGCGCAACACATACTCCGCCCCCACAATGGCAAAGAGAAAGCTTTTTGGGTTGCGGTTGAGCGTTGAGAACACCACCCAAGCGCCAGGTTTTGCAAGTTTTGCGCAGGCCTCGACAACGGATTGAGGTTCGGGGACGTGCTCGAGCATTTCCATACAGGTCACCACGTCGAACTGTTCGGCCTCACGTTGAGCCATGTCCTCGGTCGAAATCTGCTCGTATCGAACTGTCACGCCAGATTCGAGCCCGTGGAGCTGTGCGACCTTGAGACTCTTTTCCGCCAGGTCGATACCCGTGACGTTGGCGCCCTTTCGCGCCATGGCCTCCGCAAGAATGCCACCGCCACAGCCCACGTCGATCACATGCTTTCCCTGCAGAGGAGAGAGCCCGTCAATCCACTCTAGCCGTAAGGGGTTGATCTGGTGCAGTGGCTTAAATTCGCTGGTGGGATCCCACCAGCGGCTGGCGAGTGCGCTGAATTTCTCCAGCTCAGCCGGATCGAAGTTGCTGTTCCCACTCATTTGCTGAGACGACTCCCAAGCAATTCAACCTCGACCCGACGATTCTGAGCCCGGCCTTCGCGGGTCTTATTGGTGGCGATGGGTTTATCTTCTCCGAAGGACTCCGTCACGATGACCGCGGGCGAGATGCCTTGGGAAACCAGGAAAGCCTTGACTGCATCTGCCCGGCGCTCGGAGAGCTTTTGGTTGTATTGCTGCGTGCCCACAGCGTCTGTGTGTCCTTCCACGCGCACCTGTTCGATGGTGGCGCCGCGCGCCTGATCGGTCATGGCTTTGAGAGCGGCCTCACCCTGGGGCTTGAGTGTGCTTCTGTCGAAGTCAAACAGGGTGTCTGCGCTGAGTTTAAGTGCCTGGGGCGTAGGTGCAACCAGGGGAATTTGCGGTCCTGGTGGAAGCGTTGCCTTGGGTGCGGGTGCAGGCGCAGCCTCGACCGCCTTGGATACAGGTGCGGGGGCTGGCTTTTTGATGAGTTGGGGATCGCAGTCGGCTGTGGCGAGCGCAGCTGTGAAATACCCCGCACGAACGCATTGTCCGGATCCGTCACGCACAACAACCCCCTGGCTGTCGCGCCAATAGGCGCTTCCAGGCTTTGGCTCGGGAGCGCTCGCGAGCGCATGCGAGGTACAGAGGCTCAGGAGTCCTGCTAGCAATACACGCGTTGGATGTGGCAGGTTCATGTTGAGAGCACCTTATTCGGATTGAAGAGGTTTTGAGGGTCCAGAGCGGTTTTGATCTGTCGCATCAGCCCTAGTTCCAGTTTACTCTTGAGCCGCGCAGCCTCGTCACGCCTGAGTTGTCCCAATCCGTGTTCTGCACTGATGGACCCAGACATGGCATTGACCTGGTCGTGCACGCAGATGCGAATTGCATCTTCATGGGTGTTGACGTAGTCCGCGAAGACTGCATGTCGTTGTGCCCGATCGAGGCCGCTGCCGAGCGCCTCGGGCACTGCAATATTGAAGTGCAGGTTCCCGTCGCCCAGGTGTCCGAAGTTCGATAGGCGAAGCCCTGGCCATTGGCTTTGCAGGTCGACCTTCATGCGATCGCAGAACGCTGCAATGGCGGAGATGGGCAGTGAGATGTCGAACTTCACCTGAGGCCCATCCTCAGCGCCAGCGAACGTAATGTGCTCTCGCAGATCCCAGAAGGACTGAGCCTGGGAGAGACTCTGGGCCACGATGGCGTCACTGACGAGGCCCTCTTCAATTGCATCGGAGAGCACCTGCTCGAGTTGAACCCGGCCCTCTGCCTCTGATCGTGGATGGGAGATTTCAAGCAGCACACAGCAGTCCTGTTCGGTGCCGAGCGTGCCGGGCTTGGCAAACTGAGGAAAGTAGACGCTGACCGGCTGCATGGACTCAGGGGTCATGAACTCAAAGCCCGTCAGGTTGGCGTCGCATTGCGCTTGCGCACGTTGAAGCAGCTGAACTGCTGTCTGAGCGTTGGGTACACAGGCGAGGGCTGTGACCTGTGCGGCGGGCTTGGGGTGAAGGGCGAGCACCGCACCCGTGATGATGCCCAGCGTCCCCTCCGCGCCAATAAAGAGATCTTTCAGGCTGTAGCCGGTGTTGTCTTTTCGCAGGCCACGTAACCCATTCCAGATTTCCCCCGAGGGCGTGACCACCTCAAGGCCAAGGCAGAGCGCGCGGGCGTTCCCGTAGCGCAGCACGGCCGTGCCGCCTGCGTTGGTGGAGAGGTTGCCGCCAATGGTGGCTGTGCCCTTAGCAGTGAGGCTTAACGGAAAGAGGAGGTCATGTTGGTCTGCGGCCTCGTGCACGGACTGCATGGTCACTCCCGCATCGACCGTTATGGTCTTGTTCTCGGGGTCAACGGATCGAATCCGGTTCATCCGCGAGAGGTTGAGGATCAACTGACGGCCAGAGGCGTCGGGCGTTGCACCTCCAGAGAGACCTGTATTGCCACCCTGCGGCACGATGGGCACCTTGTGCTCGCAGGCAAGCCCCACGAGCGATGCCACCTCTTGGGTAGATCTTGGAAAAAAAACACCGAGTGTTTTGCCCTTGAACTTGTTACGCCAGTCTTGGCAAAAGGGCGCTGCATCGTCCCCAAGGGACAAGGGGATATTGGGGTGACGCGCCGTGACAATATCAATGAAAGATCCCATTATAACCCCCGTGCAAGTCTTCCTACCTAAATGGCCATCTTCGCATGGGAGTCTCTGGGTCCTCGGGATCGCCCTCGCTTACATTGTGGTCTGGTGGCTGAATTCACTGGCCCCCGCGTTTCTGGAGGTGGTCGAGAATCGGGTGTCGCTGATTCACCTGCCAGCCTTCATTCGGGTTGCGGCCGTCATGATTGGCGGATTTGCAGGCTGGCTGGGTATTTGGCTGGGCTCAGTCGTTCTGTCGCTTCAAGTCGTGGGCGATGCACCCTCGGTGGCCGTATTGCACGCGTCTGCCACAACGCTCTCAGTCGGGGTGGCTGCTGTCGTGGTGGCGACCCTCCTCGGCAAGCGCTCAGGCTGCCTAAACTCCATCAACCTCAAGAGCATGCTGCTCACGGCTACGGCAGCGGCGCTGCTCAACGCAGTTTTGCACAGCTGGGTGTGGGCGGCGCAGGCAGTGACATTCACCCAGGCGCAGTTCTGGATGATGGTTGCAGGCGATCTGGGTGGCGTAGCGCTGGGGTATCTGATTCTGCGCTGGTCGGTTAGGGCCTTCAAGAGATCGGTGACGCTAAAAGGTCCGCGTTAATGGCACTCCGCCACCATCTCAATTTCGACGCAGGCACCCAGCGGTATCTGAACCGCTCCGAAAGCACTGCGTGCATGGCTACCGACTTCTGGGCCAAAGACTTCAGAGATAAGCAGGCTGCAGCCGTTGATGACCAGATGCTGATCTGTGAACGTTGAGGTCGAGTTCACCAAGCCCATGAGTTTCACAATGCGCTTGACCTTTCGAAGGTCCCCACCCGCTGCGACCTGAAGTGTTCCCATGAGGTCAATGGCGACTGCGCGCGCTGCGGCCTGTCCGTCCTTTAATGAGAGACCTGCCCCCAACTGACCAACCCATGGCCTTCCATCTTGTTTGGCAATGTGCCCGGAGAGAAAAATCAGTGAGCCCGATTGAACAAAAGGCAGGTAGGCGGCCGCTGGAATGGAGACTGGGGGAAGGGAAATGCCAAGTTCGGCGAGCTTGTCGTAAGGGTTGTGCATGAAGTCCACCATAATGGGTACATGAAACTTCGCATTGAACAGGTGAATACCGCCTCAGAGCAAGCGATTCAGCATGAGCTCACCGTTGGGCTGTTGTCTGAGCAGGCTTTAATCTCTCCTAAGTACCTATACGACGACTTGGGCTCTCGGCTTTTTGAGGCCATTACGGCGCTGCCAGAGTACACACCCTGCAGAGATGAGCGGGCGCTCTTTGAGAACACTATCGAAGATATCTTGCATGGCGTACCCAGGGGCGCAGCGCTTATTGACTTGGGCGCAGGGAGTTGCAGAAAAGGAGCCATGCTCCTCAATCCGCTTGAGACCAGCCATTACGTAGCGATTGATATCTCCACCACGTTTCTGCAGGGATCTCTTGAATTGATTGCGCGAGATGCGCCCCGAACGCAGATGACCGGACTTGGACTGGATTTTTCAGAGGGACTTCCGCTTGGGTTGCTGGATCCCTTCATTGAGGACAGCGGTCAACGCATTTTTTTCTATGCTGGTTCCAGCATTGGCAACTTTCACCCAGGGGAGGCAAAGGGTTTTCTCTCGGGTCTTGCCAGAGAGCATGCTGCTGATGTCCTTTTGATTGGCTTGGATTTGGTCCGAGACGTCTCTGAGCTTGAGCTGGCCTATGACGACCCACTCGGCGTAACCGCGGCATTTAATCGGAACCTGCTTTTGCATTTGAACCAGCGCCTTGGGACGAACTTTAATCTCTCGGACTGGAGGCATCGGGCACTTTTCAATCAAGACCACAGTCGGATTGAGATGCACCTTGTTGCCCAATCGTCAACGGAGGTAAGGTGGGGTGCACATGCAAGGCGGTTCGTGCAAGGTGAGTGCATTCATACGGAAAACTCATACAAATACACACCCCAGACATTCCAGTCACTCCTTGAATCGTCGGGCTACGCTCGCGTGCGAGCAACGATCCATCCCAGTGGCCGATATGCGATCTATACGGCCTTTACCGAGCGAAACCCCGCGAAGACATCGGTCCGATAGGGCTTGTAGAAATTTCGGAACCTAGCGTCCTTGAGAAGCGGGTTGGTGATCCAGCTACAGCCCTTGAGCACCCGATGGTCGCCAAACCAAGGGGCGGAGTACTCTTTATAAGGGTGTGAGGAAAAGCCTTCGAAGGGCAGAAAGGGGTCAGAGGTCCACTCCCAAACGCTGCCCCACTGCATGCCTGCACTCGCCCCGGCTAGCCACTCGCCCTCTGTTGGGAGCCGACGGCCAGACCACTTGCACCATGCCTCAGCCTCGTGAGCACAGACCAGCATCATGGGGGTCTGCTCTGGAATGATGACCCACTCACCCTGCCATTGACGCAGCAAACGCTGGCCGTCGTGCATGAGTTGCTTGGGTCCGCTCGCGTTGTGCGTCTGTCGCCAGACCCAACCGTCCTCGCTCCAGAGCCGAGCATCCTCGTAGCCGCCTTCGCTGACAAAGCCCCAGTACTGACCATGGGTTACGGGATGTGCGTCGATCTCGCAGGTCTCGACATGGAAGCGCGCTCGGCCCCCCTCATTATCAAACCAGAAGCTACGGGTATCAGGTTCTTGGTAAATGCTCTGGGCTGCCACGGTCAGGCGGCCCTCTGAGATGGATGGTGCATTAAAGAGGTCAGTGAGTGATGGTCCGGGCAATGCGTGGCCGAGCGCGATGCCGGTCATGCGAAAGGCCTCCGCATGCATGAGTTCATGAGCAAGCGTGAGGCGATGGAAGTAAGGATCAAGGCCAGCATGCGTGTCTTGGCTGAGCGCCTTCAAGGTCGCCCCATGCGAGCTCCGAAGGGCCTCCGAGATATGCTCTCGGGTGAGCTCAGGGAGATCCCACCGACGGCTGTGGGCAAGCACTGCAGAGTTGAAGACTTCGTCTGCCAGCCCTGACTCACCGGGCTGATGCCCACCGCCTGCGGCTGAGACACCGAGTGCGCGCTGCTGATTGCGCACAGTCCAGTATTCGTTAAACCATGCCACGTGACCAAATTCCCAGAGTGGAGGATTGACGGACTCTAGCTTCGGTACGTGCCCAAGCGCGTGCTCCAGGCCAGTCATCAGGGATTCGAAGAGGCTCACCGTCATGGTGTGCGCCTCTATACGTGCATCAGACAGATTCTGCCCTTGCAGGGTTCTCAGTGAAGGTGCCATGAAGAGAGTGTAGATTGTGCGCATGACTCATGTGGTGCTGATCTCCTCGCCTTTTGGCCCTGAGACCCAATCCGGGAACTGGAGAACAGCCTCCCGTTACGCGGTGCTTCTCGAGCAGGCTGGATATCTCGTAAGACTGATCGTCGGCATGGGTGATGACGAGGATTGGCGGGGGGTCGATGTCGCAGTTGTCCTTCATGCGCGTCGCAGTTTTGCCGTGGCTCAGCGGGCTGGGCGAGATCGGATTCCGTATTTGGTGGTGCTTACCGGGACAGATCTCTACGGAGATCTCGGGCCGAATGGTTCCGCTGCTGATCGATCGGTGTGCATCGATACGTTGCGCGGCGCGCGTGCCGCGATTGTTTTGCAACACGAGGCCAAGGGCTCGCTAGAGCAGGCCTTGAGAAAGTGGGATGTTCACAGCTGCCCCACACACACCATTCTCCAGACCAGCAGTTGGGCACAGGATGCTGAGCATGAGGGCGGGGCTGGTACCACGCGTTGCCTCATGGTCGGGCACATACGACCTGAGAAAGATCCCTTGACCGGCATACAAGGGTTTCTGGCTGCCCAGGCCGTCTACCCGGAGCTTCGTTTGGTCCACCTCGGAGGAAGTTTGGACGAGGCCCTCTCACTGCGCGTGCATGACCTGGCGCGTAAGCACCCCGACGTGCTCAGCCTACAGGGAGTCGTTACGCATGCCTTTGTACGCGATTGGATGGGGCGTTCTGATGTCCTGATTCACCCCTCGCGCTCTGAAGGCGGAGCGCTCGTGATTGCTGAGGCTATTGCACGCAGCCTGTTCGTTCTGGCAAGCAGCATTCCAGGCAATTTAGGGGTACTGGGAAGAGACTACCCAGGCCTGTTTGAGGCTGGTCAGCCCAGTGCGCTGGCGGAACTGTTGGTGCGCCTTCAGCGAGATGCAAGGCTTTGCAACCATCTGCGAGAGGCTTCGCATGCACTGCGTGCCAGACTCTGCAGCCCAGAGAGGGAGTTGCAGGCCCTTGTTGACGCGATTGAGGCGTCTGCGCTTAGTCGACCTTGACGAGTGCTGGTCCGGCCGCGACAGAGCCGATCACGACGCCCGTAAAGCCCGACTCAGCGAAACACGTGAGCACCTGCTCCCGCGTCTCTGGGGCACAGGCCACCAGAAGGCCACCGCTCGTTTGTGGATCGGTCAGCAGGGCTTGATCCGTTGCGCTGACAGAAGATCCAAGCCTGATGTCTTGACCATAGCCTGCCCAGTTCCGGCCAGAGGCGCCAGTGATATGTCCTGCTTCAGCAAGGCGGCGTGCCTCCGGCAGAAGGGGAACCTGCTTCCAATCAATTTGAATCGTGGCTTGGGCCCCCTTGGCCATTTCCAATGCGTGTCCTGCGAGACCAAATCCAGTGACATCCGTGATGGCGTGCACACCATCAATTTGAGCGAGCGTTGCGCCCGGTTTGTTCAGGCGTGTCGTCGTCTGAACCATGACCTGGTAGTCGGCATCGGTCAGCAGCCCCTTCTTAAGGGCGGCAGAGTAAACCCCAACGCCGAGTGCCTTACCGAGAATGAGCAGGTCGCCGGGTTTGGCATCGGCGTTTCTCTTGAGGTGCTTTGGATGCACCAAGCCCATGACGACCAGCCCGTAAATAGCCTCGACGGAATCAATCGTATGGCCGCCTGCAATCGGGATGCCTGCGTCCATGCAGGCCGCCTGGCCACCGTCAAGGATTTTGCCAATGGTTGCGGTGCTTAGTACGTTAATTGGCATACCAACCAAGGCAAGCGCCATGATGGGCCTTCCTCCCATGGCGTAGACGTCCGAGATGGCGTTCGTCGCTGCAATGCGACCAAAGTCGAATGGGTCGTCCACGATGGGCATGAAAAAGTCGGTGGTGGCGACCAGGGCCTGCTCGTCATTGATCTGGTAAACGGCGGCATCGTCTGCGGTGCCAATGCCCACAAGCAGCTCCTTGGGGACCGGCATGGCTGCCGTCCCTTTGAGAATATCCGAGAGCACACCAGGGGCGATTTTGCAGCCACAACCGCCCCCGTGAGAGAGGCTGGTGAGTTTGGGCTCTGAGGAGTAGTCTGTTGGCATGAGTCGAGTGAGAATCTGGCTGGGGTTGGGAGGGCTGATGATCTTGGCGGGATGCGCAACACCGCAGGAGCAGGCCATTCATCGCTATTGTAGTTCGTTGGCCAATACACAAGTCCCTCCTCAGATTGTGATTGAAGAGGTCATGCGTCAGGTCTGGGTCGGGGACCGCATAACCGGGTACCGCGAAAAGTGCACAGCCACCAAGCGAACCAAAACTGAACGTGACAAAGACGGAAAAGAGCGAGAGGTGGTGGTGGAGGAACGCGTGTGCCGCCAAATCCCAGTGCTCGTGCCGATCTACGAGCCGAGATGGGTGCGCGAGGAGACGGATCTCAATGCTACAGAGCGGCGGCGTGTTCGCGCGCTGTGCGAGGCCGACGCCCTGAGCGCAGGTATGTTTAAAGACGTACGCGACTAAACCAGATACGGGCGCGAAGACCCCAGGGGGTCGTATAGCCCGAGGTGCTGCTGAGGACCCTTCCTTGCCGGTCAATAACGAGGAAGTAGGGCACAACCGATGCCCCCAAAGCACGGCTCATTTCTGCATGGGGGTCGGCGAGCGTAAGCCACTGAAGCCCGCGTTGGCTGAGCGTTTGCTTAACCCGATCGGATGTTCCCGATTGCATGGCAATGGTTACGACAGGCCTCTGGGCTTGCAGTGCGTCGATGGTGCCTTCCTGAAGCTTGCAGATAGAACACCATTCCGCCCAGACATACACACCGATAACCGGCTGGGATGCGTCGATGGGCTGTGTGGCGAGCCACTCCATGAGCGCTGCGGGGGCCTGCTCTGGGGTGTCGCGTGTTTGCCAGGCATGAATGCCAAAGAACAATGCAAGGGCGAGGAGAGCGGTGGAAAGATGGCGCTTGAGCATTGTCAAGGCAGGGAAGTGGTGGGGTGGGAGGGACTCGAACCCTCGACCAACGGATTAAAAGTCCGCTGCTCTACCGACTGAGCTACCGCCCCGACGCAAGTGAAGCCCATGATTCTAAGCAACTCGGGGTTTGAGGTCAAACCGAAGTGCGAGAGCCATCGCAAGCAAGACAAAAGCCATGATGTTCATGGGCGCAGTGGAACCAAGGGTTTGCGTGAGCATGGCAAATATCAACGGCATGCCAACCGTGCCAATATGCATCATGAACATCCGGAGCCCGAGGGCTTGCCCCCGCAGACCCTCGGGCGTGACCTGGTGAATGGCAGAGAGAAGCATGGGTTGCACGCTCCCTAGTGCGAGTCCAATGACTGCAGAGCCCACCATCAGTGTGAGTGTGGTCGGGAGCCATTGATAGGTGGCAAATCCTGCGCCAGCAACCAGGGCTGCGATTTGAATGACCCTCGTTTCTGTGATGTGCGTGGACCATCGGATGATCACAATGCGCACCAGCACCGTTGCCGCGGAGAATGACGAGAGCACGAGTCCAATCTCTGTCGCCGTGAGTGACCGGAAGTGACCGACGATAGGAACCACAAAGCTATGCGCATCCCAAGAGACCGCCATGAGCAGGTTCACCAATAGCACCATGCGGATTGCGCCCATCCGAAAGAGCTTGAAGGCTGACCAGACCGATGTGATTGGACGTGCCTCATCCCTGTGCGGAGTGGGCACTTCAACATGCACGAGCCATAGCGCGATAGTGGGGAGGACCGCTGCACAAAAGAATGCGGCCGAGAACCCAACATGGTCAATCAACAGTCCAGCAGAGACGCCGACGGTTGCACCGGCGAGGGCTGGTGCCAGAGCAACCCAGCCGTAAATGCGCCGGAGGTCGGCGTCACCTTGCGACAGGCTGCCGATGACGTGCTGAAGCGCTACCGCGTTCATGGATACCCCGCCTCCCACGATGAGGCAGGCCAGGGCAAGACTCCAGATGTTGGTCGACAGTACGGGCAGCATGGCCCCCACAACCGTCAGCACAATCGCGATCTGAGAGGGGCGCTTAAAACCGATTCTATCGGTGAGGTGTCCTGCCCAGATGGACAACCAGAGCGGAGCGAGGCTCATCGTCATCAGCAGCAGGCCCACCGCCCACTCACCCATCCCTGCGTGGAGCACCCAGAGGCTCGCCGTGATGCGAAGGGTCACAATGCAGGCGCTCATCAGCAGCAGGCAGGCGATCAGGCGAGTGATGTTGGATTGGCGCATAGGGAGTGTTGCGCAGGCTAGCAGAGCTTGGCACTTTTTGGGTTTGACCTGGTCAGACCGACATGAACATATCCACCCCCTACATTCCCAATCGCGGCCGCCGAGCGGCGCTCGCTTCCGCAACAAAACTCAGCTTCGGCGTTGCCGTTGCGGCTCTCTATTCGCCAGTCCTGCGTGCTCAACAAGCGCCCCTTCCCACCCAACTGCTTGCAGACAGCCTGGAGCATCCCTGGGCGGTTGCATCACTGCCCGATGGTGGGTTCTTGATCTCGGAGCGGCCCGGACGTCTGGTCCTCATTGATCCGAAGAGACAGCGCAGAGTGATTTCGGGTTTGCCAGCAGTTCACGCCTCTGGGCAAGGGGGCCTGCTTGACGTTGCGCTCTCCCCCGCGTTTGCCACCAACCGTCTTGTCTTCTGGTCTTGCTCGGAGAAAACCGACGCGGGAGCCCGCACGGCTGTCTTTCGGGCCGAGCTCGATGGGACAAGCCTGCGTCAGGTTCAGCGTGTGTTTGGCCAGAGGCAAGATCCCTCGGGGCGCTTGCACTTTGGCTCACGGCTTGCCTTTATGCCCTCGGGCCACCTACTCATCAGCACGGGCGATCGGTACAGCGAGCGCGATCAGGCGCAGAACCCAAACAGCCACCTCGGCAAGATCATTCGCATTCACGCAGATGGCTCGATCCCACAAGACAACCCCTTCTCTCAGGGGGGCGGGGCTCCCGAGGTGCTCAGTTTCGGTCACCGCAATGTGCAAGGGCTCGCTGTACATCCGGTCACCGGCGAGGTGTGGGCGCACGAGCATGGGCCCCAGGGAGGAGACGAGGTGAACCGCATCGAGGCCGGGCAGAACTACGGCTGGCCGAGGGCAACCTTCGGTAAGGAGTACGTCACTGGATTTTCAATCGGGGAGGGCACAAGGCTCGCCGGCATGAGGGACCCCCTCCACGTCTGGGTTCCGTCTATTGCGCCCTCCGGAATGGCGTGGCTTTCGTCAAATGCGCCAGGTCTCTGGGCCTCTGCCATGGTGGTCGGTGCGCTCAAGGCTCGCTGTTTGGTGCGTCTCGACCTACTCCCCTCAGGTGAATTTCGGGAAACGCGCTACACGCTCACGGGGGAGCCACGGGTGAGAGACGTGAGAGCCTTTGGATCGAAGTCGCTCCTCGTCCTCACCGACGAGTCTCGAGGACGGCTCTTGAGGGTCGATCTCAGCTAGGGCTTATTTACCCTTCGAGGCTGCACCACATGCGGCGTCGGCAAAATGGCCCATGGGCGTTCCGGGAACCACCTTCCTGAACCGTCCAACCTCCTCGCGTGAGAAGACTGCGCCTGCACCCATAATGCCGGTGTAAGACACCCCGCTGATGACTTTCGCTTCCATCGACGGACAGATCACCTCGACCTGGCGTACAAACGATAGGGGAGTGGACTTCCGTGAACTTGGGGCTGGCTGCTCCTTGGGGCTCAGGAGCGTCATGATTCGAATGTTCGTGCCGTTTCGTTTAACGGTGGATCTGTCCACGAAGAGATCGCCATGTTCAGACTCTGCCACCTTCTCCCAGGCCGCCTGCACCTGGGGGCTGGCGAGGGACGCACATACGAGCACTGAGAGCATGAGTGGACGGAGTGACATGGTGAGGTCTCGCGAGGGATTAGGGCTTAGCAGAGGATGAGGCACATACGAGATCGACAATCTTCGCCATGGGGGTGCCAGAGGGCACATTGGACCAACGGCCGGCGTCCTCTCGTCTGAAGACGCCCCCGGTGGCCATAGTGCCGGTGTAAACCGTCCCACTCACCACCTTGAGTTGGGGAGCCTTACAGGCAATCTCCATCTCGCGCTTGTACGACAGCGGGCCGGCCTCACGCGTATTCACAGGCTTGTGGGTGGCGCTCACAAGCGTCAGAACCCTCAGATTGGTGCCGTTTCGTTTAACCGAGGAGCGATCAAAGAACACGGCTCCAATCTCCGTTTCGCCTACTTTTTCCCAGGCTGCGTGCACAGGGCTGGCCGTGAAGAGGCTCGCCAATAAGAGATAACTCAGTCTGAATCGCATGGAGTTAATTATGAGCATATGCGATGGGTGCTACAAGCGGGGATACACCCGCCAGATGCGCTCCATATTCCGTATCGTGCGTGTATGGAGTCGAGCGGCCACTGACATCCCAATGTCTTGAAACGTCTTTCACGGTATGGGACTTGAGATCATCCAAAGTCTGACGCGCGTCTTCGCCGCTCGGGCGGATGACACACCGGATCTTGTCTCGCTTACGCAAGCCCAGGGCGCGCCGTACGGTCTCCGGAACCGTGGTTTGGTAGCCATCAGTCTCGGTAATGCATTCGCTTTGTTGGCTCTCCGGGTTGCCAGCAAAGGCTACCGCCACCTCAGTGCCTTTGAATGAGGCCTGGCTGCTCCTCGTTCGACACCCCCCGCCCATCGGATGAAGCCTTCCCACCCAACTTACCATGCGAACGGATGTTCATATTTCAAAAATGCGATGAATAGCCGTGGCCGTCTTGCCGCTCAAGACGAAATTGCGCCGAACCCCGCCAACACTGGGGGAACGGGCAAACAAA
>Ga0208787_1000290_pt1 | contig 25086 bp, 21 predicted proteins | sample Wag4_2014_7_11_FD_187362 | JGI IMG/M metagenome (GOLD analysis project Ga0208787, IMG submission 187362) | Fresh water microbial communities from Ohio, USA - Utica-2 Time Series HT 2014_7_11 (SPAdes) (version 2) | ecosystem: Environmental > Aquatic > Freshwater > Water tank | place: USA: Ohio...
ACTCATGGCTTAGCCATCTATCTTTAATATTCTTTTCTTCTTTTTCTATGAGTCAACCGGCCTCTCCTCACAGTCTTCAACTATTTACCCTCATTAATTCCTCCTTCGAAGAATTAGCTAACCCCTTTATCGCCCAAGGCCAAGAAAAATACATGAAAAATAAATTTGTATTCTACGGCCTGCTAATGCCCACCTGGAGAAAACAAAGCCGGCTCTTTTTTACAACCTATGGCCCACTAAATGAATCGGACCTAGTACAACTAGTACAACTCTGTTATCATTCACCCCATAGAGAGCTTCACTATTTCAGCTTACAGCTAATCGAAAAACAGCTAAAAGAGCTTCCCCCTTCTTTTATATCAATATTTGAGTATCTAATTACAACAAACTCTTGGTGGGATACGGTAGACTGGATTGCAAAATTGGTGGGAACTCATTTTAAACGCTTCCCCGAACTTATCCCTTTTACCACTGACCATTGGATGCACTCAAACCAAATGTGGCTTCAACGCGTTTGCCTTTTGTTTCAGTTACACTACAAACAACACACCGACCAAGCTTTGCTTTTTTCCTTTGTCAAGCAACTTGCCCATTCAAAGGAATTTTTTATTCAAAAGGCCGCAGGCTGGGCACTAAGGCAATACTCAAAAACCAACCCTGCTGCAGTGTACGAATTTGTTCAACTGCAAACACTTCCAACGCTAACCCGTAAAGAAGCCCTCCGTTTGATCAACAAACCCTAATTTTGAGTCTTCTTTATTTTATCACCCCAATTTGCTGTATCCTTTCACCTTCATAATTACCATGGCCAAACCGCTGCGCCCAACTGTATACCTTCCTACTATTCTCTCTGTAGTTCTATTGGTTCTATCGAACACCTCCACATTTGCTGCCGGCTATTTCTCCATCACTCCTGGTGTTCGCTCAAGCTACCAGAAAATAATTAACCTTCGTCTCACTGAAGCCAAATTCGAGCTCGATGTACTCAAACAGGTGGAGCCCGACAATCTGATGGTTCAATTCATCGAAAATTACTGGGAATGCGTCAGCGCACTCCTAAACGATAACGAACGCCAATACCACTCTTGGAGCCGAAACATGAATAAGCGCCTTGACAAAATTGCAAAAGGTGATCGACAGTCTCCTTATTATTTATACTGTCAAGCAGAAATTCGACTCCAATGGGCCGTTCTCCAAGGCCGGTATGGAGAGTATCTAGCTTGTGCTTGGAATGTAAAGCAAGGTTTCGCTCTCTTGGAAGAAAACCAACGACGCTTTCCTTTCTTTACAGCAAACAAAAAAAACCTCGGTGTCATTCACGCACTCGCCGGAAACATTCCCAAAGAAGTAAAATGGGCGGTAAAAGGAATTAGTGGCATATCTGGAACAATTGACCAGGGCGTACGTGAAGTAGAAGAGGTACTTTACTACTCAAAAAATAATCCCGACTTCCTATTTGGCGTAGAAAGCATGGTCACTTACGCTTATCTCCAACTCCATTTGAATAACCAAATGGAAAATGCATGGACAACCATGAAGGATGTCTACCGATCTACTCCACAAAATCCACTGGCCAAATTGGCATTAGCAAATATTGCTATGAAAACAGCACGGAATGATGAAGCAATTAAGCTATTACAAGAAATGCCCAAGGATAAAGTATACCATCCTTTACCCTATCAATACTTGCTTCTTGGTATTGCTAAACTATATCGACTCGACAAAGACGCTAATCAACCACTCCTCACCTTCCTCCAACTACATAAAGGCCAGTTTGGTATCAAAGAAGCTTATCAAAAACTAGCCTGGCATAGCTTACTCCAAAATGACCCCGTTAACTATTGGGGATTTATCTACCAAGCCAAAATACAAGGGATTTCTAGGGCCGACACCGATAAAGCCGCTAACAGAGAAGCTAACTCTGGAGAAATGCCCGATCCAATTTTGTTAAAAAGCCGTCTACTCAGCGATGGAGGATATTTCCAACAAGCCTACCAACTTCTCTATAAAAAAGGAGACTCATTCTCTAGCCATTTCAAAAATCACCTAGAGTTCCGCTATCGAATGGGCAGAATATGCCAAAAACTAGGGAAAACCCAAGAGGCAATCCAATATTATCAACAAACCGTTGAAACCGGGGCTCAACATCCTTGGTACTTCGCCTGTAATGCCGCCATCCAACTAGGCCTTATTTACGAAGAAAAAAAAGACTATGAAAAAGCACGTCTATACTACAAACGCGCCAACCAAATTGAACCCGATGAATATGCCGCTAGTCTGCATGCTCGAGCAAAAGCTGGGTATAATCGAGTAAAAAACAAATAAGCTAATTATTAACCGGCATTTACTTTCTCCTTTTTTTTCTTTGCTAAAAGAGTTCTATTACTTTCGCTTTTTTTTCAAACCGACAACACCGAATATGCAAGTAGTCGTTTACGGAAAACAGTTTAAAGATAAGGACCTACCCTACATCCAAGAAGTATTGGACACCCTCCAGCGAGAAGGGTTTAACACCTATATATATACACCCTATCTACAGGACATTATTCATAAAGTGAAATTCCCGGGAGCTTATGCCTCTTTTGATAGCCATAAAGACTTTCACGTACACCGTATCAACTATGTAATCGTACTAGGTGGAGACGGAACCATGCTCCATGCCGTGACCTTAGTTAGAGGGACTGGTGTGCCCATTCTCGGAATTAATCTTGGAAGAATGGGCTTTCTAAACTATATAGAAAAGTCACATATCGCAGAGGCCTTCCATAAACTAAAAAAAGGTCTTTTCCATATCGAAGAGCGAAGTACTCTTTTCCTAGAAAGTACCCCCCCTATTTTTGGGGATCTTAACTTCGCTATGAATGATTTTACCATTCTAAAAAGAGACACCTCTTCCATGATCACCATACACACCTATGTCAATGGTGACTACCTTAATACATATTGGGCCGATGGCGTTATCCTTTCCACCCCAACAGGAAGTACTGGCTACTCCCTAAGTTGTGGAGGTCCCGTTGTAACTCCTAATTCCGCCAACTTTGTTCTAACTCCTGTGGCTCCACACAATTTGAACGTCCGGCCACTCGTATTATCAGATAGCTCAGTCGTCGCTTTTGAAATAGAAGGACGGGGAGAAAACTTTATTTGTACGCTTGATTCCCGATTTGAGCTTATCGGAGCCCATCATCAGTTAGCCGTTCGAAAAAACGACTTTACAGTTAAACTAGTCCAACTACAGGATGAAACCTTCTTAAAAACTATCCGGGAAAAATTGGCGTGGGGAAAGGATATTCGAAATTAATGGAAGTAACTATTCCACTATCCTTAAATCTAGTCTATTCAATAATTCATCAATAATAGGATACGCACCACGAATCCGATCCAACCGATCCCGATTGTTCAATACCCTAACTGGACGAGGCATATCCGATTCAGGGGCTAAGGACTCATCAAAAACTACCCTTACATTCACGGCCATATCTTGAAGCTGGTGCCTCAAAAAATCCAGAAGCTTGGTAGTCTCTGCCTGAATCAAGCCAGCCTGAATACTCAAGCCTACCCGAGCTACCAAAACTTTATCCTCCAAAGACAATACTGCTGACTGAAGAGCTTGTCGAAGTGATGGCGACTCCGTTCGTGCTGAAAAAGTAGCCCATGAAGCTTGACAGTTTTCCATTGACAATAAACTTTGTCGCTGAGACAGTGCTGCTTGCTCCACCTTTACCACCTGCTCAAAGGCGTGCAAGTTCAGCGGTATCTTATCTGCCTTCTTAACTCCAGACTTTAAGGCCTCCGACAAGGAGTTAACCGCCTCCTTCCCAAGAGGCATTGCATTGCCCGTTGAGGGCAAAATGGGCGTTATTTTTGTTGAAATAGATGCTTTCTCAGTAGAAATGCTTAAGTCAAGCGTTTTTTTTTCCTCTACGGCAGCGGTCACTGCCCTATTAATATGGCACATCTTAATTAATGCCATCTCTACATGCAACCGCTTGTGGCGTGCCATCTTATAATTAATATCGCAATCGTTGCATACATTTAACGCAGAAAGCAAGAAAGAAGAGGATGCCAACTGAGCTTGCCTACGGTATCGGTCTCGCAACGAATCACCAGCCTCTAACAAAGCCAAAGTAGACGGGTCTTTGCAAACTAGAATGTTACGTAAATGCTCCGCTAATCCATTAATAAACAGATCAGACTCGAAACCCTTGGCGGTAATCTGATCAAAAAGCAACAATAAACCAGATAGATCCTCACCAATGAGCGCGTCTGTTATCTGAAAATAATAATCGTAGTCAAGTATATTCAAATGCTCAATTACATCAGAATAACTGACCTTTTTTCCAGCAAAACTCGTAATTCTATCAAAGATGGAAAGCGCATCCCGCAATGCCCCATCTGCTTTTTGTGCTATGATATGTAAAGCATCTTCCTCTGCCTCTATTCCTTCTTGTGAACAAATGTACTGAAGATGCAGCACCATGTCAGCTGCTGTAATCCTTCTAAAGTCAAAAATCTGGCACCGTGATAAGATCGTTGGAATAATCTTATGCTTCTCTGTCGTGGCTAGAATAAATATGGCGTACGGGGGCGGCTCCTCCAAGGTTTTCAAAAAGGCATTAAATGCCTGGCTGGATAGCATGTGGACCTCATCAATAATGAAGACCTTGTAATAGCCTTCTTGTGGCCGATACCTTACCTGCTCCGTCAACGCCCGAATATGATCCACCGTATTGTTGGAAGCAGCATCTAACTCAATAATATTAAAAGAGGCATTCTCGTTAAATGCCGTGCAAGAAGGGCAGGCATCACAAGCCTCAAACTCAGGCGTACGCTGCTGGCAATTCAGAATTTTTGCTAATATCCGTGCGCAGGTTGTCTTCCCAACCCCACGAGGGCCACAAAACAAAAAGGCATGCGCAACATGATCTGTTGCCAACGCATTCTTTAACGTTTGGGCAACATGTTGCTGACCAACAACATCCTCAAAGCGCCGGGGGCGGTATTTTCTTGCAGAAACAACAAACTGGCTCATACCTTCACAAAGGTAATATAATTGTTTTAAAACTTAGGAGCTTACCTTAATCCTAGGCGCCTATCCCAATACCAAAATAAATAGACGGTGAGTGAAAATGAAACTAGCGCCAACCCTATTGGAACCTCTACTCGCTGCTCTAAATCAAGGAGTTCTGGAGCATCCCGAACAAAATAAGCACCCAATACTTGCACCCCATTGTTTAAAAAATGGACAAAAACAGGCACCCAAAAATTGGACGTCTTCCAAAAAAGCCATCCTAAAAGTATGCCCAACAACCATCGGGGTAAAAACCCATCCATTTGAAAATGCACAAAACTGAAAACAGCAGCAGAAATAAGTATGGCCACCCAGGGTGACCACTTTCGCATTAACTGCCCCTGCAATATCCCCCGAAACAATAACTCTTCCCCAATTGCCGGTATCACCCCAATTAAAAGTAAATTAGCTAACAGATCAAGCCAGCTCGGCATTTGCAAGAGCGCACGGACAGTAGAAGCCGCCGCTTCCGCCGTAGCCCTCATTGAATCCGGTATTGGCAAAAGCCTATTTAACTCCAAAGTATATAGAACAAAAGGCATAGATACCACCAATAATATAGTTCCATATAACACCTCAATACCATGTGGAACTCCCGATCGTAAGGTAGACTTGTATAAGCCTTCTGCCATTCTCCTCAAGACCCATACCGTTACTATTCCCGGCGCCAAAAATACCAGCGCCTGATTTAATCCTGCAACCAACCTCAGCTTCCAAACCTCCTCCATTGGACTGTCAACCGTTAGCTGACCAATAATTGTGCTTCGATCCCATCCAAATAGAACTTCCAAGACCTGAACCAAAACCGCAACCCCAGTCATGCCAATCGTACAAAATGCTAAACAAATAAATAGTACTTGTCGAACTGGAACCTTGTAGGGAGCATCCGGTGATACTTCAGGATTATTCGTTTGGTATTTATTAATATTCATTTTCAAATCATTTAGCCATACAACGTATGCTCGTGTATATGTTTCTTTGCCACAAAAGTACCTGAATTATGACACGATTAAGCGTAAATATTAACAAAATAGCCTTATTAAGAAATGCGAGGGGTGGAAATGTCCCCAATCTTATTCAAGTAGCTTCTGATTGTGAGTCTTTCGGAGCAGAAGGAATTACCGTTCATCCTAGGCCAGACCAAAGGCACGTCCGCTATGACGACATACCACTGCTTCGTGCAATCGTAACCACTGAGTTTAATATTGAAGGAAATCCAGATTCCGATTTCCTTAATTTAGTACTCCAGAACCCGCCCCACCAATGTACCCTAGTCCCAGATGATCCCAACCAGCTTACTAGCGACCATGGCTGGAATACGATTGAAGATGGAGCTCGATTAAAAGAAATTACCGATGTGCTACATGAAAAAGGCATTAGGGTTTCTGTCTTCGTAGATCCTGTCCCACAAATGATAGAAGGTGCCAAAAAAGCCGGAGTTGATCGAATCGAACTCTACACAGGCCCTTTTGCGCACCACTTTACTACCAATCCAGAAATGGCAATGGCAGATTATAAAAAAGCCGCTGAAGTAGCCAACCAAATAGGCCTTGGTATCAACGCTGGCCATGACCTCAACCTTGAAAATCTAAACTATTTTTACGAGAACTGCCCAGGGCTTCTTGAAGTAAGCATTGGCCATGCCTTAATCTCAGATGCGCTGTACTACGGCCTATCCAACACGATAAAAATGTACCGTAATCGATTACAGACGCACTGAAAAAAACGCTTCCTAGAGAAGCAAAAACCAAACTAAATACTACCTTTGGCCCGTCTAATAGGTGTTTGCGAAAAATGCCTTGGTTGCTGTTTTTTAAATTCTTGCTTTTGCCGATCACTACATTCTTGCAATTTTTCTCTAAAATTATATTTTTTGCCCATTTTTATTACATAAAAAAACACCACCCACACATCATTGTTTTCCAACTTATATTTCAATTTTTATTCACTTATAATTATATTACCAAATTAAATTTTGTATGAAGCGTATTTTTTTTACACTATGCATGCTACTTGTAACGGTAGGCATGGCAATTGCGCAGCGCACAATTGTCGGTACTGTTACAGGTGACGACGGCGAATCGCTGGCTGGCGCCACCGTTCGCGTAAAGGGAGGTAGTAATGGAACCCTCACCGACGTCGCTGGTAAATACTCCATCACAGTTGCAAAAGATGGCGAAGTACTTACGTTCTCCTACACTGGATACGAAACCCAAGAGGTAACATTGGGCGCCTCCAATGTCGTAAATGTAGTTATGAGCAGTGGAGTTCAACTTTCCGAAACGGTAATCGCCGCATTAGGTGTGTCAAGAGAAGAAAAATCACTCGCTTACGCGGTACAACAGCTCGACGGAAGTCAGCTTACCCAAGCACGTGACGCTAACCTCGTTAACTCACTCTCTGGTAAAATTGCCGGCGTCAATGTGGTTAACTCTTCTGGTAACGTTGGAGCCTCCTCACGTATTGTAATCCGTGGAAACACCTCAATTACAGGTGATAACCAACCCCTTTTCGTTGTGAACGGTATTCCAATGGACAACCGCTCCCAAGGTGCTGGCAACTCGCATATTGAGAAAATATCCGTCTTGAAAGGACCAAATGCCTCTGCCCTTTATGGCTCACGTGGTGCTAACGGTGTAATTTTGATTACTACCAAAACAGGTAAAGGCGCTAAAAAAGGTCTCGGTGTTAACTACACTGGAGATATTGGCTTTTCAACTCCTTTCAGACTTCCAAACTACCAGAACAAATATGGTCAAGGTATTGGATTCCAATTCAACTATGTAGATGGAACCGGTAATGGCCTTTGGGACGGTGTAGACGAAAGCTGGGGACCCGCTTTCGACCAATCTATCAGTGCTGCAGATGGCATCGATAATGACGGCGACGGCGAAACCGATGAATCTGGCGAAGGTGCAGCCTACGATCAATTTACTGGTAAAAACCAACCATGGGTAGCACAACCCGACAACGTAAATAGTATTTTCGATACAGGTATCAATCTGACGAACAGTGTAGCAATTACAGCAGCCGGTGAAAATGCGAATGCACGCTTCTCTTTCACAAACTTCGACCAAAAAGGAATGGTGCCTAATACAGAATTGAAGCGCAATACCTTCAATCTTGGCTTCGGTATGAAGATGAGCGAAAAACTATCCCTCGACGGAAACGTAACCTACACTGCAATGCGCTCAGATAATCGCCCAGGTATCGGCTATGCGGGTGATAATATCATCCAGCAAACCATCTGGGCCGGTCGTCAAGTAGACTGGGAATACTTACGCGCTAATTACGACCAACGTGACGAACAAGGAAACATCGTTAACTGGAACCATAACTACCAGAATAACCCGTTCTTCACCCTATACAACAACACAAAGCCCCAACGCCGTGACCGCGTAAATGGCTATGCTGCCCTGAACTACAAAATTCTTCCTTGGTTGAATTTCATGGGCCGTGTTGGCACGGATTACTACAGCGATAACCGTGAAATCCGGTTCGAAAAAGAAACAGTTGACTACCCTAATGGTCAACTCCAAACCAACAATTACTTGTTCCAAGAAACTAACAGTGACTTCTTGCTAACAGCAAACAAGTACTTCTCTGACGCATTCTCTATCAATGCAACCTTGGGTGCTGTTCGCCGTGATACTCGTTTCCAAGGCAATGAATTGACAGCTACCGCATTAGTTGTTCCAGGCCTATTCAACTACTCCAATGCAGATGGTGCGATTAACGTGAATCAATTCACTAATACCTTGCGTGTTAATTCTGTTCTTGGTAACGTCTCTCTTGGCTTCTATAACTTTATCTACTTGGACGCCTCTGCTAGAAATGACTGGTCTTCAACATTACCAGCAGAAAATCGCAGCTACTTCTACCCAGCTGTCAATATGAGTGTTGTCTTGACCGAGAAAATTAAAATTCCGGGTGTTGATATGTTAAAGGTACGTGGCGGATACGCTCAAGCAGGTAAGGATACAGACCCCTACCGTTTGTCTCCAACCTTTGCTCCCAATACACCATGGGGAGGTGTTCCATCTTACACCTTGCCTGGATCTTTGCCAAATAACGCGCTAAGACCAGAACGCGCTAATTCTATCGAAGCAGGTATCGAGGTGGCTGCCTTCAAGAATCGTGTTCGCTTAGATGTTACCTACTACAATACAGATAATATCGACCAGATCATCCCACTTAACGTATCCTCTACAACTGGTTATACTAGCCGCTTCGCAAATGCCGGTACCATTAACAATAACGGCCTCGAAGTTCAAGTAGGACTTACTCCAGTAAAAACGAAGGACTTCAATTGGGATATCGACTTGAATTGGGCTAGAAACCGTTCTATGGTGGAAGATCTTCCAGAAGGTGTATCTGAAATTACACTTAATACGAACTGGGGCCTCCGCCTTGTTGCTCGTGAAGGCGAACCCTATGGCGTATTGGTTGGTCGTCGTGTTAAGCGCGCGCCTGATGGACAAATCATCGTTGGCCCAACTGGTCGACCAATTCAAGATGTTGATGAAAATGGTAACAACACCAATTTTGTACTAGGTACAATCACCCCAGATTGGGTTGGAGGTGTCCGCAATACCTTTACATGGAAAAACCTATCCCTAAGTGCATTGATTGATATGCGCCAAGGCTCTGACCTGTTCTCTATGACCTATATTTTTGGACGTTATGCAGGTGTCCTTGAAGAATCACTGGAAGGCCGTGAAACGCTGGAGCAAATCCAAAATGGTTATAACTTCGGTGGAGTCGTTGATAACGGCGATGGAACTTATTCGCCAAATACCGCACTCCAATCGGCAGAAGCTTGGAATGCCGATTTCTACTCACGTCGCCACGACCGCGGTGTTTTTGATGCTTCCTTCATCAAATTGCGCGAAGTTACATTGGGGTACAACCTTCCAAAATCTTGGTTGGGCAACAGTAAAATCAATAGCCTCCGCCTTTCCGCTTATGGAAGAAACTTGGCGCTGTTGAAGTCAAACGTGCCACACGTTGACCCTGAAACTGCCTTCGATAGCAGCAATGCAATGCAAGGTATCGAATTCGGCCAGCTGCCCTCTGCTCGTACGATGGGTATCTCTCTGAACGCAAGCTTCTAACAACCGCCCAACTTCAATTCATCTAAAATTAATTTTAATTATGAAAAATATTAAAATCTGGATTCTGCTCCTAGCCGTAGTCTTCTCTAGCGGCTGTGAGAAAGATTTCGATGAAATCAACACCAACCCAAACCGCCCAGAGGAAGTTCCTCTTAGCAATATTCTCCTTTCTTCCATCTCTCAAGGCGTACGCCGCACCCATGGCGCTAGCTTCAACATGACCTATGCCGGTTTGTGGGCGCAGCACTATGCTAAAATTCAATACATTGATGAAGATTGGTACGAATATCGTCCAGATGCTTTGACGGGCCATTGGGATGGCCTCTATGCTGGCCCACTCGCTGATTTGGAATCTATCCTGCAATCCGCACCAAACCCAAGCAATATCAGAGCTGCAGCAATGACTATGAAGGCTTTTTATTTCGCTATCATTACTGATATGTGGGGTAACGTGCCTTATTCTGAGGCACTTAGTACTTCTATCTTCACACCAAAATACGACGAGCAATCTGCTATTTACGCTGACCTTAACGCCCAGCTTAAGGCAGCAGCAGCAATGTTCTCTGCAAGTGGTGATGATTTGGGAGCAGGTGACATCATCTACCAAGGTGATGCCACCAAGTGGAAAAAATTTGCTAACTCTCTTCGCGCTCGCTTACTTAATCGTGCAAAGCATAAAAATAGTGAGTTTGCCTCTGAGTTACAAGCTCTACTAAGCGATCCATCCGCGTTGATTGCAGATAATAGCGAAAACGCTTACATTACTTATCCAGATGCAACCGTCAACTCTAATCCAATTTACAGCAACAAAGCAAATGATGGCCGTAATGACCACGCTGTATCTAAAACATTGGTAGACTTGATGACTGGTGACCCACGCCTCTCTGTTTATGCAGAAGTAAATAATGCCGGTGTTTATGCAGGTCAACCCAACGGAACAGTAGAACCAAGTCCTTTCTCTGCTGTCTCCCAGATAGGTAAGGCATTCCGTGATGACCCATCCGCGCCCTCCTATTTAATGACTTATGCAGAGGTGCTATTCATAATGGCAGAAGCTCAAAACAACAAACAGCACTATTTGTCTGCCTTAGCCGCTTCTTGCGCTCAAAATGGTGTGTCAGCAGATGACACCTTCTTGGCAGCAAAGGGCGCTGAATATGACGCTGCTCCAGCAAAAGCTGTAGCCACCCAAAAATGGATCGCTCTTTTCGGTGACGGATGCGAAGCCTTCTCTGAGTTCCGCCGTACTGGCTATCCGGAAACAGTGGTGGAAGTACCTAGGTCTTCTTTCCCAGGTCAAGGTGTGCCTCGCCGTTTCGCTTACCCTACTAGCGAAACTGGAAACAATAAAGCGAACCTTCAAGCTGCTATCGCTGCCCAAAGCATCGATGCTACTGGATTGTTTGGAAATAAAATGTGGTGGTCACTCTAATCTCCTGATTTCACTTTTATTTAAATTGATTGTCATTGCACCCCTGTCCTCTCCAGGACAGGGGTGCTTTTTTTATGCACTACCACACACCATTTCAGAACCCAACTTCATCTACCATTTAAATAGCTTTCCTTACCTTTGTAAAAACACTCGTAAAATGACTTTTTCAAACGACCGTGTACGCCGCCGCACCAAATTGCCATTACTAGTTATGGGCGGTGCAATGATTTTTATGTACGCAGGACTTGGTGGTTACATCCTACTCCGGCCCGACTTTTTGTATAAAATCCCCTCCGAATACCGCACCCTGTTTGGTAGCCTCCTCCTCGTCTATGCAGGCTACAGAGGATGGAGATTATACGCAGACCATATAAAAAACTAATTGACCATGAAGTACCTAACACCAGTATTCGCCCTTCTTTTACTTAGCTCTAGCTGCGAACAAACCCAACCCGATGGTAAACAATTGGACGGGACTACCTACGGAGAAATCTCCATTATGGTAGATGAAGGGTACGAACCCGTCATCTCCAGTGTCATCGATGTTTATGACACCACCTATCCTAGAGCGAAATTTAATGCCCAATACGTACCAGAGTCAGAAGCAGTAAATGCTTTGTTGAATGACTCCGTCGAGGTCATCATCATCCCACGCTCTCTAAAAGAACAGGAAATAGCTTACTATAAAAAAAAGGGAATTGTCCCTAAAATTACACTCATCGCCCACGATGCTATTGCTTTCATCATAAACCCTGCTAACAAGGACTCCGTTCTTACCGTCGATCAAATAAAAGGAATCATGACCGGTGATATCACCTCCTGGAAGCAAATTAACCCACGGTCCCAACAAGGCAATATCACAGTCGTATTCGATAACGCGAACTCCTCTAACGTACGTTATTGCAGAGATAGCATCGCAGGAGGGGCTGCACTGCCAAACACTGCATCCGCAGTAAAAACCAATACAGAGGTAATTGAATATGTCTCCAAAAACAAAGGGGCTATCGGTATCATTGGAGCTAACTGGATTTCCGATAGCGATGACAAAGGAGTTCAATCCTTCCTCAAAAACATCGTTCTCGTAGATGTCGCCTCTCAGCCCGGAGCCGAAGGATTTGGGCCCTATCAAGCCTACCTTGCCACTAAACAGTATCCATTTCGCAGAAGTATGCACCTTATTAATTGCCAAGGCCGCGCTGGACTTGGACTGGGGCTGGCATCATTCCTAGCAAGTGATCCTGGACAACGCATCATGATGAAAGAAGGCCTCTTAGCAGGGAACATCCCTATTCGACTAATGCAGGTAATTAAGGAATAGATAATTTCGTAATAACTGGGTAGTGATCCGACCAGCGGCGCTCCCGAATAACCTCACAAGCAATGGACTTGAAACCGGGGTCCGATAAAATATAGTCAATTCGCAAAAAGGGTATGGCCCCAGCAAAAGTATGGCCCAAGCCTTGACCAGACTCCTTAAAACTGTCTGATAAACCTCGTGATACTGTCCGATATACATAGGAATTGGGCGTATCGTTAAAATCGCCACAGACAATCACCGGGTGCTTTGCAGATAACAAATGCTCCCTCAAGCGCTGCGCTTGTTCCGTACGCGTAGACGTCGCGTCCCCCACTTTGTCCATTACCTTACCAATGGCATCTAAATCCTGCTGACCATCTATTATCCGAGTCGCATCCGTTGTGACTTTGTTAGATTGTAAATGAACATTATATACCCTGACAACCTCCCCAGATGGCAACTTGATATCTGCCCATAACGTAGAATTTCCCGTCCTGCCAAATGGAATATCCCCACCAGCGACTATCGGAAAACGACTCAATATTACAGTCCCTTTTTTTAAGTTAAACCGCTGGTCATATCCTAATTGCTTACCCAATAATGGGTAAAATGCCCCTTGTGTCTCTTGTGTACAGATAATATCAGGCTGGCCATGCTCCCTCAAAAAACGAGCGTATTGCTCCGCCATCTCTTCCGCCCGCTGCTTGGTTACCCCTCCCTTCCCATTGAACATTGTTCCCAAATTATGGGTCACCACAGTAAAATGCGCTTCCTCCCGGATACGACTCGGCCTATTCAACCCAAAGAAAGTTTCAAAATAAGGCTCCCCCAATAAAATCATAATTATATGATAAATAACAAACCGATTTAACTGCGTTAACCAAAAAACAATTAAACCTACATTCAATAACAACCACCACGGATAAGCAGAGCCAAAATAAGAAAACCACCTAAATAATGCCGGATTAATAAACGGCGACAAATAACTGCCAGCGGTACAAAGTATCACCAACAAACTTACTGTCTGCATCGCATTCTTAAATAGGGCCTTTAACACCAGCTTGTTTATTTTTTCGCAAAGTTAAAATAATGCCAGGATTATTTCCGACGTTTGTAAGCCATTCTAACTGTCCTGTACCTAGCTTCACATCACATGAATCGCAGACTAAGCCTCCTCTACCCACTCCTTCTCAACGCCATTCTTCTTTGTGGACAAGACTTGATCACCGACGAACGCATTGTTGATCCTTCCATAAAAACAGCCCAAATTAACCCCGGTAGCCCCTATCCCGTCGTAGAATTGCGAAACGGTAAAATTAACCTGCAATTCGACTGTATCGGCACAGAACTCCGTAACTTCCTCTATACTATTATTCATTGTGATAGCGACTGGACACCTTCCCAATTACAAGATAATGAATACATCGACGGCTTTATGGAGGATCGAATTACAGATATTTCTACCTCCCTCAACACGCTCACTGACTATACGCACTACCGCCTCACGTTACCTAATCAAAACATGCGCTTCACCAAATCAGGCAACTACCTTCTGAAGATCATGGATGATGATAATGACAGAGTAATCGTTATGGTCAGACGATTTATGGTCTCCGAAAATGTATGGAAAACCACCGCTCAAATGTCCCCGGTGATGAACTCTCGAAAACTGTTTACCCACCATGAAATTGATTTTCAAGTAGGACATGACGGCTTCCTTCTAAGTAACCCTACCAACGAAGTAAAAGCTTATATCTTCCAAAATATGCGCTGGGATCGAATACTTGGCCCATTGGCCCCCAGGCCATTCGTTTCTGTAAAAAATAAACTAAGCTTCGACTTTCAAGACTCCATCGTATTCCCAGCTGGAAAAGAATGGCGTTTCTTTGATATGCGAACCTTCCTCTTCCGAGGCCCTGGTATCCAAAAAATTGAACGCAACAACCAAACTTGGCAGGTCTACCTCAAACCAGAACAAAATCGCTACGAATCCGTCGGCTATGAATTGGTAAACGATTTGAATGGACAATACAATATTGAAAACCGAACAGCAGGTGAAGGATTTCTCCAAACCGACTATGCTAACGTCCTTTTTATTCTCGAACAAAACCAGCCATTCGAAAACGAAATGGTTTATGTCTTCGGCGCACTTACCGACTGGCAACTCAAGCCCGAGTTCAAAATGACATACGATGAAGCTAGCGCGTCCTACTATTGTAACCCACTCCTAAAACAAGGTTACTATAACTACAGCTTCTTAGTAGTCGATAGCCACACCTTCCAGCCCTCCGAACAGAATGATCAAGAAGGAAACTGGCACGAAACAGACAATGTGTACAATATCTTTACTTATTACAGACCCTTTGGTGGCAACTACGACCGTCTCGTATCTGTAGGCGGAGTCGACTCCCGCTCCAAGCGCAATTAGCCTAGTGGTTGCCGCCTAAAATAACGGAGAAAGTAAGCCCAAAAAAGTAATACCAGTCGTTTTTATCAGGGTTCCCATTAACCTTCATCCCGTCCAAATCATCTGAGTAAACAGGGCGAAACCCACCATCAAACCCAATTAAAAAATACTCATTTACATCCGCTCGAATCCCAAGTCCAAACGGAGCCATTAAAAAACGTGTTCGCAAGTCTTCTTCCGGTAAGGGAATTCGTAAAAACTCATTCCTCCTATCTTCCGGACCGTAATATTCAGCACGCGGCTGTGCATTGGTATAGCCAACACCAGCAAATAGATAAGGCCGCATTCGAGGAGTGAAAATCCCTGTCTTCGTTACTTTGTCATGAGGAAATAAAGTCCACTCACCAACCACGGCACCCTCAAAAATGGCAGCACTAAACCGATATGATCGAGCTGCCTTAGTTGTATTCGCATCATCTCCACTAATTGTCCCCGAATACACATGGGCCCTGACCGCTAGATGAGGATTAAAATGGTGCCTTACAAAAAAACCATACGCTAATCGTGATTCTTTCCATTCCACATTTCGCTCCGCAACATCACCAGAATAATTTACGGTTCCAAACATAAACCCCGCTTCTGTAAACTTACCCTTGGTTATTTGAGCATGCACAAAAAAAGGGGTATAAACAAGTAAGAAAAATAGAAAGCGGAAATTCATAAGTAAATCGGTTATTGGATGAAATAGGGGCCATACACAACTAGCATAACCCCTATTAAACGCAAAGGTCCGCAAAAGTTATATAGCTAACAAGTCATTCAATGTTATATTGTGGTAATAGGTCCATTAAAGTGTTATTTTGATTTTACCTTTGTGGCTGATTTTTTTCACATTTGCAGCCACTGTTACCGACTTATGCCGCTTGACCAGTTACACGAAGAAGAAAGGTACCACAAAGAAAAAGGAGAAATGTCGTTTTTTGACCATATTAGTGAGCTCAGAAAGCACATACTCCGATCCGTATTGGCAATCCTTATTGTAGGTATAGTCGCGTTTGTCAATAAGTCATTCGTGTTTGAACAGTTAATCTTTGGTCCCAAAACACCTGACTTTATTACCTATAAACTGCTTTGCCTCGCCTCCGAAAAAATGGGAATGGGCTCTACGCTCTGCTTTACTCCCCCTGTCTTTAATCTAATCACACGACAACTGGGCGAAGTGCTGATGCAGCACCTCTATGTATCCTTTTGGTTAGGAGTAATTGGCGCCTTCCCATACCTACTCTGGGAAATCTGGCGATTTATTAGCCCAGGCCTTTATGATCATGAACGAAAAGCGGCTAGTGGTGTCATCTTTGTCTGTACCCTTCTCTTCTTCTTAGGGGTATCATTCGGCTACTTCGTGATTGCTCCATTTTCTATCAGCTTTCTTGCTGGTTACACATTGGAAGGCCTCGAGGTGGCTCCAACATTAGATTCCTATGTTACATACATGACCATGTTCACGCTGCCAACCGGACTGATCTTTGAAATGCCGGTCATCGCTTACTTCTTAGCTAAAATTGGGTTACTGGGCCCCAATGCTATGAGGGCCTATCGGCGCCACGCGATTGTAGTACTTTTGATTATTGCTGCTATTATTACCCCTCCAGATATCGTATCCCAAACAATTGTAGGTATACCTCTTTATGTCCTCTATGAAATAAGCATACTCGTTTCCGCTCAAGTTGCAAAAAATAAAGAAAAAATGCTGCTGGACAACCCCGACTCTCTGCCCGCTCGCAGCTCCAACAACTAATTCAGTTATTCCACGTTATTAAAACTAAAAATATTCCTTCTTACAGGAAAATACGCATATGAAACGCTCTCACTTGGTATTCCTCATCGTCTTCTCAGTCCTTCTGATAGACCAATTACTTAAGTTTTATATCAAACTAAATTTTGAATACGACGGAGGATTCCTAATAGCTGGCCAAGAATGGGCTAGAATTCATTTTGTTGAAAACGAGGGAATGGCATTCGGATTCACGTTTGGCTGGGAATATGGCAAATTACTCCTAAGTATCTTCCGAATCCTAATGGTTAGCGGACTAATTTGGTACTGCTCCCATCTTATCCAACTTAGCGCACCCACAGGACTACTCGTTAGTATATCCCTTATTACAGCAGGTGCTCTCGGTAATATTATAGACTCCGCCTTCTATGGGCTCCTATTTACCGAATCGTCCATCCATGCGCCAGCTCAATTCGCTTCCGCTGAATTGCCCAGCTACGGAACTTTCCTTCACGGAAAAGTGGTAGATATGTTTTACTTCCCGATTACTACGTTCCACCTGCCTGATTGGTTCCCAATAATGGGAGGAGAAGGCTTTCTATTCTTCAGCCCTATCTTTAACTTCGCAGATGCCGCCATTACTACTGGCGTATTCACCATTCTTCTTTTTCAACGACGCTTCTTTGACGAGCACCCCCAGCTTGAAAAAAGAAATTCAGATGCTCACTCCGTGCCCACTCAAGATACTAAGATCGCTGATGTTGAAAATAGATTAAATGAGCCTAAGGAAACAACTGAACATGAGTAATTCACCCATACGAATTAGAAAAGCCCTCGTCACAGACATGGATGCCATGCACCAACTTATGTACGAGTTGGCGCTCTATGAAAAAGCCCCAGAAGCGGTTGAAACTACTCCCAACGAATACTTGGAGGACTTCAAAAATGGCCTATTCGAAGGTCTAGTAGCTGAAATAGATGGGAAAATCATCGGAATGACTCTCTTTTTTATGGCATACTCCTCCTGGAAAGGCAAAATGCTTTATCTAGATGATTTTGTAATTACTGAATCCTACCGAAATCAAGGAGTTGGACAACTTCTCTACGATGCATTTATCGATGAGGCCAAGAAACGAAATTGCAGATTAGCAAAATGGCAAGTCCTCGACTGGAACAAACCCGCTATTCAATTTTACAAGAAAAACGATGCTGAAATTGAACAAGGTTGGTGGAATGTAAAAAAAATAATACGCTAATATGAAATATCTACTCAAGCCAATACTATCCCTACTAAGCCTTTGGCTGGTAATATCAGGGTGTCACTCGCCCCAAAAAATAAAGTACACTCCAGATACTATCCTCCCTACAGACCATTCCCTCCTATGGCGAATCAGTGGAAATGGACTTAAGCAACCCTCCTACCTGTATGGAACGATACACCTCATCCCAAAATCAGATCTCGCCTTCTCCCAAGGCACCCTAAATGCCTTGAGCAAAGTAAAAAAAATTGTCTTTGAAATTGATATCAAAGAAATGACAAGCCTAAGAACCCAATTCAAACTCCTAAACAAGGCGTTCATGAAGGGTGGGAAAACCCTCAAAAGCTTACTTTCCGAAGACGATTACGCGTTGGTAAAACAAAAAATGGAAGAAAAAGGACTCCCCTCCTCCATGTTCGAACGACTTAAGCCACTCTTTTTAAGTACCATGCTTAGTGGAGAAGAGAACGAAAACCCTCTTTCTCCTTCAGAAACAAATGCGATGACCTCCGTTGAAATGGAGCTTTGGAAAATTGCTAAAAAACAAGGTCTCCAATCAAGTGGACTCGAAACTGCGGAATACCAAATGGCCATCTTTGATGCCATCCCTTATGAAGACCAAGCAAAAATGCTCGTAGAAAGCCTAAAAAACAACCAAGGAACAGGAAATGAACTAAAAGAAATGGTCGCCCTCTATAAAGCCGCAGACATCAATGGCATGCAAAAAATAATTGCCGAAACAGAAAGTATGGGCGCCTTTGAAGATCTATTACTCGGACAGCGCAACCAAAACTGGATCCCAAAGATGCGTGACTATATGCAACTACAACCTACCTTCTTCGCTGTAGGTGCTGGTCACCTCGGAGGAAATGAAGGAGTCATTGCACTGCTCAGAAAAAATGGATTTCAGGTTGACGCAGTCCTATAACTCATTTCACCCTGTTGAAGCAATCTACTCCCACCGCTTTTTAAGCTCCATCTCGTAACTTCGCACCTCTTTTACTATCAATATATTTTACTATGTCAGACAACAAACTACAACCTCAAAATCCTGCTATCAATATCGAGCTATCCGAAGAAATTGCAGAAGGAATCTACTCTAACCTAGCAATTATCTCCCATTCCAATTCAGAATTTGTAGTGGACTTTATTCGTATGATGCCTAATGTGCCAAAAGCAAAAGTAAAAAGCCGCATCGTCTTAACGCCGCAGCATGCTAAACGCCTTCTCGCCGCTCTCAAAGAAAATGTTCAAAAATTTGAAATGCAGTTTGGAAAAATCGAAGAAGACCATACACCTTTCCCACCTATGAACTTCGGCCCAGGAGCACAGGCATAATTAAAATAAAGAGCACCCAAGTAGTTAAGTGTTACTTGGGTGCCTTTTGTCTAGCTATTCGCTCCTTTTTTCTAGACGAATTACTTGTGACTTCCTTTTCGTTTCTAACCGATCCATATAGCCTCTAATTATCCTGGGAGCCTCCGGATCTGCTCCCCTACCTTTTACCATAGAAAACAACGCCTCCCTATCGAGCATTCCCATTTCAACATCTACCCAAGTAAATCCCTTATAAGAACCATCCTCAACGGCAATAATCGTCCGCTCCTCCGCTGTCCTACCCTCCTCTACAATCAAAAAACTGCCCGTCAGCCCCCTTTGTAACTGCGACAACGCCTCAGCTACCCGCAAATTATACTCAGAAACAGGCTCCTCGCCAATGCACCCTCCCCTACACTGCTTGATAGAATAATAAAAGCATGCATTATCCCCAAAATCAAGATGACAAAGCCGGTTACACAGTTCAAATTGCCGTCGTATTATCTCTAAATGTGACTTAGCATGCTCTAATTTCGGATAATCGGCAACCATCTCTAGCCCTTTGCTTTTTTTCCCACTCTTCTTACCAACTGCCAAACACCAATACCCTCGCTCATCTTCAAACTTGAAAATTGCTCCTGAAAATTGCTTTACCCGCTGGGCTTTATTAATACTTGGTTGCAATCGTTTAATCTCTTCACTTTCCAATAATAACGCGGCTAACTCACTGCCCGTCAACTCAAAACCAAAATCAGCTACCCCTGCTCGCAACTTTTCACCTTTAGCAGTAGAATCCGCAAAATGCTCCATTAACCGTTTTCGCATATTAAGACTCTTTCCTACATAAATAACCTCCCCCTGTGCATTGTAAAAATAATATACCCCACATGCATCAGGCACCGCCTCTAATTGCGCTAACCGAATACCCTCCGGCAATTTACTCTCCCGAATACCATAATTAAGGGTAGCGCGAATACTATCTTCCCCCTCCGCCTCTAAAATTTTCTCAAATAACTCCACAGTAGCTAATGTATCATCTAAAGCACGATGGCTTTTCTGAGCAACTATCCCAAAATGCAACTTTAAATTGCTCAAACTATAACTTGACAAACCTGGAAACACCTTCCTTGATAATCGAACTGTACACAGCGTCTTCCTCGTATACGTATACCCCAAACGAGCAAATTCCGCCCGCACAAAACCATAGTCAAACTGTACGTTGTGCGCAACAAAAACCGCGTTTTCCGTCATCTCCACTATCCTCCTAGCAACCTCATGAAACTTAGGTGCCTCCGAAACCATCTCATTCGTAATCCCCGTTAACTGTGTGATATTCCATGGAATGGAGCGCTCCGGATTAATCAAGGTGCTAAACCGATCCACCATCGTCCTGCCATCGTGCAACACAATCGCAATCTCCGTTATCCGTTCATATACCGGAGTACCACCGGTTGTCTCAATATCAATTATCGCAAACAAAATACACAACAAATTAAACAATTAGAAAGCAAAGTTAAAACATTTTTTATTAAATAAACTAAATAATTGGAGCCTATTTCCTTTTTTAAATTACTCCCACACTGTTTTTACACAGCTTACTTTTACCTTAGCGCCGATTATCTTTTCTTTTTCAATTGTCCCGACCCAATTTTGAATCGTTGGGCAATTAGTAACCGACCTTATCGAACATGCGACTGCTGTTATTAACTGCTTTTATCTCGCTAAGCGGAGCCACGCTATATGCACAAAATGCATCTAGGGTGACCGGAAGCCTTATGTCTAATGCTAATTTTTTTATTACCGATGAAAAAATTGGAGCCACTGGAACCCCTCAATACGACTACCAAAAATTTGGAGCAGAAAGCTGGCTTAACCTCAACTACTCCAATTGGGGCTTCGATATGGGCCTTCGATTTGATATGTTTAACAACTCTAACCTACTCAATCCTACTGGTTCCTATAGCGACGAGGGAATAGGGCGATGGTTCGTTCAGAAGAAAATCGATAAATTTGACTTCGCAGCCGGCTACCTATACGACCAAATTGGATCAGGAATGATCTTCAGAGCGTATGAAGAGCGTTCACTCATGATCGATAACGCCCTCTATGGAGCTCGCGTCGGATATCATATCAACGAAAACTGGAATGTCCGGGCCTTCACAGGCAAACAAAAACGGCAATTTAGCACTTACAGCCCCGTGTTCCGAGGAGCTGTCCTCGAAGGCTTTATTAAGCCTGACTCATCAAGCACCTTCTCGCTTGCCCCCGGATTAGGTATGGTGGGACGTACGTGGGATGGTGATGCCGTTGGTCGAATCGTGAGCGAAATAGCTACCTACCAACCTGTAGATAGTATCGGTGCACAATATAATACCTATGCCGCAACTCTTTTTAATACCCTTTCTGCCGGAAACTTTACCTGGTATATCGAAGGTGCTTACAAAACAAAAGATGTCCTCAACAACGAATTTGTTCGTCAAGCTACCGGAATTCAAGGCAAATTAGTGAACGAAGAAGGCTATAACTTCTATACAAGCCTCTCCTGGGCCAATTCAAAGTTCGGCGCTACCTTGGAAGCTAAACGTACCGAAAACTTCCGCTTCCGATCTGACCCCTTCTTGATCGGTGTTCAAGGGCAAATTAATTATCTCACGCCGATGGCGCGCCAAAATACCTACCGACTAACCGCTCGATTCAGCCCTAATACCCAAGAACTAGGTGAACAGGCCCTTCAAATGGAGCTAAAATATGCCCCCGCAAAAAATCTAGCCTTTACTCTAAATGTATCGGATATCAAAAACCTGGAAGGAAGAGAACTCTACAGAGAACTAGCCCCAGAAGTACTCTACAAGTACAAACGCAAATGGCAAGCACTCGTCGGACTTCAACTCCTCAAATACGACATATTAACCTATCAAGGAAAGGGCGAATATGTATATGCAACAACCCCCTACACAGAAATACTCTATCGATTTAAACCACGTCGTTCACTCCGTGTAGAAGCCTCTTACCTAGATACCGAACAAGAATTTGGCTCTTGGGCCTTTGCATTAGCAGAGGTCGGAATAGCACCGCATTGGCTATTTTATGTTTCAGACATGTACAAAGTACCCCATGATAAAAACAAAACCTACCCAGCTGAAAAAACAAAATTCGACGGTCTACACTATCCTTCCGTTGGCGCCGTTTATACCTACAAATCCAACCGTTTCTCTTTGGCTTACGTCAAACAAGTAGAAGGAATCAACTGCGCAGGTGGTATCTGTCGATACGAACCCACCTTCCACGGTGTACGAATGCAACTTAACTCCTCATTCTGATAAATTTCAATAATATATGAATATCCATAACTGGCTACTTCCCATCAGTATTACGTCATTACTCCTCACTAGCTGTGAGGAAAAACCTATCCCCATCCCACCACTAGAGCTGGGGGAACGCAAAGTACTCGTGGAAGAACTTACTGGTGTACAATGCCAAAACTGCCCAGATGGCACTGCCGAACTAGTGGCAGCTGGCCAAGTTTTGGGGGACCGACTCATCGTAGTAACCCTACACGCCGCAAAAAGCTTCGACGAACCTTACCCCGAAAGTATGGATGATTTCCGATCTGAAGACTGTAGAGCTGTCGCCGACTACTTATACTATAATGGTGATCCAGGCGCTCCAACCGCTACCGTAGACCGCCAGTTTCTTGATGACTTCACAGGCTCCTTTATCTATCGGCCTTGGACAGGTACCATCAATGCACGTGTAGCAGAAAAACCTGAGGTAGGCCTCTTTATTAATAATTCCTACGAAGAACTAACTCGTTCCTTAAATATTGAAGTAAATGTTGCTCCTGATGAAGTAATCGACGGCGAAATACGACTCTCCGTCTTCATCACAGAGGATAGTATTCGCGATGTCCAACTAAAAAAAATATCTCCTACTCAAGCGGTTAAGATACCTGATTATGTACATCGTCATATTTTCAGGGACGCTGTATCCGTACCAACCGGAGACAACATCACTACACAAATGAAGGAAGGAAAAGCCTTCACTAAAAACTACTCCCTAGTACTTCCAGAAAAATGGGTAGATAAACACTGCTCCGTTGTCGCCTTTATTCACAAGCATGGCGAACATCCTGTTCGGGAGATTCTTCAAGCAGAAGAGAAACACATCATTGACTGAACTTAAAAACTATGCAATCTAAACTAGCCATAGGACTTCTTGCTCTGGCACTTTTAGCTATGTTGCTTAAAGGATTTGCCGGTTGTGAATCCAATACCAGTAACCAGCAACCACCACTTCCCACGCCCGCAGCAAATCCTTTTCCAGAGGCAGCTGTCCCTACATTTAATGAGGACTCCGCCTTTTTCTTCATTCAAAAACAGGTAGGTTTTGGCCCACGCGTACCGAATACCGCTGCCCATAAAAAATGCGCTAACTGGCTTTCTAATGAATTCAAACGGTATGGCCTGTCCGTGATTGAACAAAATTTCACCGCAAAGCACTTTAAAGGTGAAGTATTCAATTGCACCAATATCATCGCTCAATATAAACCGGCAGTATCCAAACGGATACTGCTTGCCGCACACTGGGATAGCCGATTTATGGCCGATAAGGATACCAAAAATAGGAATCAGCCCATCGATGGCGCAGATGATGGCGCAAGCGGTGTCAGTGTACTACTAGAAATTGCCCGCCTTCTTGCCCAAATGCCACCCGATATAGGCGTTGATTTAATCTGCTTTGATGCAGAAGACTCCGGGGATGATGGAGGGGAATCAGAAACGTGGTGCCTAGGCTCTCAATATTGGTCAAAAAATTTGCACCGACCTAATTATCAACCCTATTATGCCATTTTGTTAGATATGGTAGGAGCCAAAGGCGCCCGATTTATGAAAGAGGGCGTTTCTATGCAGGTCGCCCCAGCTGTTGTCGACAAAATATGGACCTTGGCCGCTTCTCTCGGCTATAGCCAATATTTCGTTAACTCCAATGGTCCTGGTATCACCGATGACCACGTTTTTGTAATCCGAAATGCCAGAATCCCGATGATTGATGTTATCAGTATTCCAAATGAGGGTGAAAAACTTTTTGGTGATTACCACCACACCCATCAGGATAATATTGCTATAATTGATAAGGAGGTACTGAAAGCCACCGGCCAAGTAATGGCCGCTGTTATCTGGAGAACTCCAAATTAGAGCAATTGCCTAATCATTCCCAAATCCCGTTTCTCTACAGCTGGTGAAGAAGCGGGATTTTTTTATTCAACTATCCATACAGCCCTAACGCAATCACCAATTCGGACACTACTAATTCGGACACTACCAATTCGCCTCCGCCTCCGCAGCAAGAAAAAAACCATCCGATCCTTTTGGTTGGTACAAAGGCATCAGTAAATAACCAGAAGCAGGAGCAACT
>Ga0208787_1000292_pt1 | contig 25014 bp, 23 predicted proteins | sample Wag4_2014_7_11_FD_187362 | JGI IMG/M metagenome (GOLD analysis project Ga0208787, IMG submission 187362) | Fresh water microbial communities from Ohio, USA - Utica-2 Time Series HT 2014_7_11 (SPAdes) (version 2) | ecosystem: Environmental > Aquatic > Freshwater > Water tank | place: USA: Ohio...
TCAGTTACTATGGCAACTCTCATAAAGGTATGGTGAGCCCCTCAGAAAGCCTTAAGTAAAGGTTGAGGTTAAATGTCGGTGACGAGATGATGAAGTTAGCCACCATTTGATACTGCCGAGTAACATAGGGGTATGAAAATCGCAGTCTGTATCAAACAGGTTCCAGACTCTTGGGCTGAGAAAAAAATGGCTGGCGGAGTTTTAGATAGAGCAAATGTTGATGCTGTCTTAAATGATTTAGATGAGTATGCAGTTGAAGAGGCGCTTCGAATTGTGGAGGCAAACTCACCAACAAAAGAGGCCGGGGAAGCAAGTGGCCACTCAATTACTTTGATTTCAATGGGACCAGAGCGCGCAACTGAGGCAATTAGAAAAGCTTTATCAATGGGCGCAGATGATGCAATATTAATTAGTGATGCCGCCCTGGCCGGCTCTGATGCACTAGCTACATCTTTAGTTCTATCTGAGGTAATTAAAAAAGGTAATTATGATTTAGTACTTTGTGGCACCGAAAGCACCGATGCCAGAATGAGTGTGGTGCCTGCAATGATTGCTGAGCGTCTATCTTGGGCGCAATTAACATTTGCCGGCAAGGTTGCAGTTGATCCAGCTGCAAAAAAGGTTGAGGTAGAAAGAATTACTGAGTTTGGAAACCAAGTAATTGATGCATCCTTTCCAGCAGTACTTTCTGTGGTTGAAAAAATTAATGAGCCAAGATATCCATCCTTTAAAGGAATTATGGCGGCTAAGAAAAAAACTATTACCACAATGTCATTAGCTGATACCGGACTTGCTGCCACCTTGGTGGGTGCATCTGCTGCCTGGAGCACAGTAAAAGATGCTCTACCAAGACCTGCTCGAGGTGCTGGTGTTAAGTTAACTGATGAAGGATCTGGCGGCGAAAAATTATTTGATTTTTTGGTGGAAAAGAGATTGGCATGAGCAGCGTTATATTTTTAGTTGATCACTCTGGCGGCAAAATCGCTAAAGCAAGCAGTGAGCTGGCCACCTTTGCTAAAAATATTGGTGAATCTATCGCCGTTGTCTTTGCGGCAAATCCTGGTGAAATTGTTGCGCAGTTAAACAATCTGCCAGTAGATAAAGTAATTACTGCTAGTGGTGATTGGGATAAGTTTGGCGTAGCAGCTATTGCAGATGGCCTTGCGCAGATTATTGCCGATAAAAAACCAAATGCCTTACTTATTACCTCATCAGCTAATGGCAAAGAGATTGCAGCCCGGGTAGCGGTTAAAACCAACTCTGGAATTATTACCGATGCAGTTGGTGTGGATAAAGATTTAATTACTACCCAATCAGTATTTGGTGGCTCAACTACTGTGCACTCAGCAGTTACAGCTGGTGTGCCAATAATTACTTTAAGAGCTAACTCAATTGAGCCAATCGCAGCAACTTCAAATCCGGCAGTTGAAGAGTTTGCAGTTAATATCTCTGATTCAGCAAAACTTGCCACTATTACTAGTGCAACTGCTGCGGTAAAAGGTGGCCGGCCAGAGTTAACTGAAGCATCAATTGTGGTTTCAGGTGGTCGTGGCACAAATGGAGATTTCAAACCAGTTGAAGCATTAGCCGATGCATTAGGTGCTGCTGTTGGTGCATCCCGTGCGGCAACTGATGCGGGTTGGTATCCACACTCACATCAAGTTGGCCAGACTGGTAAAACTGTTTCACCACAACTCTACGTTGCAGCTGGAATCTCTGGTGCAATTCAACATCGCGCTGGTATGCAAACATCTAAAACTATTGTGGCAATTAATAAAGATCCAGAAGCGCCAATTCTTGAGATTGCAGATTTTGCAGTAATTGGTGATTTATTTAATGTTTTGCCGCAGGCAACTGAAAAAATCAAGGCCCGTAAAGCCTAATTACTTCAGGGTCAGGTGCAACCTTTAGACTTAGCACGTGCCTATCTACTTTGATCACGCTGCAACTACCACCATGGTTGAGCCAGCTATTACGGCCTTAACCGAGCAATTAAAAAAGTTAGGCAATGCATCATCACTGCACTCAGCTGGTAGAGCTGCTAGAAAAGATTTAGAACAAGCCCGGGAAATAATTGCAGAAGCAATTGATTGCGCAGCAAGTGAAGTGGTGTTTACCTCAACTGGAACAGAGGCAAATAATCTAGCTGTTAAAGGTTTGTATTGGCAGGGTGTTAAAAGTAATAAAAAAGTAATCATTACCTCAACTTTTGAACATCACGCGGTGGCAGATCCAATTAATTGGTTAGCCGAGCATGAGGGTGCTCAGGTAGTACGAATTGGAGTTGATCGCGACGGTTTTATAGATTTAGCCGAGCTTAAAGAAAAAGTAAATGAGCACAAAAATAATATTGCCTTAATCTCAATTATGCACTCTAATAATGAAGTTGGCACCTTGCAAGATATTGATCAAGTAGTAAAGATTGCTGGAAATATCCCAGTCCACTCCGATTGTGTTCAAAGCTTTGGCAAGGTTGATTTATCATTTAACAAATTGGGATTAACCGCGGCCACAATTAGTGCGCATAAGATCGGTGGCCCACTTGGGGTTGCAGCTTTGATCTTAAAACGCGGCCTAGATATTGAGCCAGTACTTCATGGCGGTGGCCAAGAGCGCGATCTTAGAAGTGGCACATTTAATGTTCCTGGAATCATCTCATTTGCAGCAGCTGCTAAAAACGCTGTGGAGAATAGAAAAGAGCGCGAGCTTAAAGTTCGAGAGTTAAAGCAGGAGTTGATTGAAACAATTAAGAAAAACATTTCAGATGCGTGGGTGAATGGCAATTTAGGTAAGAGTTTGCCAGGGATAGTTTCGATTACCTTTCCAAAAACTGATTCAGAAGGTTTGCTACTACTGTTAGATGGAGAAGGAATTGCATGCTCAACTGGTTCTGCTTGTAGTGCTGGTGTGCAGCGACCAAGCCATGTCCTGCTTGCGATGGGATTAACTGAGGATGAAACAACCTCTACTTTAAGATTTTCACTTAGTTACACAAATACAATTAATGAAATAGCAAAGCTTGGTTCAGTAATTGCCACAGTTGTAGCTAGATCAAAGGCGGCCTCGGGAAAGAAATGAAAAAACTAAAAGTTATTGCAGCGATGAGTGGCGGCGTTGATTCTGCCGTAGCAGCAGCTCGCGCAGTTGATGCTGGTTATGATGTGGTTGGTGTTCACTTAGCTTTATCTAGTAATCCAAAAAAGTATCGTTCTGGGGCTAGAGGGTGCTGCACAATTGAAGATTCACATGATGCTAGACGAGCAGCTGATGTAATTGGTATCCCTTTTTATATTTGGGATATGGCAGAGGAGTTTCATAAAGGGGTAGTTGAAAACTTTTTATCAGAGTATCAAGCAGGAAGAACGCCAAATCCATGTTTAAGATGTAATGAAAAAATTAAATTTGAGGCTGTTTTAGATCGGGCTAAAGCATTGGGTTTTGATGGTGTGGTTACAGGGCATTATGCAATAACAAAAGATGGTCCATCAGGGAAAACTTTGCACCGAGCGGCAGATATTGATAAAGATCAATCTTATGTATTAGCGGTTTTAAGAACTGATCAGATTAATGGCGCCATATTTCCATTGGGCAATACAGTTAAAACTGATACTCGAAAAGAGGCTAAGGAGCGGGGATTATTTGTTGCCAATAAACCAGATTCACATGACATTTGCTTTGTGCCATCTGGCGATAATGCTGGTTGGCTAAGAGAGCGCTTAGGTTCTGAAACTGGTGACATAGTTGATCAAAGCGGTAAAAAATTAGGTGAACATAAAGGAGCTTACACATACACAATTGGTCAACGTCGAGGACTTGCTTTGACTGTGCCAGATAAAAGCGGTGAACCAAGATATGTTTTAAAGATTGAACCAAAGAGTAATACGGTTGTAGTTGGAACTCATGAGGAGTTAGCAGTTACAACTATAATTGCTACACCTCCTGTTTGGTGCGGACCAACTCCTGAAATTAATCAGGATTTACGTGGCTTTGCCCAGGTTAGAGCCCATGGTGCTCCACTTGCAACAAGTTATAAATTTGATGGTACTAATTTAATTGCTAATTTAGATGATCCAGTTTTTGGCTTAGCAACTGGACAAGCATTAGTTATTTATGATGGTGATCGAGTAGTTGGTTCTGCCACAATCTGCGAAACAATCTAATATGAGCGCTGAGATTAGACATCAAATCCAAGAGTTATCGGAGGAGATTAGAGATCATCAATTTAAATACTATGTTTTAGATGATGCCTCTATTACCGATGCAGAATTTGATAAATTATGGAATAAATTAATTGAACTTGAGCAAAAGTACCCACAATATAAGTTAGAGAGCTCACCTACCTTAGAGGTCGGCGGCGGATTTTCTACCAGTTTTGCCCAGCATGATCACATTGAGAAAATGATGAGCTTAGATAATGTCTTTGATAAATCTGAATTAGATAACTGGTTTGATCGAATTGGAAAAACTGGGGTAAAAAACAGTTGGCTATGCGAAGTTAAAGTAGATGGACTTGCCATCAACTTACTATATGAAAATGGACGTTTAACTAGAGCATTAACCAGAGGAAATGGCACAACCGGTGAGGATGTGACCTTAAATATTAAAACTATAAAATCAGTACCAATTGAGTTAATTGGTAAAAATATTCCAAGCCAACTTGAGGTTCGAGGTGAGGTTTTCTTTCCACTTAAGGCATTTGATGAGTTAAATGATTCACTCGCCGAAGCAGGTAAGCCAAGGTTTGCTAATCCAAGAAATGCAGCAGCTGGTTCACTTCGCCAGAAAGATCCAAAGGTGACTGCTAGCCGGCCATTAGATGTTGTAGTTCATGGCATTGGCGCTGCAACTGGAGTTTCATTTGATAAGCAATCAACAGCTTATGAGTTGTTAAAAAGTTGGGGTTTGCCTACTAGTAGTAGATATCAGGTTGTAAACACGCGAGAAGAGGTAGAAAAATTTATCGATCAGTATCAGAAAAATCGACACAGTGTTGAGCATGAAATTGATGGCGTAGTTATAAAAGTAAATGAAATAGATGTTCAAAATGATCTTGGCTTTACCTCACGGGCGCCAAAATGGGCGATTGCTTTTAAGTATCCACCGGAGGAGGTAAGTACAAAGTTATTAGATATCAGAGTAAGTGTTGGCAGGACTGGTCGAGTTACACCATTTGCCTTTATGGAGCCAGTAAAGGTTGCCGGATCAACAGTTACAAATGCCACATTACATAATGCCCAAGAGATTGTAAGAAAAGGTGTTTTAATCGGAGACACAGTACTTATTAGAAAAGCTGGCGATGTAATTCCAGAAGTACTTGCACCAGTTATTGAAAAGCGTGATGGCAGCGAGCGAGCATTTGTAATGCCAAGTAAGTGTCCTGATTGTGGTTCAAAGCTTCGGGCAATGAGTGAGGGCGATGTTGATATTCGATGTCCAAACTCTCAAAGCTGTCCAGCACAGGTAGTTGAGCGTTTGTTTTATATCGGATCTCGTTCAGCTTTAGATATTGATGTACTTGGGTATGAAGCAGCTGCAGCATTACTAGCCGATAAATTAGTAGTAGATGAAGGTGACCTATTCTCATTAACCTTAAAAGATCTAAGTAAATCTGATTTTTTTGTTAAAAAAGATGGCTCAAGGAGTGTGATTGCTGATCGATTTATAGCAGGACTTGAAGTAGCAAAAACTAGGCCACTTTGGCGGATATTAGTAGCACTTTCAATTAGACATGTTGGACCAACTAGCGCGCAAGCACTAGCAAATAAATTTGGTTCAATTGAAAATATTCATAAGGCTACTTCACAAGAGCTTGCAAGTATTGATGGAGTTGGTCAGGTAATCGCAGATGCCATAGTTGAATGGTTTGATGTGTCGTGGCATAAGCAGATAATTAAAAAATGGGAAAAGGCCGGGGTAGCACTTGTAGATGCACCTAAAGAGCGGTTAAAACAAACTTTAGCTGGCTTAACTATTGTGGTAACTGGATCATTAAATGATTTCACTAGAGATGGTGCCAGTGAGGCGATTACCTCAAGGGGTGGCAAAGCAGCATCTTCTGTTTCGGCCAAAACAGATTTTGTAGTTGCCGGAGATTCGGCTGGTTCTAAGTTAGATAAAGCACAAGAGCTTGGGATTACTATCTTGGATGAGGCTGGATTTAAAACTTTACTTGAGAAGGGGATAAACTAAGGATATGAATCTACTTGAAGAATCAGCAAGAGAACTACCCGTATCACCTGCAGGTTTTGGACTTATAGCATTTGGCATACTCGCATTACTTTTATATTTAACACTTAGAATTGATAGAGATTAATTATTCAAACTGAAAGTAAGGAATTTGCCATCTTCGGTGGCACTTTCGATCCAATACATCTTGGCCACTTACATCTAATAAAAGAGATAGCAAGTGGATTTGATAGATTACTTGTGATTCCAACCGGTACACCATGGTTAAAGGAACATAAACCAATTGCAAGTGCTCAACAGAGATTTCAAATGGCAGATCTAGCAGTTACCTCAATGGGATTAGCTGGCAAAGTCGAGGTCTTACCGATTGAGGTAAATCGAGCTGGAAATAGTTATGCAATCGACACTGTAAAAGAGTTACAAGAAAAGTATCCAAACACAAATTTCACATTAGTACTTGGCACCGATGCAGCTAAGAATCTTCCAAATTGGCATAAATCTAGTGACTTGTTAAAACTAGTAAAAGTTTTAGTTATTAACCGGCCTGGTAATCAATCATCAGATTATGAAGAGATTAATATTAAAGCATTAGATATCTCATCTACTAAGGTGCGAATATCAATCGCTAATCGAGAGAATGTGAGTAATTTATTGCCAGCTAAGGTTGTAACATTCATCAGAGAGTTTGGGCTATATGGCAGTAGGTAAGAAGACCTTAGAGTTAACAAAAATTGCAGCAGCTGCGCTTTCTGACAAATTAGGTAGTGAGATTGTGGCAATTGATCTATCTGAACAGTTAGTTTTAAATCAAGTATTCTTACTAGTAACTGGCAGTAATGAACCCCAATTACAAGCCCTCGCAGATGAGGTGCAAAAAAAACTTACTGAGATTGGTGAAAAGCCAATACGGAAAGAGGGAAGTAGTTCCTGGATACTTTTAGATTACACAGATCTAGTCGTACATATTCAAAGTACTGAACTTCGTAACTACTACATGCTGGATCGACTTTGGAATGATTGCCCAAAAATTGATTTAGGCATAGAGATGAGTAAACGTTAATGGGAGATTTAAAACCTAATGTCAGAATTGTGCTTTGGCGTCATGGTCAAACAGATTGGAATGTAGAAAATCGCTTCCAAGGACACTCTGATATTCCATTAAATAAAGTTGGTGAGTATCAGGTAGTAGCGGCGGCAAAGGTTTTAGCATCTTTAAAACCAGATCGAATTGTTTCAAGTGATTTAATCAGAGCACAGAAAACTGCAGCAGCGCTTTCTGCTATCACAAATATTAAAGTCGAAATCAATCCAGGAATTCGGGAAACAAATGGTGGACTTTGGGAAGGAAAAACTGCTGCAGAAAATAGATCTACCCATAGCGAGTTATTTTCTAGCTGGTATGAAGGTGGGGATGAGCCAGCTGGTGAGATTGGTGAAAGACGGACCGATGTTGCAAAACGTGCTGTTGCTGCAATTGAAAAAGAGATTAAAGATTTTTCCGGAACAATTGTTTTTGTAACGCATGGTGGTACGGTTCGAAGTATTTTAGGTTCGATTTTAAATTTACCAGTAGGACAATGGGGAATCATTGGTGGATTATCAAATGCTTGTTGGTCAGTTTTAGAATTAACCAAATTACATACTGGAAGTAGATGGTACTTAGCAGAGCACAACGCTGGCTCATTACCTGAGCCTGTCATTGGAGATGATGCGGTTAATTAGATAAGGTTTGCTCTTGCTTGAAATAGCGGGGCTGTAGCGCAGCTGGTAGCGCACTTGCATGGCATGCAAGGGGTCAGGGGTTCGACTCCCCTCAGCTCCACTTAAATTTAATAGAATAAAAAAGGAGTATTTGTGGCTAAGGTTTTAACAATTCCAAAAAACTGGAGTGCAAGTGATATTCCAGATCTAACTGGTAAAAGATTTTTAATTACCGGTGCAACATCTGGCATTGGCTTAGCTGCGGCAACGGAGTTAGCCCGTAGAAATGCCCATGTATATATCACCGCTCGTACGGTTGAAAAGGCTCGCGATGCTATTAAGAAAATTGGACCAGGGCTAGTTGATTACCTACTAATGGATCTAACTGATTTAGATTCAGTTAGAAAAGCAGCAGCTAGAGTTGATAAACAATTTGATGTTGTAGTTTTAAATGCTGGAGTTATGGCCACACCCTTTACTAAAACTAAAGATGGCTTTGAATTACAGTTAGGAACCAACCACTTAGGTCATTTCGCATTTGCTGGTCTTATTAAAGATCAAATTAAAGATCGACTAGTTGTAGTCTCAAGCTTTGCCCATAAGATGGGCAGTTTTGGCGATAATAACCAAAATACGATTAAAGATATGTTACTTGGGGTAGGTAAGTATCAAAAATGGCAGGTTTATGGTGCAAGTAAGTTAGCAAATCTATTATTTGTCTCTGAGCTTGAGCGGCTAAGAATTGTTAACAATTGGTCCTTTATTCCAATCGCAGTTCATCCTGGATACTCTGATACAAACTTACAAGCAGTTGCATCCCAGATGCGAGGTGCTAAAACTGAAGAGAAAATTACTATGGCAATCAACAAATTATTAGCACAACCAGCATCTGCTGGAGCGCTACCAACCTTGGCTGCATGCGTATATCCAGGGCTTTTAGGGGCAAGCTTTATTGGTCCAGATGGTTTTATGCAGATGCGTGGAAATCCAAAACTAACACGCGCTAAAGCCCTTGCTTATGATCAGGTATTAGCGAAGAATTTATGGCAGGTGAGTGAAGAATTAACAAAGGTTAGTTGGTCTTAAAGATGCATGAAGCGTATGACTTTAAAGCAGTCCAGGATAAATGGCTGCCAATTTGGGACAAGTTAGAGCCGTTTAAATCTGGCAGAGCCGATGATAATCGTCCTAAAAAATATGTATTAGATATGTTTCCATACCCATCAGGTGATCTACATATGGGTCATGCTGAGGCATATGCATTAGGTGATGTAATTGCTAGATATTGGATTCAAAAGGGTTTTAATGTCATGCATCCAATAGGTTGGGATGCATTTGGTTTACCAGCAGAAAATGCAGCGATAAAACGAGATGCTGATCCGAGAGCTTGGACCTATGAAAATATTGCAGTTCAAAAAGCTTCAATGCGCAGATATGCATGTTCATTTGATTGGGATCGAGTGCTTCACACATGTGACCCTGAGTATTACAAGTGGAACCAATGGTTATTTCTTAAGATGTTTGAAAAAGGTTTGGCTTATCGTAAAGACTCAGCTGTAAATTGGTGTCCAGATTGCCAAACTGTGTTAGCAAATGAGCAGGTGGTAGCGGGATTATGTGAGCGATGCGATAGTGCTGTGACTAAAAAGAAGTTAAACCAGTGGTACTTAAAGATTACCGATTATGCCGATCGCCTATTAGATGACATGGATCAACTAGAGGGAGCTTGGCCAGAAAAAGTTTTACTTATGCAGCGAAATTGGATTGGAAGGTCAACTGGTGCGCAAGTTGATTTTAAAGTTGATGGCTTAGATCAACAGATCACTGTTTATACCACACGTCCAGATACTTTATATGGCGCAACCTTTATGGTGGTTGCAGCAGACTCTGAACTTGCCGCCAAATTAGTTGCTCAAACCCCGGTAGAAGCTGAGTTTAAAAAGTACTTAGAAAGTGTTAAGGCTGTTAGCGATATTGATCGCTTAGCTACTGATCGAGTAAAGACCGGTGTTTTTTTGAATCGCTATGCAATTAACCCGGTTAACAATGAGAAGATTCCAATTTGGGCATCAGATTATGTTTTGGCAGATTACGGCACTGGTGCAATTATGGCTGTGCCAGCACATGATCAGCGAGATCTAGATTTTGCTAAAGCTATGAAGCTGCCAGTGCGGGAGGTAATTGATACTGGTCTTGAAGATCCAAATACCACAGGGGTGGCAACCTCAGGTGATGGCAAAGTAATTAACTCCGGATCAATTACTGGCCTAGGTAAAGATGCTGCAATCACGCAAATAATTAAAGAGCTAGAGAGCAAAAAAGTAGGTAAAGCAACTAAGAATTATCGCCTAAGAGATTGGTTAATCTCTCGTCAGCGTTTTTGGGGAACACCAATTCCGATTGTGCATTGCGATAAGTGTGGTTTAGTGCCAGTTCCAGAAAGCCAATTACCAGTTGAGTTACCTGATGCAAAAGGATTAGATTTAAAGCCAAAAGGATCATCACCACTTGGTGCGGCATCTGATTGGGTTAATGTTAAATGTCCTAAGTGCCAAGGTGCAGCTAAGCGAGATGCAGACACAATGGATACCTTTGTCGATTCATCTTGGTACTTCCTGCGTTACACCTCAGTCAATAATCATGAATTAGCTTTTGATAAAAAATCAGTTGAAACCTGGCTGCCAGTAGATCAGTATGTAGGCGGAGTTACCCACGCCATCTTGCACCTTTTATACTCTCGATTTTTTACCAAGGTTTTAAATGATCTTGGGTTATTAAACTTCAATGAACCATTTACCAGGTTACTAAATCAAGGAATGGTATTAATGGATGGATCTGCTATGAGTAAGAGTCGTGGCAATCTAGTTAAGTTATCTGATGAGTTAGATAAGCATGGTGTTGATGCAATTAGAGTTTCATTGGTATTTGCCGGCCCACCTGAGGATGATGTGGATTGGGCAGATGTATCACCTGCTGGTTCATTAAAGTTCCTAAATCGTGCTTGGCGAATTAGTCAAGATGTTACTAGCAAGGTTGATATTGATTTTAAAACTGGCAATCTAGAGCTACGAAAAGTAACCCACAAAACACTAGCTGATATTGAGTTAGCGGTTGAATCATTTAGATTTAATGTTGTTATTGCCAGAATTATGGAGTTAGTTAATGCAACTAGAAAAGCGATTGATTCAGGGTGTGGTCCAAGTGATGCTGCAGTAAGAGAGGCAGCACAAACAATTGCCGTAGCACTCTCACTAGTTGCCCCTTACACAGCAGAGGATATGTGGGAAAAACTTGGCCATAAACCTGCAATTGCCAATGCTGGTTGGCCTAAAATTGATCAATCTTTAATAGGTGCAGATAATGTAATTGTGATTTTGCAGGTCAATGGCAAGATTAAGGATCGCATTGAAGTATCACCTGCTATTTCAAAAGAAGAGCTAGAACAACTAGCCCGAGAAAATGCTGAGATTAAAGGTGCGCTATTAGGTCAAGATGTGAAGAAGGTAATAGTTGTCGCGCCAAAACTAGTAAATTTTGTAATTTAATTGATTAGTAATTCTAAGAATATCAGCGGCGCCTGGATCGGAAGGGTGAACCAGGCGCCGTTGACTTATGATCATGTTTCTGCATAAAGGAGGATCTACCTGGTAACTCATTTGGTTAATAAATCACAAAGTTTCACCTCAGGTAATCTGGCACAAGGAAGCAAACTTAAAGTTAACTGAGTTAAGCAGTTGTGTGAAGCAATCATTAATTTCAAAATTGACCATAATCCAAAATCTGTGGATAAGATTATCCTATGAAAGCTTTAATTACGTTTCTAATTTTGACATTATCTGCATCCTCATCTTATGCTGCAAGTTCTGGTGGAGGATCGGCACCAGCCCCAGCTCAGAAGCCAGTATCAACAAATTTGCCACTCACATTAGATGAGGTAAAAAAACACAATTCAGCAGATGATTGCTGGAGCATTATTGATGGAAATGTTTATGATCTAACTAATTGGGTAAATTCACATCCAGGAGGATCCTCAAGAATTACTTCTATCTGCGGAAAAGATGGCACTTCAAATTTCCTTGGCCAACACAGTAATTCAAACTCTGCTAAATCTCAGTTAACTAGATTTGAATTAGGAAAGTTAGCAGTTGCAGCTACTGCTGCAACCCCATCTCCTACTACGCAGGCCGCCAAGCAGTTGTCAGCATTTCTAGGTGAGGCAGATGCATTGATAAAGCAGAAAAATTTTAGCGCAGCTCTTAACCTGTTAAAACAAGCAGATTCAACTTATGCAAATAATGCAGATGTTAATAACTTACTAGGATTTAGTAGCCGTAACTTAAAACAATTTTCTGCTTCAGCTAGGTACTATCAAAAGGCGTTGAGAATAAATCCAAATCATTTAGGTGCACTTGAGTATCAAGGAGAGTTATTCCTACAGACTAAAAAAGTTTCTGCTGCGAGGAAAAATCTTGCAAAATTAAAACAACTTTGTGGCGTAAATTGTGAAGAGTATTTGGATTTAAAGAAAGCTATTGGCAAAAAGTAATTTGTTTTCAATCCTACGGGCTAGTCATCTTGGGCCAACAACTGCAGTAACTTTTATCTCCTTTCTACTAGCAACATCTCTTTGGTGGGAAGGCCCAGCTTTTGTAATTGCATTTGGTATTTTCCTAGGTCAATTGTTAGTTGGTTTCACAAATGATTTATATGATTTTCAAGATGATCTAAAACATAATCGCACCGATAAACCATTGGTTTCTGGCAAGATCACAACTGCTCAGTTAACTAAAGCGATAAAAATCGTTACCCCACTTGCAATCTTAGTTAACTTATTTGGTCCACTAGGAATTAAGGGTGGATTAATTTATCTACTTGGTGTTGGCCTAGGTGTTTCCTATAATTTTTACTTCAAATTCACGCTACTTTCTCCACTGCCATATGCATTGGCATTTGCAGCTTTAGTTGGCTGCATTGTGGTAGCAACAGATCGCACCCCACCGCTTTGGTTATTGATCTCAGCCTCCTGCCTAGGTGTAGCTGCTCACTTTGCTAATGTAATTAAAGATATAAATGAGGATTTAAAATCTGAGATTATTGGTCTGCCGCAGAGGTTGGGCAAGAAAGCCTCTAGAGTAATAATTGGCATCCTTTTGATCGGCACCACATTATTACTTAACTCAACTTTACCAAGCCCAGTTCTATTAAGTATTGGATTACTAAGTGCTGTGATCATCTTATTCGCCAGTGATAAATTAATTTTTAAAGCATTGATAATTACAGTTATTGTGGATTTGATCTTACTATTAAATGCTGCTGATTCACAGATTGGCTCACAAGTAATCTAATTAGGTAGGCTTAACCTATGTGTGGCAGATATGCGCTAAATATCTCAGGGGATGATTTAGCCCTTGAATACAACGCAAATAATCCAAACTCTGCCTATACGGCAAGTAACTGGAATGTCTCACCTACTACCACTATCCCATTTATAAGTGAGAGCAAAAATGGATCTGTTACTAGGGAGATAAACCTGGCTTCTTGGGGGTTAATTCCAAGTTGGGCAAAGGATTCATCTCGGCAGGCAAATGCAATTAATGCTCGGGTTGAAAGTATTAGTGAAAAGCCAAGCTTTAGATCAGCTTTTAAAAGTAGAAGATGTTTAGTGCCAGTAAGTGGTTACTATGAATGGGCAACAGAGTTAGGTCAGTATCGACCAAAACAGCCATTTTTTATTTCAAATAAAGAGAGCCAAACTTTAGCTATTGCTGGCATATATGAAGAGTGGATAAATCCAGAGAGTAATCAATTACTTACTACCGCCGCAATTATTACTAGAAGTGCTGTAGGTATCGTTGCACCAATTCATAACCGAATGCCAGTAATTTTGCCAAGCACACTTTGGGCAGATTGGTTAACTCCAAATGAGTTATCAAAGAGTGAGGTAGTAGATTATTTACATATGCTTGATCTACCCAATCCAGATGAGCAATTAAGATTTTGGCCGGTATCAGAAGAGGTAAATAATGCTAGAAACTCTGGGCCTGCGTTAGCTAATCCAATTGCACTGCCAGAAAGTGGCACGCTTTTCTAACTTATTTACATTTAGGCAGACAAAAATAAAGCTAGTAACCCGTTTCTTTTGCGCTTATTAAAATAGCGCTAAAAGTAATGGCCAACTTGCACTTTGTCAGTGGGGTTTAGTATCTTATCGAACAAATGTTCGAACGCAAATTAGGCGCTAATACTCGGGTAAATACCCCTGCCCAAATTGGTCAGCTAACCGATAAAGGTGTGCCTGTTGAGTTTGTTTATAACGGAGTGCGCTTTCACATCAATGAGATTCTTACTCACTGGCTGCAGACAAATAATTGGTGGCAAAATTTAGAAAATCAGACCGAGGTAGAAGATCAAGTAATTAAGTTTTGGCAGGTAGAGGCAGCGCCAATTGGTGCGATCACTACCTTTGAGATTGAGTTTAATCAAAGTAATAACTCTTGGCATATTAGACCAAGCTCTAGAGTCAACTCTAGAAATAAGAAGTAAGTGATCATAAGGTGATTAAAGATTTCACCCACCTATCTGTGGCCTCTGGCTACTCCTTTAAATTTGGTACCGCAAGCCCAGAAAAATTAGTTGAACAGGCAGCTAAGTTAAATTTAAAATCCTTAGCCTTAACTGATCGTGACAATATGGCTGGTGCAATTAGATTTGCTAAAGCTTGTGAAGCATTTGATATCAAGCCAATCTTGGGAATTAATATTGGTTATATTCAAAAACAGGAGCGAATTACACTGCTTGCTCAAAGTGGCAAGCTCTCATCCTTATATAGATTAATTACTGCAATTAACACCAATAGCCCAGATCGGGTATTAACCAAAGAGATATTAGAAAAGTTTTCCCACTATTCAAAGGATGTTATCGCCCTCCTTGGTCCACAAAGTAGCTTGGTTAAAAACCTAATTGCAAGACAGGAGGGGGTAGCGTTAAGTATCTATCAGTTAAGTAGTAATTACTTTGCCAAGGTAGCAGTTGAGTGTGTTAGCCATTTAGAGCGGGCAGGCAACTTAAGATCAACTGCAGCTGCTGCTAAATCCCTATCCTTTGCCACTAAACATCAGATCCCTGCGGTATTAAGTAATCAGGTGCGATTGCTTACCCCGCAGGATGGCCCAGTTGCAGATCTACTAGATGCTAGTAGAAAGCTAGTTTTAATCAGTGATGCAAGCTTAGATCGCAGCAATAGCGAGGGGTATTTAAAAAGTAGTGAGCAGATGTTTTTAGTTGCAGATCAGATTGCCAGAGCAGCAGGTGAGGTAAGTAGTAAAGGCTTACTTAAGATGAGTGAAGATATTGCCCAAAGCTGCCAATTATCAGCTCGCGGTGAGATTGGTTTAGGCAATATCCACCTGCCAGAGCCGGCATTATTTAATGCACAAAATAATGGGCAATTAATCACGGTATTAGAAAATAAGGCAGCAGATCAGATTAATTACTACTACCCACCAGGTATGAAGGATGAGGTAGAAGCTAGGTTAGCTAAGGAGATTTGGATTGTTAATCAATTAGGTTTTGCCTCCTACTTTTTAACGGTAGCAAGTATTACCGATGCTGCTAAACAATTAGGGATTCGAGTTGCCGCCAGAGGTAGTGCAGCCGGCTCACTTATCTGCCACCTACTTGGCATCTCAGAGGTAGAGCCAATCTCAAATGGATTGTTAATGGAGCGATTTTGTTCAATCGAGCGAAATGAGTTACCAGATATTGATATTGATGTGGAGTCAGATCGAAGATATGAGGTCTATGACTTAATCTTTAAAAAGTATGGTGATGCCAATTGGCAAAGCGGAGTTAATCAATCACGGTGTGCCACGGTGGCGATGGTGGAGCGATATCGCGCTCGCCATGCGATCAGAGATGCTGGTGCTGCTTTAGGGGCAGATCGAATGCAGATAGATCTATTAGCAAAATCAATGCCCCATATAAGTGCGCGCAATATTGCATCTGCTATCAAAGAGTTTCCAGAGCTTAGAAGGCTAGATCTATCCGCACCACTTATTAAGGCCACCATAAAGCTAGCCATGCGGTTAGATAAATTACCAAGGCACCTAGCAATGCATCCATGTGCGGTGGCAATCTCTGATATTAGATTGCAGGATTTTTCACCCATCACCATAAATCAAAGTAATTACCCAATGCTTACCTTTGATAAGGATGATGTGGAAGATATTGGTCTATTGAAATTAGATGTACTGGGAGTAAGAATGCAATCTGCAATTGCTTATACGTTAAAGGAAATTGAGCGAGTAGAAGAGGATAAGTTAGATATAAATAAAATCCCACTAGATGATAAATTAACCTTTGATCTAGTTAAATCCACTAGAACCATTGGTTTATTTCAAGTAGAAAGCCCAGGACAGCGGGAGTTAGTTGGCAAGTTAGTACCAAATCAATTTAGTGATTTAGTCATTGGTATCTCACTGTTTAGGCCAGGACCAATTAAATCGGAGATGATCTCGCCATTTTTAAATAGCCGAAATGGCTTAAGTGCGCCCACCTTTATCCATGCAGATCTAGTTGAAGTTTTAGCCCAAACACAAGGGGTAGTAGTTTTTCATGAACAGGTTATTCAAATTATTGCCATTATGACTGGTGCTACCTATGGCCGGGCAGATCAGATGCGACGTAATTTAGGTAATAGAGATAGCGCGCAAGCAGAGTGTGATTGGTTTTACTTAGCAGCTGCTAAACGTGGATATAGCAAAGCAGTTGTTGATAAGTGTTGGCGCATCTTGGCAGATTTTGCCTCCTTTGGTTTTTGTAAGGCGCATGCATCTGCCTTTGCACTTACTACTTATCAATCGGCATACCTTAAGACCCATCACAGCGCAGCATTTTTAGCATCGGTGTTAACCCATGAACCTGGGATGTATCCAAAGCGATTAATTATTGATGAGGCTAGGCAGTGGGGAATAAAAATTCTGCCAATTGATATTAATAAATCAGATCAGGGTTATCGGGTAGAGAAGGTAGCTGCTAGTAGTGATACCTATCTATATACGGCACCAAATACTAAAAGTAGTGGCGAAGTATTAACCCTGCCAGATGCAACTGGTTATGGCATTCGAGTTGGGCTAGCTGATATTGCTGGTATCTCTAATGCTGAAATTGAATCAATTATTACCAACCGCCCATACACCGATCTTGCAGATTTTACCTATCGCTCAGGATCTTTTTGGCCAACTACTCAAGTGTTAGTTGAGATCGGCGCTTTTGATCAACTACATAATATTAATAAGGGTAGTAAATTAAACCGAAGAGATCTTTATATTCACCTGCAGGAGTTAAAACAGCTAAATGCCGGTAAGAGTCATAAGGGACAGCTATCACTAGATCTTTCCCCAGGTGAAATCGATAGTTTAGGTCTACCTGATATTACTCAAGGTGAGCAGATTAAAAGTGAGTTAGAAAATCTTGGGCTAGATTTAAGCCAGCATCTACTAACTCCATACGCCCACTTTCTAAATGAGCTAAAGGTTTATAAATCAAGTGATTTAATAAAATTAAGATCAAATCAAGAGGTATTAGTAGTAGGTGTAAAGGTTGCTCTGCAGTCACCGCCAATTAGAAGTGGCAAACGGGTATTATTTTTAACATTAGATGATGGTTATGGCTGCAACGATCTATCTTTCTTTGAGGATAGTCAGCAAAGTTATGCTCATATTATTAAGAGCTCTAATTTAATTATTGCCAAAGGTTTCATCAGAAGAACAGGGGCTAGGGGGATATCAATTCGGGCAACTGCTGCCTGGGGATTAGAACAGTTTTATCAAAGCTGGCTAGAAAAAAAGCAATAATTAGGCATAAGGGATCAAAACACAGGTAAATGAGCGTAACGCGTAGGCAAGTTCACAAAATCTTCATCTAAATTAAGTTAAGAATGGTAGGAGTGTCAAAGTAAAAAAGCCTAAACTTTGCTTACGGTATGGACGAACCAAAAGTCCAGTAAATTAAGGGAGAGTAAATAAATGAATGAAGAAGAATTAATCGAAACCTGGAATAAGCAAAGAGGGCAAATAATCTCTGCTCAAATGCAGCCAGTATTAGTTTTAATCGCAACCTTTGTACTATCTGCACTGGGTTACTTTGATAAAGCAACTGATGAAGCAAAGTACTTTGCAATAGTGGTAGTTGCAATAACTGGAATTTTGACCACTTTAAATCAATACGCTGCAATCCGAGAGGGTGAAGCGGTGTGCGATGATCTTGCAAAGATTGCAAAGAAGAGCGCACTTGCAACTAAAATTGCTGGTTCAAAATCATTTGTATCAGCAACTGCAGCTTTGATCGTAGTGCTAGATGTGGTGGTATTTGTAGTTGCTTACCTTGCCATCGTTGGTATGTAATTAAGCAATGAAAGAGTTTTTACTTACATTAGCACCTCTAGTGATTTTACTAGGGGTGTTTTTGTACAGATATGAAAAACCGAAGCCACCAAAAAATAAGAGCACTGGCCGCGGTGGCGATTTCGCTGAGTAATTAAATTAGCTAATTAACTTTAAGTAATTAATGTCTGCACCAATTGTTATCTATGATGGTGAGTGTAAATTTTGCTTGCAATGCATCAATTGGGTAAGTAAAAAACTTGATATTAGCTCTATTGCCTTTCAAAGTGCAGATTTAACCAAGTATGGTTTAACCTTAGAAGAGTGCAAGCAGCAGGTTTTTGTCATTGATGGTGACAAAAAGTATGGTGCAATAGATGCGGTAATTTTCATTCTTACACAACGGAAAAATTCCTTACTTTCTAACTTTTTAAAGCTTTTAGGTCCACTCGGTCGCTGGGGATATTTTTGGGTGGCCTCTCATAGGAATTCTCTAATTGTGCGCCTACTTGGCAGGATTCTCTCCCGCTTAAGTAAATAACAAGGGGTGTCTTACCAATTGGTATTTACCTTTAGCCGTAACATTTAAGGTATGAAAAAAGAACAGAAACCAGCTCGAGTTGAAACCTCAATTCTGCCAATTAAGTATGTGGATCTAATTGAAGATGTATTTCACGCCATCTTGGCAATAGCATTATTTATCATCGGCATTGGTGCCTTCTTCTACTCGATCAAGCGGTTAATTGAAACTGAGCCCTTTTTCCCAAATGGCATGATCCAAGGGGTTAATGACATTTTATTTATTGTAATTATTTTAGAAATTTTACGGACAGTAATCTCACGCTTTACCGATGGTGTTTATCAATTAGATAAGTTTTTAATCATCGGCGTAATTGCGGCAGTTCGGCATATTTTAACTGTTGGTGCCTCCCTTACTTTGACCGCCTCTAAATCAGATGAGGCCTTTAGAAGAGCCTTGTATGAGTTGGGTTTAAATGCCTTGGTGGTTGTGGCCCTAGTTTTTGCTATCTTTTTATCTAAATCAGCTCACAGAGATAAGAGCTAATTTAATTTAGCGTAAGTAGAGCTTAGATAGCTAGCGATGATTACCCAGATTTGATAGGGAAGTGTGGCAATAAATACCCCCACCGATGCTTGGAAAATAAAATAGAGCATTGGAATAGTTAGAACTGCAGTGCCAACTAATGCAGTTGATGCTAGTACTAAATTGTGGGGCCCATAAAATTGATATGACCAAGTAAGTGCACAAATTATTGAGAGTGCAAAAATACTTAAGTAAGTTATGGTCTTAACAGTACTTAACTTATTAGCTACCGCTACTGCAGCTATGCCTAGAATGACAAAGTTATATGGCCAGATAATGCCAAAGATAAAATCTGGTGGCTGCCAACTTGGTGCATTTAATGATCGATACCAAGAGCTACCGGTGGTAGTCCATCTGCCAGCGCCAATTGCATATACAAAAACTAAAGCAATGCCGACAATTCCTGCAATACTTTGAAAATTTGTTTTCATACCTTGATCCTAGATCAAACCTTTATCTAAACCGGATAAAACCTCTATTGCTCGATCTTTTAATTGCGGCAGATCAGATAATCGCTTGATGCCATTTATTTGTTGGCTCATTCGGTGATTTTTTACAAACTCATCCTTATGTCGATCTAAGAAGTCCCAATACAGAGTGGTAAATGGACAAGCGTTATCGCCAACTCTTAACTTTGGATCATAAGCACATCCTTTGCAGTAGGTACTCATTCTGGAAATGTATGCACCCCCTGCTGCATATGGCTTACTCATCATCTTGCCATTATCAGCATGAACTCCCATCCCAATTACATTGGGCACCATCACCCAATCGGTGGCATCAATAAACTCCCGGCGCATCCAATCTAAAAACTGTTGGGGGTTTGTACCAGTAATAAGTGCAAGATTACTCAAGATCATTAAGCGTGGAATATGGTGCACCCAAGCTCGCGCTTTTATATCTGAGACTGTAGTTTTCACACAATTCATCTTGGTCTTATTTGGATCAGTAAATAATGGCAGCAATTTCCGGTTAGCATTTAAATTATTCTCATTTTTATAATCTGCCCCTAAATACCAATACATACCATTTACATACTCACGCCAGCCAATTACTTGGCGGATAAATCCCTCTGCAGATGCAATATCCACTAACCCTTTTTCGTAGGCAGAAAGAACAGCGGTTAAGACCTCACCTGGATGGAGTAAACCATTATTTAAATATGGACTAAGTAGGGAGTGGTGCAGCGCCCAATTCTCAGTTGTCATCGCATCCTCATAAGGACCAAAGTTTGCAAAGTGGTTATCAATAAAGTTTTTTAACTGCGCCTTAGCCGCCCTTCGACTTGTGCCCCAAACTTCAGAAGGAGAAATACCAAGCTCACCTGCTACCTGCAGATCAATCTCATCTGCTTTATGTTTTAAGTAAGGCGGATACTTATAGTTTTTAGGTGGGGGCAATCTATTTTCTTTATCAAAGTTCCATTTACCACCAACTGGCTTTCCAGCCTTAACTAAAACTCCTAATCGATTTCGTTGGGATCGGTAGAAACTCTCCATTAGAAAGCTCTTTTGATTATCTGCCCAAGTGGTAAAAAGCTCACGTGAGGTTAGGAAGAAATCATTTTCAACAAATTTAACACCAAAGTTGGCTAATTGTTTAGATTGCAAATGAGATGACGGGTGAGCACTGATAATTGGCAGATCTGGAAATTCCTGCTTAACTCGAGTTAACCCATCAATTGTGGTGGCAGCTTTTTCATATCGGACCTTAAAACCTAACTTTTCTAGCTCTACTTTAAAATGACGCGCAGCTGAAATAAGAAAATACAATCTAATCTTGTTCCACTCATCTGCTGCAACCATTCTGGCACTTTCAACTAAAACAATTAGATCACTCTTTGGGTCAGCATCCTTCAATGCACCATAATTTGGATGCAGATGATCAAAGGGGATATAGATAATTTGCTTCACTTAACCAGCACACCTTTTGCTGCAGTACTTAATATTTTGCCAATCCTTAGCCCATTTTTTCCGCCACTCAAATGGTAATTTACAGGTGACACAAACTTTAGGGGCAAAGCCATTTTTAATCTTAGCTACCCGCTTAGAGTTACCCATACCTAACTATATGTTAAGACTACTTTCGAATTAGGTTAATCAGATAAAGCAGGGCAAAGCTAAGTCCGATTGCAGCGTAGATAACAGAAAATACAGTTAACTCTGCTGGAATAAAAATAGTTAGAATGCCAAGGGCTAGAGCAGATATAAACATAACTCGGGCTACAAATTTAATCCCACTTGGGTTGTTATTCAATTTTGAGTTTTGCCACATATTTCCGGCAAGTGCGATTAAAGTAATTCCAATCATTCGCATAGCCCAGATTAACTCTGGGCCATCTTCTAAACCTAGAAGATCTAAAAAAACTTGCGGGGCTACAAGTAAGAATATGGCAGAAATGGCAAATACAACTGCACCACCCTTTAAGGTGTTTTTAATCCCGTGTTGGTACATATAAGAACAGTACGCCTGGCAAGTAGTGCAGGGCAATAAGTATTTAGTAATTTCTCGGATATATATGGAAGATTATCGAATCTAATAGGGAAGAACACTGCTTTCGTGTTGTGCGCTCTTTCACTAAACCAAAAAATACAAAGGTGTTACGGGTAAATTTACCCTAACCATGAATTTTCACAGCCAACTCAATGATTTAGATAACCCAAATTATTGACTACTCCAATATGCTAGCCATCATGGCACATAGCTCACAAGTTTTAGCCCAGCTAGAAAGTGAAGCTATCGAAATAATTCGCCACACAGCAGCGACTATCAAAAAACCAGTGATGCTTTACTCAATTGGTAAAGATTCTTCAGTATTACTTCACCTGGCAATGAAAGCTTTTTATCCAGCACCAATTCCATTTCCGCTTCTTCATATCGACACTACTTGGAAATTTAAAGAAATGATTACCTTCCGTGATCAAATATCAAAGCAGTATGATGTTAAGTTATTTGTTCACACAAATAGTGATGGTGTGGCAGCAAATGTCACGCCATTTAATACGGGTATCTCTGAGTACACCAGAGTTATGAAAACAGTTGCATTACGCCAAGCTTTAGATCATTATGGTTTTGATGGTGCTCTTGGTGGCTCGCGCAGAGATGAAGAGAGATCTAGGGCAAAGGAGCGAGTCTTTAGTGTTAGAGGAGTAGGCCACTCATGGAATCCAAGAATGCAGCGACCAGAGTTATGGCGCTCATATAACTCATTGCTAACAAGCCAAGAGAGTCTTCGAATATTTCCATTATCTGATTGGGTAGAGGCTGATATTTGGCAGTACATATATCAAGAAAATATTCCAGTAAATCCACTTTACTTTGCAAAACCTAGGCCGGTAGTAAAACGTGGTGAACAATTAATTATGGTCGATGATGATCGTTATCCATTAAATCCAGGTGAAAAACCAGAATTAGTAGAGGTTAGATTTAGAACTTTAGGTTGCTATCCGTTGACTGCTGCAACCGAATCTAACGCAAAGACCCTGCCAGATATTGTTCAAGAGGTATTAAATGTTAAATTATCGGAGCGAGCAACAAGATTAATTGATGGCGCAAATGAAGACTCTATGGAAAAGAAGAAAACCGAAGGATACTTCTAATGCATCTGCCAATTATTAGAGCCCTGACCTGTGGCAGTGTTGATGATGGCAAGAGCACATTAATTGGCAGATTATTGGTTTCAACTGACTCCATTCCGCAAGACACAGTAGCGGCTGCAAGATTTACCAGAAGAAGTGGTTCAACTATTGCAGTAGGAGAAATTGATTACAGCTTATTAACTGATGGCTTAGAGGCTGAGCGTGAACAGGGAATAACAATTGATGTGGCATATCGATCTATGCAGTTAGGTGATGATCAAAGATTGATACTAGCTGATGCACCAGGACATGAGCAGTACACCAGAAATATGGCAGTTGCAGCATCAAGAGCTGATATTGCTTTGGTATTAGTAGATGCTACTAAGGGTGTTAGAGAGCAAACTTTACGTCACCTTACTATTTGCGCCTTTATGGGAGTGGAAAAGATAATAATTATTGTTAATAAGTTAGATCAATTTGATTACAGTCAGGATAAATTTAATGAAATTTGTCTACAACTTAACCCCGTTATTACCCAATTAAGGTTAGTAAATCCCACCTTTATACCAGTTAGTGCCTTACATGGCGAGAATTTGGCTAGTAGAAGCAAAGTAATTAGTTGGTATAAGGAAGAGTGTTTATTAGAGCTAATAAAGAGTTTTACTTCAAACAAGCAAGTAGCAAATTACCCAAGGCTAGATATTGCTCTTAATATTAATACCCCAACTGGCAGAGTAATTTATGGTCGAGTATTTGGTGGCAGCATTAAAAGATCAGATAAATTACAACTTTGGCCTGCTAAAAAAACTGTTGAGATTGCCAAACTATTTGACATTACTGGCGAGGTTGATTCGGTAGCAGATCAACAATCTGTTGCTTTGCAGTTAACTCAAGAAATTGATGCACCAAGAGGTGATATTTTAACTAGCCCTGATTACCCATTAGATTTTAATAATAGATTTAAAGCTCAAATTATCTGGCTTAATGATGCGCCATTAATTAGAAGCCGCTCCTATGCATTGATATCAGGGGTAACAAATGTGGCTGTGACTGTTACTTCAATTTTAAGACAGCATGATTTTATATCTAATGATTCATCAGTTTCAGATACGTTAGCAGCTAATCAGATTGGAGTTATTGAGTTTGTCTCAGACTCTTTAATTGCACTCGAGGTATACAGTAAATCGAAAGAGTTTGGTAATTTTATTTTAGTCGACCGTGCCACAAAGGAGAGCGTGGGTGCGGGCATGGTACTAAGCGCACTAGGTAGCGGTAATTTAACAACTCACCAATACCAGATTGGTAAAGAACAACGGTCTGTGCAAAAACTACAGCAAAGTAAAGTTATCTGGCTAACTGGATTATCTGGTTCTGGTAAATCAACAATTGCAAATGAAGTATCAAATCAATTATTTGCCCTGGGTAAGCATGTCTATGTCTTAGATGGTGATAATTTGAGATCTGGCTTAAATATTGATCTTGGTTTCACTCCAGCTGATCGAGCTGAAAATGTGCGCCGGGTAGCTCAGGTAGCAAAGCTAATGGTCGATGCCGGCTTAATTGTTATTGTTGCCTTAGTTAGCCCATATATAAGTGATCGGCAACGAGCCAAGTCATTATTTGAAGCAGATGAGTTCTTTGAAATATTTGTTGATACTCCACTTGAGATTTGTCGGCAGCGAGATAGTAAGGGTTTATATAAAAAGGCTAAAGATGGGAATCTGAGTAATCTTTCTGGAGTAGGCCAAGATTATGAAGCACCGATAGATCCTAATTTAACTGTTGATGGTAGTAAAGATATAGCAAAGGTTGTTAAAGAGATTATGGAGAAAATAATTTGAGTTGGTTGTTATTTGCACTAGCTGGCTCAATTGCTCAACTAGTAGATGGCGCACTAGGAATGGGATTTGGCTTACTTAGCTCAACCTTATTGCTAACACTTGGAGCATCTGCTGCCTTAGCATCAACTGCAGTTCATATGGCAGAGCTTTGTACAACCCTAGCCTCCGGTGCATCTCATTGGCGGGTAGATAATATTGATAAAAAGATATTAGTCAGATTA
>Ga0208787_1000295_pt1 | contig 24896 bp, 20 predicted proteins | sample Wag4_2014_7_11_FD_187362 | JGI IMG/M metagenome (GOLD analysis project Ga0208787, IMG submission 187362) | Fresh water microbial communities from Ohio, USA - Utica-2 Time Series HT 2014_7_11 (SPAdes) (version 2) | ecosystem: Environmental > Aquatic > Freshwater > Water tank | place: USA: Ohio...
CCCTCGCATTAGCAAAACAAATCCTTTACACCCAACTCTACGACTCTACCTTGTTCCGAGCAAGGGAGTTCCAACAACTCAACCGATTTACGCTTCGCGGTTTTTATAAATCTAGCAACTCCTCCGAAATTTCCTTGGGGACATTCAACCTCCCGCGTGGTTCCGTTAGAGTAAGCGGTGGCGGCCGACTATTACAGGAAGGAGTTGATTATACCATCGACTATAATATTGGCAAAATCAGGATTTTGAATGATGGCATCCTGCAATCTGGCCAAAATATCTCTGTAAACTTCGAGGACAATACCTTGTTTGGCTTTAATGCCCGAACAATGCTGGGAGCTCGATTTGATTATGAGTTCAGTAAGGATATTACAGTAGGTGGTACATTCATGAACCTATTCGAACGTCCTCTCACTCAAAAGGTGAATTTCGGAGACGACCCCATCAATAATAAGGTGTATGGTCTCGATTTTAACTATACCAAAGAAGCTCCTTGGCTAACTAAACTTGTCGACAAGCTTCCTCTATTCGACACTAAAGCCGAATCACGCATCACCGCGGCCGCTGAGGTAGCCGCACTCCAGCCAGGCTATAACAAAGCCATCAACCAAGGAAGTGAAAAGGGAGGTTTGGTGTATATTGATGACTTCGAAGGAAGCACGGCAAATATCCCGCTCTCCTTTCCCGCCAATAGCTGGATGATTGCCTCTGTTCCTCAAGGGGACCTTAGCAGTGGCAACGATCTCCTCTTCCCCGAAAATGCCTCTGCCAACTCCACTGGCCCAGATTCATTAGCTCTGAATGCCAACCGCGCAAAAATGGCCTGGTATATAGCAGACCCAAGCGCCCTCGATAACCAGGATTCTGAAAACCCCTATACAAGGCTTTTCCGCTTCCAAGATATCTTTCCAAACCGCCAGCTTTCCCCACTCGAGCAATCCACCCTCCGGCCATTGGATGTAACCATCTTCCCCAATCGCCGCGGTCCCTATAACTTTGATATCCCAGGTGGCTACACGGCCTCTAATGGATTAAAGGTAACAGAGGGTCTGAACAGCTTTGGTGAACTCGCTGCCCCCGAAACTCGCTGGGCCGGATTTATGCGCGGTATGAACAATAGTAACACAGATTTCGAGGCGAGTAACGTCGAATTTATCGAATTCTGGATGATGAACCCTTATGAGGAAAAACCAGAAGGCGTGTCTCAAGAAGGGGAAATGATTATTGATCTCGGGAATGTTTCGGAAGATGTCATGCGCGACTCCCGCCAGTTTTTCGAAAGCGCGCTGCCAACCCAAACACCTGAAAACGTTGTCACTGTAAAAACTGCCTGGGGACGGGTGCCCGTACTCAAACCCCTCGTTCAAGCATTCGATAATGACCCAGCTAAACGTGGCCTCCAAGATATCGGCCTAGATGGCTTGGACAACGAAGGAGAACGTGATTACTTTCAAAATTGGCTAAATGTTGTAGAGGCTTCTAATATAGATCCTAACGTAAAGGCTGCATTCAGAGCGGATCCCTCTGGTGATGAATTCGTACACTACTTGGATGGTCGGTACGGTGGACAAAGTAACACCGGCCCAGGACTACTCGAGCGCTACCTAAACTTCAACAACCAAGAAGGAAATACACCTACAGGAACTGGGAATGATTTCGTCACTTCGTCGACTAACTTCCCTGATGCCGAAGATCTAGATCGTGACCTATCCCTCAACGAAATTGAACAATATTACCGGTACCGTATTCCATTAACCAAAAATACACCCGGTAACCTAGCCGGTAAATTAGTGATGGATGACCCCGGTGTCGCCCTCTCCCAACTAATCACAGATACCGTAGAAGTAAGTGGAGTTACTTGGTACCGCTTTAAAGTACCCCTCGACTGGACGCAACGTCAGGCCGTCAATGGTATTCAAGACTTCCGATCGATCCGATTTATTCGTATCCTTTGGAAAGGATTCGATAATGTAACTACCTTCCGATTTGCAACCCTCGAAATGGGTAGAAATCAATGGCGCCGCTTTACTCAAGTGATCAACGATCCCGTAAGCGCCGCTTGCCCAGACATAACCCAACCGTCACCAGGCGTCGCATTTGATGTAAATGCAGTAAGTATTGAAGAAAATTCTGCACGGACACCATTTAACTATACAATCCCTCAAGGCATCCAACGCGAGAACTCCGTAGGCGCATTCCCTGATGTTTTGCAAAACGAACAAGCCTTGTCAATGACTGTTTGCGGACTGCCAAGCTGTGAAGGTCGCGGAATCTTTAAAACACTTAATATGGACCTGCGCCGCTTCGAACGCATAAAAATGTTCGCACACGCAGAACCACTTACACCCGCCGACGCCTTCGGCCCTGAAGAAGTGAAAGTCTTCATCCGCGTTGGCTCCGACTTCTTCAGCAATTACTACGAATACGAAATTCCGCTGCGCGCATCCGATGAGTCCATCACTGACAATTACTTCTCTGAAGACGATGAATACAAACGCGAGGTGTGGAAAAACGTATTTGATTTCCCTCTAGAAGTATTCACTGAATTAAAAAAACAACGGAATGCTGCAGGTGGAGACTTGTCTGCACTGTATATTACCAATGACCCTAATCAGCCTGAAAACAGAGTGAAAATAATCGGTAATCCAAACCTAGGCTATGTAAAAGGGGTCATGATTGGTGTTCAAAACTACAACCTCAATAAACCACAATGCCTAGAAGTATGGGTGAACGAATTGCGCTTGAATGGATTTAGCGATAAAGGAGGCTACGCTGGAACCGCTAGAGTGGATGTCCAAATGGCAGATCTTGGCAATGTCTCTGCTGCTGGCACCTTTACCAGCCGCGGATGGGGCGGAATAGATCAACGTCTACTCCAACGCCAACTCGAAGATGTGTTACAATTCGACATATCCACCACCGTCGCATTAGATAAATTCCTCCCAGAAAAGTGGGGGCTCCGACTCCCTTTCTATGCACAATACTCCAACCTGACCCGTCGCCCAGAGTTCGACCCATACGACCTAGACATCAATTTGAAAGAAAAAATTGATGCCTCTGACCCTGCAGATCAGGACAGCATTCGAATGAATGCCCTTGACGTTACCACCAACCGCGCTTATAACTTTACCAATGTGCGGAAAGAACGAAAAGGACCCGCTCGAAAAGTACCGCTGCCTTGGAATATTGAAAACTTTAGCCTCACTTATGCCTTCAATGAACAGGATCGACGAACTCCAATTATCTACAGCGATAACCTCAAGCAATATAAAGGAGGCCTAGACTACCAATACGCTACAGGCCTAAAACCGCTGCAACCATTTAAAAACATCAAAATCAGCGATAAATACTTTAAATTTCTTAAAGAGTTTAATCTAAATCCTATTCCTGAAACCTACGGTTTTAATACCAATATTCAACGAATTGCTGGTACCACCATCTGGCGCCCTTTCAACTCCGGGGAAACGCTTGAAAATAATACCTACTATAATAGACGCTTAACCTGGGATCGCAACTATGACCTAGGTTGGACAATCGCTAAATCGCTGCGGTTTAACTTTGATGCCAATGCCAGAAGCATCGTGGATGAACCACTCGAATATAACCAATTTGGCGAACGCGTCACCGCAACCGAACGCCGGGATTCTATCCTGACAAATATGCGCAGCCTCGGCCGTCCCAAAAACTATCAACAAAACGCAAGCTTGAATTATACACTCCCATTCAAAAGCTTTAAAATGCTCGACTGGATCAATGTAAAAGCAAGCTATACCGCAGGCTACACTTGGTCCGCTCAGTCCCTCAAACTCCAAAACCTAGATGCCGGGGTCTATCAACCTTTTGAAAACTCCAGAAACCTAGGTAATGTTATCCAAAATAATGTCTCCCGCCAAATAAACGGAGACCTGAATTTTGAAGGCCTATATAATAAGAGTAAATACTTAGCAAAAATTAATAAACCCTCTTCTCCCTCTGGCAATAAAAATAAACAAGACATGCAGCCAGGTGGTAGTGGAAGAAACAATGACGGTAATCCCGGAAGCGGTGGTAACGGTGGTGATCCAGGAGGAATCAAACCAGGACGTAATAATTCCCCAGCAAATGATAAAAACCAACCAAACAGTGGCGATGCTGGTGGAATGATGGGTGGCGCAATGGGCGACAAAAATGCCCCCCAAAACCCCTCCAAAGATACCCCTCCCACTAATGACCCTAATACCCCAAATGATCCTAACAACCCTGTTGTTCCAGCCAATAAGGCTCCAGGACGTATCGGTATTGGGGGGGTACAACCTTTACAACAGGGACAAAACAACAATCAAAATGGTCCCGGTGCCAACGACGATAAAGGCCCAAAACAAGGTGAGAAAGCAGGGCAATCTGGAAGCAAATCAAAGAATGACGACAAAAAGAAGAAAGACCGCCAGCCAACTATGGCAGAAAGAATCGCCATACGGCCCTTGATGCTGGTTAGAAAAGGACGTTTTAACTACACCGAAAATATTGGTAGCGTCGTGCCAGGGTTCACTCCAGAATCAAAACTCCTCGGTATGACCGAAGGGTTCGGAGCCCCCGGTTTGGGATACGTGTTCGGTGCACAACCAACCACCCAATGGCTTGAAAATGCCGCAAGAAATGGCTGGATCACCCAACGCGTCGAATTGAATGAACAAGTTACTAGAAACTACTCTCAAACACTGGACGCTGGACTGACCGTTGAACCGTTCAAAGATTTTAGAGTAGAATTGAGTGCCAACAGGCAATATACTCGAAATAGTACCGAACTCTTCAAAGACCAAGTTTTTGATCTAAATCCAGACTCCGTATTCTATGAACACCGTGCCTATAGAGATATGGGAAGCTACACCACTTCCTTCTTCTCCATGAATACCCTATTCGATAAGGACATTGATGGGCTTTTCAAACGGTTCGTGTCTTACGGGCCTGTTATTTCAAACCGTCTAGGTGCAAACGTAGGAAATATTAATCCGCACGATGATCAAGAACAAAACCCTGGATATCGTGAAGGATATGGTAAAATCCACCAAGAGGTTTTACTCCCAGCTTTCTTAGCCGCCTACACAGAAGCAGACCCTAACACCGTCGGCTTAGATGTATTCAAAACCCGCCCAGCCATTAACTGGAAGTTGAACTACAACGGCCTATCCAAAGTGGGTAAGCTCGATAAAATTTTCTCCAGCGTTCAAATTGCCCACGGCTACAAAAACACCCTCACCGTTAACCAATACAACACGGATATCTTTTACGACGCTACAAATCCGTTCCAAAAAGATCAAGTGAACCTAAACTATATCGCCCGCTTTGAAATTCCACAAGTGGTCATCACCGAACAGTTCCAACCACTTCTCGGACTAGATGTTAAAATGAAAAACGGCATGTCTTTTAAAGCGGACTTCAAAAAGTCCAGGACGCTTGCTATGTCGTTTATGGACTACACGCTCAATGAAACACAAGCCACCGCCTACGCAGGGGGATTCGGCCATCGCATTAAAGATGTCGATATCCCTTTCCTGACCGGAAGTAATAAAGGAAAAGGGAAAAGCAGTAAAAACAGTGGTGGCAAAAAGAAGTCAAACGGCAAATCAAAGAAAGATCCAGCCACACCACCCACACCCGGTGGAGGTAACAGCTCCCAAGCACACGATCTTAACATCAAATTTGACTTTGAATACCGCGATGATATCACCATCGTACACAGTTTACAACGAAACGAAGCCCAGCCCTCCAGAGGTAGCACCACCATTAGTATCAATCCATCGGTCGACTACCAACTCAACAGAAGGCTAGCACTCCGGCTATTCTGCGACTACCGCAGAACCGTGCCAAAAACTTCACAATCATTCCCAATCACCACCTTGAACTCCGGCATTACCGTACAGTTTAAGTTGAATTAAACCAACCGTTTAAATCGAAACTTAAGTACCTTTGCCGCTCTAATTAGGAATACAACTATGAAATACATCGCAGAAATCGATATCATGCCCCACGACGGTCTACTCGACCCACAAGGAAAAACAGTCCTTAACAATCTAAAACACCTGCACCTAGAGGACGTTTCTGATGTGCGCATTGGTAAACATGTGACCATGCACCTCAACGCCACCTCCGAAGCAGAAGCAAGAGAAAAAGTTGAAACGGCATGCAGTAAGCTGTTGGCAAACCTAATCGTAGAAACCTACCGCTACGAACTGTTACCAGCCTAAATAGCAGTCAGCAATGCAGGCTCATCAGAGACATACTGACCTGATTCGAGCAGAAGCCTACCGACTAGGCTTCGAGATGATTGGATTCGCCCGCGCTGCGCGCCTTGATCAACCAGCAGCCCAACTGGAAGCATGGCTAAATCAAGGCGCCCACGGACGAATGTCCTATATGGAAAATTACTTCGACCTTCGAATAGATCCTACCAAATTAGTGCCCGGAGCCAAATCTGTTATTTGCTTATCTTATAATTATTTTACCCCAGAGCTCCAATCTGATCCAGAAGCCCCTAAACTAAGCAAATATGCCTACGGGGAAGACTACCATCATGTCCTTAAAGCAAAACTCAAAGAGTTACTAGCCTTTATTGATGAACATATAGGAGAAGTAAATGGAAGATGCTTTGTCGATTCTGCACCAGTGATGGAGCGCGAATGGGCCCAACGTGCCGGATTAGGCTGGAATGGACGGAATACCTTAACCATTCACCCTAAACGAGGCTCGTTCTTCTTCTTATCCGAAATCATCTGTGATCTCCCGCTGATATATGACAATCCCATCCGTGACTTTTGTGGCACCTGTAGAAAATGCATCGATGCTTGCCCTACACAGGCAATAGCACCGGAAGGCTACTTTCTCGACGCCTCTAAATGCATCTCCTACCTCACGATTGAACTAAAAGAGGAAATCCCAGCCAACTTGGCCAACCACCTCGATAACTGGATGTTCGGCTGCGATGTATGCCAAGAAGTATGCCCTTGGAACCGATTTTCCAAACGACACAAAGAACCCAAGTTTGAACCCCAACCTACTTTGCTCCAAATGGAAAAAAATGAATGGATCGAGCTGACCGAAGAAGTATTTTCTTCCCTATTTCGTAAATCACCAGTAAAAAGAACAAAATTTACAGGATTGAAACGCACTATTGACACCCTTATAAAATCCTGATAATGAGTGTAAAAGTTATTTATTTCATTGAATTTGTTACGATTAGTTACTAACAACTATTGACTTTTGTTACCTTTGGCCTCTCCAATGGCAGCCTCGCCCCTATTTGCAAGGCCGCAATAATTAAGAGGACGCCTAATAGTTACGTAGCCCCTTTAACTATCAGTGAATTGCCTCCTCACCCCCCATTCAAATCGATGTACTCGATTTGATTACGATTGCAACAGGCTATGCAAGCACTCAAAGAAATTATTCATTTGCTGAGCCAAAATCAAATCCACCCGTTTGAACACCTCAAGTCGGCAGATGGAAAGTCTGCCCCCTCCAAATTACTCGCCCTTTATGAAGGGGTTGCTAATGGCCAATTTCACTCTGATATAGAAGCAGAAAAAGCCATTTACGGAGATCAAGCTGGTAGATCTGCCTACCGAAAACTAAAATCCGACCTTCGAGACCACCTCTTCGAGGCGGTCATGAATATCAATATTAACCAAGGAGATTTCTCCGATTACCAAGCCGCCTACTACCAATGCCACCGCCAATGGCTCATGGTTCGTATCCTCACCGGGATGAATGCAAACACGGCAGCTCTAAGCTTAGCTGCACGACTCCTCAAACAGGCAGACCGATTTGACTTTACCCTTCTCTGCATGGATATCGTCTCCTTCCTACGCCTTCAATATGGCCTGCGCGAAAGCAACGATCAGAAATTTAATAAAGCACAAGAAGACTTTATCCAATATCGTGCACTGTACGATGCCGAATGCCTCGCGGAAGAACTTTACACTAACCTTATCGTACGCTACGTCAACCACCGCTCCGCTCCAACAGAAGTACACGAATCTGCAGTCAATTACTACGAGAAAATTAAAGGATACATGCAGCAGCATCAATCCTATAAACTTCAGATGTATGGTTATCTGATTGGGTTACTTAGTCATATCTCCGTCAATGACTACCAACGGGCAGAGGCATTCTGTAACGAAGCCATCACATTCTTCGGTAATCGCCCCTATGAAGCACGTACCCCACTTCAAATATTTCACTACCAAAACCTCATCTGTAATATCCAGTTACGACAATTCGAAGCCGGCCGAACCTCTGCACACGAATGCCTAAAATACCTTGAAGAAGGAACCTATAACTGGTTTAAATACCACGAATTATACTTACAACTCTCCTTTCACTCTAAAGAATACCAGCGGGCAGATGATACACTAAAGTTAATTCTGCAGCACAACCAATTCCATACACTACCAGAACAAGAGCAATCACTTTGGTCAGTCTATGGAGCCTATATGTACTACCTACATCTAATGGGGAAAATCCATTCCAATACGCCTGATAAATATAAAGACGCACTCTTCGACGCCCAAAGCCCCGTTTACTCCAAAGATAAAGGCATCCTTAGCATCACCACCATCATCGCCCGATTACTAATCTTACTTAAAGAACATAAATACCGCCAAGTCATTGGTGAACTCGATGATACTAACCAATACTGCTATCGCCACCTCCGCGGTGAGCATACCAAACGCAGCTACTACCTAATAAAAATGCTGCTCTCCATTCCTCTGGGCTTATTCGATGAAAAACAAGTCCAATCTAAAGCAGCATCCCTCTTCGAAAAACTACAACAAACACCCTTCCAAGTCGCAAACCAAACCCATGAGTTTGAAATGATACCTTATGAAGACCTATGGGAAATGGCTTTAGAAAGCCTTCGATAACGGCCTCCTCCTTACCCAAATCCAATCAGACATCAGCCTCAATCCCTCCTTACCACCCATCAGTCAGATTATTCCCCCCGCCAACCAAGAATATTTCCCTCCTTTTATTGTCCATTTGATTTTTTTATTCAACTTTGCCAAGCTTATACAGCAGCAAATTAAGGATATCTACACCCTCGTTTCCTATTCCACCACCAGTCCTCTCAACTACTCTTATGACAGATCTAGACATCGCTAAGACGATTCAACTTAAGCCCATCCACGAAATCGCCGCTCAACTCTCCATCCCAATAGAAGATCTTATTCTCTATGGAAAGTACAAGGCTAAACTCCCACTGTCCTTAATCGATGAATCCAAAATTGCCAAAAGTAACCTCGTCTTGGTTTCCGCAATCTCCCCAACCCCAGCAGGAGAAGGAAAAACCACCGTTAGTATTGGACTCTCCCAAGGCCTTAATAGAATCGGAAAAAAAACATGTGTAGTCTTACGAGAACCTTCCCTTGGCCCCGTATTCGGAATCAAAGGAGGCGCAACAGGTGGCGGTTACTCCCAAGTACTACCAATGGAAGATATTAACCTTCACTTTACCGGTGACTTCGCCGCCGTCGAGAAAGCCCACAACCTGCTGTCAGCACTGATTGATAATAACATCCAAAGTAAAAAACACAACCTCGGAATAGATCCAAGAACCGTTGTATGGAAACGCGTGATGGATATGAACGACCGAGCACTCCGACATGTACTGGTCGGCCTTGGCGGAACCGCAGATGGAGTCCCTCGAGAATCTGGTTTCGACATCACCGTGGCCTCTGAAGTCATGGCAATATTGTGCCTATCCAAAAATATTACCGACCTTAAAGAACGGCTTGGCAATATTTTTATCGGTCTTACATTCGATAAAAAACCAATCTATGCACGCGATCTAAAAGCACACGGCGCTATGGCTATTCTCCTAAAAGAAGCTATTCAGCCCAATTTGGTTCAAACACTGGAAGGATATCCCGCAATTATCCACGGAGGCCCCTTCGCTAACATCGCGCAAGGAACCAATACAGTCATCGCTACTAAAACAGGCCTCTCCCTCGCTGACTATGTCGTCACAGAAGCTGGATTCGGATCTGACTTGGGTGCTGAAAAATTCATGGATATCAAGTGCCAAAGCGCAGGACTCAGTCCCAAAGCCATCGTATTGGTAACCACCGTCCGAGCACTCAAATACCACGGAGGCGGAGACCTCAAAAATTTAACTGTGCCTAATCCCGAAGCTGTCCAAAAAGGACTTTGTAACCTAGAGAAACACTTAGAAAATGCCCGACTTTTTGGACTCAATGCCGTAGTGGCAATCAATCGTTTCACCTCTGACACCGACGAGGAACTACAAATTATCCTAGACCGCTGTTCCGAGCTTGGCTCAAATGCCGTCGTCGCCGAAGTATGGGCCAATGGAGGCTTAGGAGCCGAGAACCTAGCGCAAGCAGTAGTCGAAACCATCGAAAACAGCACCACCTCCTTCAAACCCCTCTACAACTGGAGCTCGCCAATTAAAGATAAAATCGAAACAATCGCTAAAAAAGTATACGGCGCCGATGGCGTAGAATATACCGCAAAAGCGAAATCAGACCTCAAAAAAATTACAAAACTCGGACTAGATGGTGCCGCCATCTGTATGGCTAAAACCCAAAAATCGTTCTCCGACAATCCTGACCTCATCGGGCGCCCATCAGGCTTCAGTATCACTGTCCGAGAAATAGAAATTGCTGCAGGAGCCGGTTTTGTAGTACCTATTACCGGTGATATGATGCGAATGCCAGGACTCCCTGAAGAACCCGCCTCGCTAAATATGGATATCGATGAGGCAGGCAATATCTCCGGTCTTTTTTAAGCGGAAAACCCTAAACGAACCCTTGGATCTAACCACGCATAAAGCAAATCCACCAAAAGATTCCCTGTAATGGTGAGTACCGATGTCATCAATACAATACTCATCATTACAGGGTAATCTCCTGTCAAAACCGCCTCTACCGTTGCGTGCCCCAACCCATTAATATTAAAGATGGACTCTATAATTATTGAACCACTGACCGCTCCAGGTAATAACCCTCCCATAATCGTAATGATCGGAAATAGCGCGTTCGGTACCGCATGCAACCACTGAATCCTCCAATTTGGCGCTCCTTTCGCCTTCGCAGTTCGTAAATAGTCCTCTCGCATAACTACCTGCATACTAGCCCGCATTTGTAGCGCTATTAGTGACGCATAATGCATTACCAAGGTCAATGTTGGAAGGAAAAGCCTCCCCCAATTAACCCCAACCCAACTCATAAAGGATTGCCGACTTGGATCGTAAAGACTCGTTCCAACGCCTCCAATTGCCTCCAAATACCACCCATGCCCCGGTGTAGCAAATAAGTAACGAAGTACACAAGCAATTATCAATACCGGAAGAATAGTACTAACTACCAAAAATAACCGACTTAAACGGCCCACCCATCGAATCCTCCTATTCGATAACCACACACCCAAAGGAATCCCCACCAGCAACGCCACCAAAATGGCGAGACCGTTCACAAATAAGCTTACTCGCAAAGAATAACGTATCCGATTCCAAGAAGACCCTTGCTCCGCTGCGTACCTACCAGTCAACCAATTGTGATACTGGTTATCCGCTCCGTGCCAATATACCACAGGCGTTGACCAAACCTTCCTGGGGGCCAATGCCGCCAAATAGTACCTCAACGTATCAAAATGCCCCTGAAGTGCCTGATTTTGGACAATGCCTGCCAAACTATCCAAAAACTTGCCCGACGTATTGTAATCGTTAGACTTCAATAAATCAGAAAGCACACTACTGAACGACGGCGGCGGCTCCATTGTGTCATACGTTGATTCCAAATGCCGAACAACCGCTGATAATTGATGCTCATAGTCTACAACAGATTCCCAAGAACCGCATTCAAGCGACAACTGTTGCATCCGCACTCGCCGATGATAAGGAAAGAGGACGTGCAAGCTATCTGGGTAACAATCTGGTAAAATCGAAAAATAAAAAAGAGGCTTGTCAATGTGAAATTGATGGGCCTGCCGACGATAGTGCTCCGATTCCAAATCAGGATCCATCGATGGCGCTGTGTATGGAACCGCACCGCGCGTTGAAAGAGGATCAGTGACACCAACCTGCCCCAGCCAAAACGCTATTGCCGATATCAGGAATAGCGTAGGAATAGCAAGAAGTATCCGCTGAAAAATATACCTCGTCATAATTGGCAATGTATAAAGATAAGTTTGAAACTACCTAACCGTTAGCTCAAAACCTAGCGAATTTTTATGCCTGAGCAACCCAAGGATGCCCTAACCTACTACTGAAATAAAATATCACCGTGTCCACGATAAACACAGCCCTGATCCAGCGCTTCATAATACAACCGAAAGGTGTCTTTCTCCGTTATGGATCGAACATCCAAGTGAATGGAGTTAACTCCTTCCACCGCAGTATGCACCGCTATTTGCCTGGACACCAAATCTTCATCCACTAAATTAAATGTCCACCTCAAATTAGCCTTGCTCACAAAGTAAAGACCTAAATCGTTTCTAACAGGATTAGGAAAGGCCGGATAAACCCGGATCAAACCATCATGAAAACAAATGGAATAGGGATTAGAAGGAAACAACCCAAGCTCTTGCTCGATCCAAGTATCGTCAACCCTCCAGTCCGTGCTGTCTTCCTCATTTAAGGACAATCCATTCTCATCCGTCATTGAAATACCTCTGAAATACAACCGCGATACTGGAGCAGGTTCAACGGGAGGCTCCGGCTGGCATGCAGGAAGTAGGAGCACAAAGAGTAAATAAAAACGCATTTCTTTCCTTTTAGATGATGATTATTATCGTTCAATTTAGAGTAGAAAACCACTCCGTATTTATCTGTTAAGACTAATCTCTAAATGCACCAACTCCTGAAGCTCCCTCAGGTCCAGCTCAATTTTTTGGAATGGGTTATTGCTGGCATCTAACCACTTAAGCTTTGTACACTTCCCTAACAGCTCCGGCAAATAGGCCAAATGATTACTGCGAAGTATCAGGTGCGTCAGCTGCAAGGAATCCTGCAGAAAGTCAATACGCTCTAATGAACAACGTGTTATTTCAACCTCCTTCAATGCAGGAAAAGGTCCTAAAAATTGCTCCCCAGAAATTGGATATCCATCAATGCTCAACTTCTCCAAAGTAGCACTCCCTAACGGGTGATGATCTGCAAAAACTTGCATCGGACTACGAGGACGGTACGTCCCTTTCTTTATTGTTAACGTGCGTAGACGCGACAAGCCAAATAACACAGTAGGAAATGAATCAAGTCGTATATTCTCAAGGTGCACACTCTCCAATGATAAATGCTGAAGATGCTCCATCGCTGCGACTAAGTCAAAATTCTTGTGCGCTGGTAATGTAATATACCGAATAAAATCCAATGTGGCAATGGATGCAGAAACACAACGCTCCGGATAATTTGCCAATTGAAGCGTTCTGTGGGACACTTCGAAATACGCGCTGCGCCCAGCACTAGCCCTGTGCCACAAACACATTTTATTCGCCAAAATAAAATCAAAAATATCAAACTCCGGGTTCTGATATTTTCCTAAATACTCACTCTCATTGTAATGATACGTCGCTCCCTCCCTCAATTTTTCTGCCTGCTTAACCGTCTCCGCACCAGCATACCGACGCAAAATGGATAAAGCCTGATCAGCTACCGGTTTTTTTGCATAAAAAACAGCTATACCAAATAGATAACCTATGATACGCCGATTTACTCCCCCCCCTTCGATAATCTCAAGGAGAAGTGGAATGTTGTCGGAAGACTCATCGCGCAATAATCGGGTAATTTGGGCCGTAAATTCCCCACTGGTATCTGCTGCTATGTAACCCATGGTACAAAGATAGCATATATACAACTGGGAGTACTATAAATCAGGTGGAAGAAACAGGAGAAAAAAAATTACTCAGTATCTAACTGTCGTAAATTTTGCTTGATTTTCTGCAAAAGATGTGCGGGTGCTTTGGTAGGCTGGTAGGAGGAACGAAGTAACCTTCTGAAATCCTCTTCTTCTGAATAACTGTACTCTGTGGTAGGCTCTAATACTATTCCAAGACCATCTAGTTCACTTTGCAATGGATTGGAGGGAAATGTGTCTTCAATTGCCTTATGGGATTGCGCTTGACGGGCGACACCTTTTACCGCGTTTTTCATGTCCAATTTTTTTAAAAAATGAAGAAATAAGGATTTACAAACCAATAATGACAAATACCTGCGTGTAAATCCTTTTCACTTACTAATTGAAAATTAACTTTATATAGTAAAAACAGTTGTTAATAAAACACTGCTCCCTTTAATTAGGAATAGAAACAGGAACGGCGACCGTTTCCTGAGTCCCCCCTGGAATGGTCGCCGTTTCTTTTTGCTTCGAAAAGGAACGATCTACTTTGCCCAACCCCTGCGTGCGGGCATACTGGCGGAGCTGATTAGCCATTATCCCTCGAGCTCGATGCAGCCGGGAACGAACGGTACCTACTGGAATCTCTAACAACGCCGAAATCTCCTCGTACTTCAGGTCCTCCAAATCCAATAACAATACCTCCCTGTACTCAGGGCTTAATTGATTCAACGCTTTCGTGACCTCATCTCCAAAATGCAGATCACGAAGCTCCTCACTTAAGCCTTGAAAGCTGGTTTCTGCTTCATCATCGTCCACATACGTTTTCACCACCAAATCAAAATCTACACTAGATTTTTGATTCCGCTTCTGAATCCGATAATGGTTGATCCACAGATTTTTACAAATCGTGAACAGCCATGCCCGAGCATTCGTCTCAGGGGTATAGCTATTAAACGACTTCCACGCCCTCAAATACGTTTCCTGTACCAAGTCCTCCGCCCTCGCCGCATCTTTACATTGAATCAAGGCAAAATTGTACACAGCATCCACGAAAGGAAGTAACTCCTTTTCAAATAACTGTTCCTTTTTCTCTAGACTCATCTCTCCTGTCGGTGTGTTTAAGTTGGTCATAAAGACTGGTTTTTTACAATGAGAAGGAAGTTCCTCACTGACAAAAGGACTAAACATATCCGCAACCACCAAAAGTTCCACAGACGATTGTTTTTTTTTAAAAAAAATTTGGATAAATCTATCCTCCTAGCCGCCAAAAGCCAGGAGCCATTTCCCAACCTCTTCAATATCTTCTTTACTTACCTCCAAATGCGTCACAAATCGAACCGTTCTAGGGCCAAAAGCAGAGGCCTTTATGCTGTGTGCCGCTAAATAGTTGATTAACTGCGTGGCCTCGTACGAAGACTTCAAATCCACAATAACAATATTCGTTTCCACTGGACGTATCGCCTCTACCCAAGACAACCCTGTTAAAAACCTGGCAAGTGCGCGCGCATTGGCATGATCCTCACTTAAGCGCTCCACATGGTTATTCAACGCATAAATACCCGCTGCAGCCAAATACCCCGCTTGCCGCATTCCTCCCCCCATCGCCTTTCGAACACGCCTCGCTTCTGAAATGAATGAATGACTCCCTACTAAAACAGATCCTACTGGAGCCCCTAACCCTTTGGACAAACAAATGGAAATACTGTCAAACAAAACCCCCATTTCTTGAGCTTGAACCCCTGTCGCCACCAACGCATTAAAAATGCGCGCACCATCTAAGTGCAGCGCCAGTCCATTTCTAGTACACACCTCCCGAATACCCCGAATGGCCTCCATCGAATAAACACTCCCTCCCCCCTTATTACAGGTGTTTTCTAAAACAACTAACCGACTAACCGGAAGCCAATCTTGAAGAGGTTTTATAGCTGCTTCTACCATCTCCGGTGTAAGAATACCATGCTCGCCCCTCAACAAATTGACCCCAATACCACTGTGAAACGCATAACCAGCCACTTCGTACTGATAAATATGACTCATCTCATCACAAATCACCTCATCTAATGGCTTGGTATGCACCTTCAAGGCAATTTGGTTTGTCATCGTTCCACTCGGACAAAAAAGACCAGCCTCTTGCCCAAATAAAGCAGCACATTGCTCTTCCAATGCCCGAACCGTTGGATCTTCCCTAAAAACATCATCGCCTACCTCCGCTTGATACATAAATTGAATCATCTCCGGTGTAGGACGGGTAACCGTATCTGAAATTAAGTTTATCATAGAGCAAATATCCGATTTGTGATGCACTTTTGTACCTACTATGCACAAGGAGATTTTAAAACTGGCCCATATCGCGCAAAAAGAAAGCCGCCACATCATCGGACTAATGTCAGGAACCTCCCTCGACGGTCTAGATATCGCTTGGTGTGAAATAAAAGGTATTGGCACCCAATCTAAGGTGACCATCCACGCATTCCATACCGAACCTTATGACAATACCTTCAAAAAACAGATCAAACAGGTATTTGCCCAACAACAAGTCGACTTTCAACACCTAACCCTCCTGAACGAGGAAATAGCACTACTACACGCCTCTATCGTTCAAAAATGCCTGAAAAACTGGGGGCAAACCAGCGAATCTATTGACTTGATCGCTAGTCATGGGCAGACTGTTTTCCACGCGCCCAAAAGGCTTCACCAACTTCCTGATCGACCAAATGCAACCCTTCAAATAGGGGATGGAGACCACCTAGCACGCCAAACAGGAATCATCACGCTCAGCGACTTCAGGCAAAAACACGTGGCTGCCGGAGGAGAAGGGGCACCTCTAGCTCTTTACGGGGACTATCTTTTGTTTGGAAACACAACAGAAAACCGTATTCTACTCAACGTCGGCGGTATTGCTAACTTCACTTGGCTACCCGCTCCAACTAGTAATTCCAACATTTTTGCAACGGATACCGGCCCAGGAAATACACTAATCGATGCCTTCGCCCACTTATTGTTTAACGTACCATTTGACCAGGATGGAAAACTGGCAAAAGCAGGATGCGTAGATGCCTATTTACTTAAACAATTAAAAGCGGAACCTTTTTTTGCTCAAGAGTTCCCCAAAACAACCGGCCCTGAGCTATTCAGCATCGACTGGGTTAATCAACTACGTAAATCCTTGCCTAAAGGACAAGCCGGCCATAATCCTTACAACTTACTAGCTACCTTAACCGCACTCACTGCCGAGACCATCGCGGAAGCCCTACAGCTAGCCACCCAGCACCAACCCACGCCTGTTTTCATCAGTGGTGGTGGTGCGCACAATCCAGCATTAATCGAAATGCTTCACTCAGCCTTGCCTAACTACACCATTCAAAAAACAGATATACTTGGGATCTCAACAGATGCAAAAGAGGCCGTATTATTTGCACTACTCGCTAATGAGGCCATTGCAGCTACTCACACCAACTACCCAAAGGGTATTCTACCAGTCTCCATGGGGAAAATTTCTCTGCCCTCATGAAAACAAAAAAGAGGCTATACCAAATGGATGACCTCTTTCTAGTGCGGGGAATGAGAGTCGAACTCACATGCCTTTCGGCGCACGCCTCTGAAACGTGTGCGTCTACCAATTCCGCCATCCCCGCAAAAATGGCACTATCAAAAAAAGGACGCAAATATAAAACGCGAAGCGTTGTTTTTCCCTTTGCCCTTCGTTTTTATCAAAAAATATATTATACACTTCAGAACCATTCTAAGTAATGAAGCTTCTAATTATTCAAACTGCATTTATTGGCGATGTAATCCTAGCGACCGCGCTAATTGAAAAATTACACCGATTTTATCCCAATGCAAAAATTGATTTCTTGCTCCGAAAAGGCAATGAATCCCTACTTGCTAACCATCCATACCTTCGAAAGGTATGGATTTGGGATAAAAAAAGTGGGAAATACACAAGCTGGCTTAAGTTGGCACAACAAATTAGAGCTGAAAAATATGATACCGTTATCAATTGCCAACGATTTGCCAGTTCAGGTTTATTAACAGTACTCTCGAAAGCCAAACAAACAGTTGGATTCAATAAAAATCCGTTTTCTTTTCTATTTACACGTTCAATTCAACATAAAATAGGCCCCGGCAATTCCCGCTTTGGCCTCCCATATTACCACGAGGTCGATCGAAATCTTGACCTGATTGATCACCTCACCGACCGCTCCGCAGAAAAACCAGCTCTATATCCAGGAAGTAGCAGCCAACAAAACGCCCAAGACATAGGTGCACATCCTTACGTGTGTATCGCACCTACTTCTGTCTGGCATACGAAGCAATGGCCCGCTGAAAAATGGATAGCACTCATCAAAAAAATACCAGATAGCGTCACCATTTATCTATTGGGGGGAACAGAGGACGCCCATGCTTGTGAGAACATCCAAAAAAACGCAAGCCACCAACGCATCCATAACCTCGCTGGAAAAATAAACCTGCTCACCTCCGCTGCCCTCATGAAAGAAGCTCGTATGAACTTTGTCAATGATTCCTCCCCCATGCATCTTGCCTCTTCCGTCAACGCCCCCGTCACGGCTGTATTCTGTTCTACTGTCCCTCAGTTTGGATTCACACCCCTCTCAGATCAAGCTATTATTTGGGAATTAGAAACACCTCTAGACTGCCGCCCCTGCGGATTACATGGTAAAAAAGAGTGCCCCTACCAACATTTCAAATGCGCTGTTGAAATAAAAATCCCAAACGCGCTGACCTATTTACCGCTTTCTTAAAAAAACGACCGCTCCTTTTTATAATGACACCTTTTTTTTAAAAAAAAGATCAATTACCTAAAATTTACATATTTTTTAAAAATAAAAGCAACTTGACAAATTTATTTCTAAAAAAAACATTCATTATATGTATTTTTGATAATAAAATAAGCTTTTTTTTGAAAATATTGTTTAACAATTACCTCTTTATTTGCGTTTGTATCAAGCATTATATACCTTTTTTAAAAAAAACTCGTTTACTTTGCATCACATAACGGAAGTTTTGCTCCTACGAAAGGTATTCCGTACCGAGCATCGTAAAAATAAAAAAAGTAAACCGGGATAAAAAACTGGTTCTATAAAAAACAACCGAAGGCGGGGGCCCTCCAACCCTTTCAAACGTGAGAGGGTGGAGGGCTGTTTTGATTATTGGATTAATAATAGAACAAAAGGCGCAACGACAAAGAAAACGGCCTTTAAACAACAATTATCGGTTAGTGAGATTGTTAAATTTTGCTTAAAATGTGCCTTCAATTGCTACAAAGGTAATAAAATTCCTTTTTTTTCCTATTTAGTTGATTTTTTTCTACCTCGCTCAACGACTGATCAATATGAACGTTTGGTGCTTTCTACCCATTGCTATCAGCCTGAGCTTGGGCTGCCAGTATACCCCAGCTTCTCCCAAAACAGTATCATCCCAACAAGCTGATTGGTCGCCATCCACTAAAATCAACGGACTGACGTTGGTGGCCCCACCGAATCCATTCCCAAGTAATCCAATGACACCTCTCAAAGAAATTAACGCGGGCTGGATAGCCGTGGTGCCCTATGGATTTACCCCACCTAACCAACCCTCTGTTTATTTCACAGACCAATCCTGGAAATGGTGGGGCGAAACGACAGAAGGCGCTACCACAACCATCCAGCTAGCCCATGCAGCAGGCCTAAAGGTTATGATGAAACCCCAAATCTATATTCCTGGAAAGTGGACCGGAAGTTTGAACTTTTCAACCGAAGCACAGTGGGAAAAGTGGGAAATGGAATACACCAACTATATCCTACACTTCGCTAAAATTGCGGCAAGCAATAACGTCGAATTGTTTTGCATAGGAACAGAATTTAATCTAGCTATTCAAAGCAGACAGCCATTCTGGCTCCAACTAATACAAAAGATTAAGGCAATCTACTCTGGAAAGCTGGTTTATTCTGCTAACTGGGATGACTGGGAAAAAGTCCCTTTCTGGGAGCACCTTGACTATATCGGCCTAGGAGGCTATTTCCCTTTGATTCAAACAGCTACACCTGACAAGAACGCACTTGTTCAAGCTTGGGCACCTATTCGGGAGCGGCTCCAACACTTCAGCACTTCTCTACAGAAGCCCGTACTTTTCACCGAATACGGCTACCTAAGCGTAGATAGCTGTGGATGGCGCAACTGGGAGCTGGAGCACGGCGTCCAACAACGAACTATTAACGAACAAGCACAAGCCAACTGCCTTGATGCACTCCACCAAGTGTTCCAGCCTGAACATTGGTGGGCCGGCGGATTTCTTTGGAAATGGTTCCCCAACGGAGAAGGCCACGAAGGATATCCTGAGAGGGATTACACCCCCCAACAAAAACTGGGAGAAAAAATACTAAAAAAATGGTTTTCAACCACCAAAACAACAGCTACCCAATCTGCTAACTAACGCAGTCGATCCATAGACTTCACCAACTGCTCATCCTTACGAATAGCCTGAGCCGCAAGTCTAGAAAATAGTATCGCCCCAAGTGGTGCCATCCAAGCAAGACCAAATTGAACCGAATCACCTTCCGATATATGAGTACGTAAAGCCTGTCCTGCAATCGCCGCTAAAACAAACATCAACGCAGCTACTAGCGTTATTAAAGCCGAAAGCTTAGACTGTAACAGGCGATTGCTAAACATAAAAATAGCCGCTATGGATAGTACACTCCCTAAAACGGTCAACCCAAGTATACCTATATTGTCCGCATAATCAAATCGGCCATCAGATAAAGCTGGCTGATGCACTCCCGATCCTGACATATCTATGGTCAAAAATGGTAGAAAAAAAGCGGTACAGAAAAAAATTGCCGCCAACAGTAAATAAATTGATTGAACGCGTTGAATCATTGTTATAAATTTGACGCAAAGATACTATTCTATGAAACATATTGCCGCTCTGCGTAAATCCTATTCGCGCGAAACCTTGAATGAAACGGATGTCACAGCAGTCCCTTTCGATCAATTCACCAAGTGGTTCCAAGAAGCCTTACAGTCTGAACTTCCCGAACCCAACGCAATGACAATAGCTACCGTGGCCGACTCAGGGAGACCCTCCGCTCGGACCGTGCTGCTAAAAGGAGTTGATGAACGTGGTTTTGTATTTTTTACCAACTATGAAAGTAGAAAAGGGAAAGAAATTAATGCAAATCCATTCGGAACCATTCTGTTTTGTTGGTTAGAACTGGAACGTCAAATACGAATTGAAGGAACAATCGAAAAAATAGACCGAAAAGAATCCTTTGATTATTTTATTTCTAGGCCAAAAGAAAGCCAAATAGGCGCTTGGGCAAGCCCACAAAGCCAGGTAATCCCTAACCGCTTTGTCTTAGAAAAACGTCAAACAGAAATCAGCGAGCAATACGCAACTGTCCCTACATTGCCTATTCCGGAAAACTGGGGAGGGTACCGTTTAGTACCAGACTACTTTGAATTTTGGCAAGGGCGAGAAAGTAGACTTCACGATCGTATTTTCTATCGACTACAAGATACCAATTGGGAAATCGGGCGTCTAGCACCCTAAGATAGGTGCCCGGTTGCCAATTCCTGCAAGCGGGCACCTATCCTCCCTACCGTTTACGGATGAGCATCAGGCCGTCTCGAAGTGGCAATAGTAGATTTTCTACTCGCTCATCTTCTAAAACAAATTCATTAAAACGCCTAAGCGCCACCGTGGTCGCCTCCTGATCCGTTGTCACTACTTTGCTGTCCCACAAAACATTGTCCGCAAGGATGAAACCACCTGATCGAAGCTTTCCCAGTGCAAGCTCGTAGTGGTGTTCATAGTCTAGCTTCCCAGCATCCATAAAAACCAAATCATACACCTCTGATAGCGTTGGAATAACAACAGCCGCATCCCCTGTAAATAACTTTATTTGATCATTCAAACCGGCTTTCCCTATATATTTCTTAATGATATACGCCAATTCGTCGTTCACCTCAATCGTATGTACTTCCCCTCCCTGTTGCAAACCTTGTGCAAGACAGATCGCTGCATATCCCGTAAAAGAGCCAATCTCCAGTACCCGATAGGGACGAACCATGTGACTAACAAATTGCAGGAGCATTCCTTGATAAGGACCTGACACCATCTGGGGACTGAGCGTACGTAAATGAGAAGTACGCTCTAATTCATACAAAACAGCCTGAACTGGCGAAGTGTGCTCCACGCAATAATTAAAAATGCGCTCTTGAAGTGGATTGTGGTGCATAATAAGGCAAAGGTAAAACAACTATTCGGTCATTCCGAAAGGCGCTGTTATACTTAACCAAGGTAAGCCAAGGTAATTATTAGATGAGCCGCCTAATACAGGACGAACTATGCCAAAATCTATCGCAATACTTGGGCCCATCCACCTACCTCCAAAACTCATAATAAAAACAACCTCATCACCTGTTTGCAAATAATAATTCTCTGTTTGTATTGCCCACCGTGCACTTGTACGGTACAATCCACTCAAACTAATAGCCGGCCGCCTTCCCCAACTCCCTCCAGCATACCCATACCCCAATCCTAGAGTCGCATTCACATCCCGACTTCCAACAGTTCCAATCCCATACAAAATTCCAAAACCAGTATTCTGTTGCCCAAACACCGTCCCCATTAGTCCTCCTGCACCTAGCGCGCCACGATCACCCTCCATGGGTATACTCAATTTGGGGGTAATCCAAACTGGCGAGGCAGAAATTCCAAACAAAAACAAAGGAACTACACCAACCCCCATCGAAAAATTATCGGAAAGCCCATAAGATACTTGGTTGATCAATAACCACGTATTCTGAAAATACCCCTCGCCTTGATTAAGATTATAAGCAGTTGGTCCAAAAAAATACCGAGAGGAGTGGGGGCTGTCATCCGGAGGAAATGCACGCACGCCAACACCCACTGGAGCTGAGGCAACAGAAGGAACCGAATCCAATTCCATTGAAAACAAAGACGAAGAAACGAAAAGCAGAAAAATTATAATTCTCATAATAATTAATTTTGCACAAATCTCTTCCAATGGATACTTGTATTAAGTGACTTAGAACATGCTACTTAATGATACAAATCAAGCTAAGATGCCGTTAACCACCTGCCCAGCAACATCCGTTAACCTAAATCGACGACCTTGGTAGGTAAACGTAAATCGCTCGTGGTCAATCCCCATTAAATGAAGGAGTGTTGCCTGAAAATCATGCACATGAACCGGGTTTTCTGTGATATTATACCCTAAATCATCCGTTTCACCATATACAATACCTGGCTTTACTCCTCCGCCAGCCATCCAAATACTAAAACAGCGTGGATGATGATCCCGGCCAAAACTCATATCCAACCCCTGACTATAATTTGTACGCCCAAACTCACCGCCCCAAATCACTAAAGTTTCATCCAATAACCCGCGCTGCTTTAAGTCAGTCACCAACGCTGCACTCGCCTGGTCCACATCCTTGGCAAGCCTACTGGTCATACCCAATAAATCATAATGCGCATCCCAGCCCATGTGGTACAACTGCATAAAACGAACACCACGTTCAGAAAGACGACGAGCCATCAGGCAATTGGCTGCAAATGTTCCAGGAATCATCGCATCCGCACCATACAAACGAAACGTTTCATCGGGTTCCGAAGACAGGTCGAGCAAATCAGGAACGGAGGTCTGCATACGATAGGCCATTTCGTACTGTGCGATTCTTGTCCTAATCTCAGGATCACCGAACTCTTCCGCATGGAGATGATTTAATGCCTCCAATTGATCCAGCATAGCTCTGCGAGTCTGCGGGTCCATCCCCTCTGGATCCTTTAGGTATAAGACTGGGTCAGTCCCCATTCTAAACTGGACACCTTGGTGAACACTGGGCAAAAATGCACTTCCCCAAAGACGAGAGGCAAGTGGCTGAATATTTCCCTTCCCTCTGGAAAGTAAAACAACATAGGAGGGCAAATTGGCATTTTCACTGCCCAAACCATAACTTAGCCACGTCCCCATTCCCGGACGTCCAGGTTGCTGATTGCCCGTCTGAAAAAACGTAACAGCAGGATCGTGGTTAATCGCTTCCGTATACATGGATTTAATGATACACAAATCATCAACTACTTTAGCCGTTTCTGGCAATAAGTTACTGAGCCATGCACCACTTTGTCCATACTGCTGAAAATCGACCTGCGCACCAGCTAATGGAAACCGCTTTTGATTGGCCGTCATTCCTGTTAAGCGCTGTCCATTTCGAATCGATTCGGGCAGGTCAGAGCCATGTAAATCGCGCAACTTGGGTTTCCAGTCAAACAGCTCTAACTGCGAAGGGGCGCCACTCTGAAAAAGGTAGATAACGCGTTTGGCCTTAGGCGCAAAATGCGGCAACATTGAAAGCGCATTTTCTACTTGCTCACTAGGAGATGTACCACAGCGAGCAAGTAGACTGCCTAACGCCAAACTACCAATCCCCACCGCAGAACGGTGTAGAAAAGTGCGGCGATTCATATTTAACAGGTATTCTTCCATAGCCTTGTTCTCCTTTACAAGGCCTAAAAGTAAGAATATCTTCTTTTGCTAGCATGCGATTTTATTCTGCGCCATCATTTTTCGCCCTCAAAATCGCATATTGTCCCACTCTTTTCCCAGCCTCCAATCCTTGCTCACAATCCACCCTAAAGTGAATACAGCCGAAAATTCGTGAGTCAGAGGCTTCCTTCGCAAATTGCTGCAGCTCTTCAGCCTCTTTTGGAAATAAATAGGCCAAAACCTCAGCGGCAGCACCTGAAAAAGTAGAATGTCCAGAAGTATATCCTGGGAAATTAGGAATGCCTGTGCAAGTCTTCACAGCTGCATCCACCTCCGAAGGACGCTGAGTCAAATAATAATATTTAGTGTCCCAACAGGATATGCCAGCATCCTGAAGTGCCGTACTCACTAATGCCATCACTCTCGCAGACCTAATCTCATTGAGTTCATTTCGATGAACTAAATCTGAGGCTCTCTTGTTCCAATGCCCTGGAGGGGTGTAAGTGCCCGGTCCATCCGCCCAAAATGAAGCAATCCTGAATTGATCCCGGCT
>Ga0208787_1000297_pt1 | contig 24873 bp, 22 predicted proteins | sample Wag4_2014_7_11_FD_187362 | JGI IMG/M metagenome (GOLD analysis project Ga0208787, IMG submission 187362) | Fresh water microbial communities from Ohio, USA - Utica-2 Time Series HT 2014_7_11 (SPAdes) (version 2) | ecosystem: Environmental > Aquatic > Freshwater > Water tank | place: USA: Ohio...
GTACTTAGCAGAAATGGAAGTATGGAGAGGGATGGCGGAGGGATTAAATATAGCTATTGTAAATCCAGTAATTATATTTGGCGCAGGAGATTGGAATAAAGGTTCTTCGGAAATTTTTAAATCAAGTTATAATCAGTTCCCTTGGTATACCAATGGTATCAGTGGTTTTGTGGATGTACTAGATGTAGTAGATGCCATGCAATTATTAATGGATAGTCCTATTGTAGGTGAGCGTTATATTATTAGTGCAGAAAATTTAAGTTATCAAACGGTGTTTACACAAATTGCGAATGCCTTTAATAAAAAACCTCCTTCTAGAAAAGTAACGCCTTTATTAGCTGCTATTGTTTGGAGATTGGAGGCTATAAAATCTTTATTTACAGGAAAAACACCACTACTTACTAAAGAGACAGCGGCTACCGCGCAGGCCAAAGTATATTTTAATAATGAGAAATTTTTAAAGGCCTTTCCTTCATTCAAATATCGAAGTATGGATACCACTATAAAAAGAGTGAGTGCAGAATTAACTGAAATGCATCAGCTGAGCTAGAATATCTTTCTTAATTAGGCTTTGAATATTATTCCTTTTCCATTATTTTTTTCCAAAGCTGAGGAATACGACGAATCCATACCAGCTCCCTTCTTTTAATAGAAGCATCTTCGGCAGGAAATCCCATATATACCTTATTACCCTCAATACTTGATAATACAGCTGCCTGAGATAAAACCACAGCGTTCTCTCCAATGGTTAATGTTTTATTTACCCCTGCTTGGCCCCAAATAGTGACACCCGACTTTATTTTAACCCCTCCTGCAATACCCACTTGAGCTGCAAATAAACAGTTGGCCTCAATTTGGGTATCATGTCCAATATGTACCATATTGTCAATCTTGGTGCCCATACCTATAATAGTGTCTCCACTCACGCCTCTATCTACGGTACAGCAGGCCCCTATTTCTACCTTATTTTCAATAATCACCCTGCCGCAGCTTAGTAATTTTTTGTACCAGGCGGCACGATTCTTTTTAGAGTTATAATAAAAGGCATCGCTACCAATAACCGTATTTGCCTGTATAATTACTTCATCTCCAATAATAGTGTCTGCTAATATGCTTACGTTAGGGTAAATCAAGCAATTTTTTCCAATGATCACATTCGCTCCTATAAATACATGGGGCATTATTACAGTACCCTCACCAATAATTGCATTTTCATGTATTGCTTTATCACTTAATTGTAAGGGTTTAAAATGCTGTACAATTTTTATATAAGCTTCAAAGGGGTCTTCACAATATAATAATGCCTTACCCGCTGGTATGTTCACCTCTTTATTATTAATAATGATACAAGTAGCCGCACTATTTAAGCAAGTATCATAATATTTTGGATGATCTACAAATACAATATCACCGCTTTCTACTTGATGAATTTCATTCACTCCAGTAATTTCTAAAGAGGTATTACCTATTAATTCAGAGGAGGTTAGGGTTGATAACCATTTAACCGAAATGGGTGTAGAAAGCTTCATAAGTATGTTTTTGGCCTAAATCAAAGGTAATACCCCTTTTTTGTAAAAAAATCTTTTTCACGTATTTCTCTATAAATATAGCCCCTTATTTTATAATAATCTTAGAATAAAAGTAAAATAAATACGGGAAGGATACAAAAATGGCATCTTCTGAAATCCTTTATTCATCAATGTTTCAGCCATTATTTAAAAAAATCAGTGAAGAAATTATTTTTATAAACTTTAATAAATCATTCAATAATTTAATTTTAATGCATAGTCAATTCTGCCCATTTGTGGATAACGTCAATAAATTTGTTTAAAATATTTTTTGAATTAGAAAAAAGTATATTTAATATTGTGAAGGGAATCTGATTCCCGTACTTACTAACCCATCTATATACGAGGTCCTCTTGAGCATTCAGGGGGACTTTGTTATTAAAAGAACTACTACATTGAGCGACTACTATTTATTATATAAACCCTTTCAAGTTTTGTCGCAGTTCACTTCGACCGATAATAAATTATGCTTAAAAGATATCGTTGATGTTGCAAAAGATGTTTATCCCGTTGGCAGATTAGATTATGATAGTGAAGGATTATTGTTTTTAACAAACGATACCAAAATGAATCATCAACTATTGCATCCAAGCTTTGAACATAAAAGAACTTACTGGGTGCAAGTGGAAGGTAATATAACTATAGAGGCCACCAAGCAGCTCGCTAAGGGGGTATCTATTAATGTGAATGGGATTAAGTATCAAAGCCAGCCTGCTCTATTAAGTCTGTTAGAGCCCAATGTTGCGGTACCTGAAAGAAACCCACCTATTCGATTTAGAAAAAATATTCCTACTTCTTGGGCCCAGATTGAACTTACAGAGGGTAAGAATAGACAGGTGCGTAAAATGTTTGCTGCAGTAAATTTCCCCGTACTTAGATTAATTCGCTCTCAAATAGGCAGTTTCACTATAAAGGACATGCAGCCTAGCGATCTAATTAGCTTAAGTCATCAGGAGGTTCAAGAAGGCTTCTTTCGTTAATTGACTGCTAAGTTTTACTTTTGCACTAATAATATACAATCAATGAGTCAAACGCTATCAGAACAGGAAATTATAAGACGTGAAAAATTAGCCCATTTAGAGGCGGCAGGTATCAATCCATACCCTGCTCCTTTATATCCTGTTTCTCATTATTCTAATGATATTAAGGAAAACTATACCGAAGAAAATAAGGAACAATACGCTGCTGTTTGTGTAGCGGGTAGAATTATGAGTGTGAATGATAAGGGTAAGGTAATGTTTGTTAAAATACAAGATGATAAGGGCATTTTACAACTCTATATTAAAAGAGATGAAATTTGCCCAGGCGATGACAAGTCTTATTGGGATGCGATTACTAAAAATGGAATGGACCTAGGAGATATTATCGGATCTACTGGTTATGTATTTATTACAAAAACAGGAGAGACATCAGTTCATGCTAGCACAGTTACTTTACTGGCAAAATCTTTAAAGCCACTTCCCGTGGTGAAAAGAGATGAAGAAGGAAATGTATTTGATGCTGTGACGGACCTTGAATTTAGATATCGTCAACGCTATGCCGATTTAATTATCAATCCTTCTGTAAAAGAAACTTTTGCAAAGCGTACTTTACTGATGACTACTATTCGTGAATTTTTAAATACAAGAGGGGCATTAGAAGTAGATACACCTGTACTACAAGCTATCCCAGGAGGCGCTGCAGCAAGGCCTTTCGCGACACATCATAATGCATTAGATGTTCCTTTTTATTTACGTATTGCGAATGAATTATATTTAAAAAGATTAATTGTAGGTGGATTTGAATGGGTATATGAGTTTAGTAGAAACTTTAGAAACGAAGGAATGGACCGTACGCATAATCCAGAGTTTACTGTTTTAGAATGGTATACGGCTTACAAAGATTATTTCTGGATGATGGAAATAACTGAACAACTATTTGAAAAAATTGCAATGACCTTACACGGCAAAACCGAATTAACAGTGGGCGATAAAACAATCAATTTTAAAGCACCTTATAGACGCATTAGTATTATTGAAGCCATTCAAGAAAATACAGGTATTGATATTACAGGTATGGACGAAGCTGCCTTAAGAGAAGTTTGTAAAAAATTACATATTGATGTAGCACCTACTATTGGTAAGGGTAAATTAATTGATGAAATTTTTGGATCGACCAGTGAGCCAAAATATATACAGCCTACTTTTATTATTGACTATCCTATTGAAATGAGCCCGCTTACAAAAAAGCATCGTAGCAAGGAAGGTTTAGTAGAGCGTTTTGAATTAATGGTGAATGGCAAAGAATTAGCGAATGCCTATACTGAGTTGAACGATCCTATTGATCAAAGAAAGCGTTTCGAAGAGCAATTAGGCTTAATGGAGCGCGGCGATGACGAGGCTATGTTTATAGACCACGACTTTTTAAGAGCCCTAGAATACGGCATGCCACCTACTTCTGGTATAGGCATCGGCATTGATAGATTATGCATGATGATGTTGAACCAACCTTCTATTCAAGATGTGTTGTTCTTTCCTCAAATGCGCCCAGAAGCCAACACCGACTAATCTCTATAGTTCAACGCTGGTTTTATATCACCTAGTAATGCTTTGTATTTATAATCTCCTATAGATTTAATAAACTCATCCATTGCTTTTGCAAGTAATACTGGATTACTCATTAAATCAATAGCAGTCAGTGCCATTGTTTTACTTGCTACTAACATTCCCTTTGTACCAATTTCAGTTCCGCCAGCAGCCACCGCTTGCCAGCTATGTGCAGCAGTGCCTGGAACCCATGTTGCTGCGCGTAAACCCACAGTGGGTATGGCATAGCTAACATCTCCTACATCGGTAGAACCACTATTACCTTCATTGATATAATTTAATGGTTTTACTTGAGCAGCCGTTGCCATATCTACCGGCGCAACCATTGTTGGTTGTAATTTTTTAGCAAAAGCAATTTCTGCTTCTGTATAATTTACGCCCCCCACTTTATCTAAGTTGGCTTGCATTGTTTCCGCAAGGGCCTTATTAATTAACAAGTCGTGCGTACCACCAATGATGTCGTATTTCATAGTTGTACCAGTTCCTAGAGCGGCACCTTCTGCAGCTTTCACCACTCTATCAAAAATTTCAACAACGTCTTTACGTTTTGGATGACGTACATAATAATATACTTCTGCAAAATCAGGAATCACATTAGGTGCTTTACCACCATTAGTGATCACATAATGAATTCTAGTTTCCTGAGGAATATGTTCACGCATCATATTTACCATATTATCCATGGCCTCCACTGCATCAAGTGCAGATCTGCCTTGGTCTGGTGCAGCAGCAGCATGCGCTGAAATACCATAAAATTTAAACTTAGCAGACTTGTTCGCTAAGGCACTAGTAGTGGTTACTGCGTTTGCATCATCAGGATGCCAATGAATTACCGCATCTAAATTATTGAATAGGCCGGCTCTTACTAAAAACACTTTACCACTACCACCTTCTTCTGCAGGTGTTCCAAAAACTTTAATTGTGCCTTTTAATTTACCAGCAGCAATTAAATCCTTAATGGCAATACCAGCAGAGACACTTGCTGTTCCAAACAAATGGTGTCCACAAGCATGGCCAGCATTTTTTCCAACAATTGGATCTCTTTCTGATGATGTAGATTGATTGATCCCGGGTAAGGCATCATACTCGGCTAATATACCAATGGCAGGACTGCCTGAACCATAAGTGGCCACAAATGCAGTGGGAATACCTGCAACACCGGTTTCAACAGTGAAACCAGCGTCTTTTAAATGTTGAACATGTAGTGCAGCACTCTTTACTTCTTTATAACCTACTTCTGCATATTCCCATATTTGCAAGGCTGTTTTTTTATCTGCTTCATAGGCACTACTCAAAGCGGCTAGTGCAGCTTCTTTATTCGCATTCACTTTTAGAGTCGCAGGGTCTATTTTATTTTTCTTCTGCGCCATTACTTGTACACTAAGTAGCACGCATGCCAAGATTAAAATTCGTTTCATAAATGATTCTTTAATTTGAAATAATTAATAAAGTACTTTTAAATATTATAAAAATAGATCGTAAAATAATTTAGCACCTGGCACTACTGAATAATGTGCTAAGTCGGTGATACCTTCTGCAGCTAATACCTCTTCGTCGGTAAATAATTTTCCGCTGTAAGCTAATTTTTCTTTACTTAAAATATAGAAAGCGGCATCTGCAATAATATCGGTGGTACGACTCATATTCGCTAAGGCTTGTCCGCCTAATAAATTACGAACAGCTGCAGTATCAATAGTGGTTCTAGGCCATAAAGAATTACAAGCAATATTATCATCTTTAAATTCTTCTGCCCAACCCAAGGTCATCATACTCATATCGTATTTTGAAATCGTATAGGCTACATGTGGTCCTAACCATTTTGGTGCTAAATTAATGGGAGGTGATAAAGTTAAAATATGTGCATGCGTCGATTTTCTTAAATAAGGTAGCGCATGTTGGACCATTAAAAAAGTACCACGTACATTAATGCTATGCATTAAATCAAATCGCTTACTAGGCGTGCTGGCAGTATCGGTTAATTGAATGGCACTTGCATTATTAATTAATATATCAATGCCTCCAAACTTTTCTACAGTTAATTTCACCGCATTCGCAATTTGCGCTTCATCTCTAATATCTACTTGAACGGCTAAAGCCTTTACCCCTAAGGCTTCTACTTCAGCAGCGGCTGTAAAAATAGTACCTCCTAAACGTGGATCTTCTTCCACCGACTTTGCAGCAATGACAATATTAGCGCCTGCTGCAGCTAGTTTTAAAGCCATTGCTTTTCCAATGCCTCTGCTGCCACCTGTGATAAAAACAGTTTTTCCTTGTAATGACATAATTTATTTATTTAAAAGTTTTATAACAAAATTTAATAAGTACTATCGAAAATTATTTTTGTAAAAAGGCCGTAATTAGTTTTTCGGTTTCATTACAAGCTAAGGCTAAATCATTATTTTGTATGATGGCATTAAACTGGTTACTAAAACTTATTTCATAAGCTGCTTTATCTAAACGCATTTCTAAACTCTCGAGGGTTTCAGTTTTTCTATTTTCTAATCGCTCTTTTAATATTTCAATAGAGGGCGGCATAATAAAAATAGATAAACAATTAGCGCCTATTTGCTTTTGAACCCTAATGGCACCTTTGACATCTATGTCTAAAACCGGAATTTTTCCTAAATTCCAAATACGCGTTAATTCTGATTGTAAAGTACCATAATAAACACCTTCATAGACCATCTCATATTCTAAAAAATCATTTTGATAGATATGCCCTTCAAATTTAGAAGGGGATATAAAATGATATTCCACACCGTCTTTTTCATTGCCCCTTGGTGCTCTTGTGGTGGCAGAAACCGAAAAAGATAACTGCGGTATTTGTTTTAATAAATAAGCTGCAATGGATGTTTTTCCTGCGCCCGAAGGAGCGGTTAAAATAATGACTTTATGGAGGGCTTCAGACATCCTTTATAGTTTAATCGGTGTAGTTTTTCTTCGCTCTAAATTACACAAATACTACCTAAATAAATAATTATACTGGGGGCTACCAAAAATCTAATTATGATGTATATTTAGCCGTAGAAAAAACGAATTCTAATTAATAATAGCCTTATGCAAAAACAACTATTTACATCCTTACTAGTACTACTTGCTTTTATAGCGCAAGCACAAAGACCTGCAGAAGAATCAGCAGCTAAACCAGCTACTAAAGTCGAAGATAAAAATCCAAGTTTTAAAAGAGAGCTTTCTTTAGAAGCTAAAACTGAAAATAAAGGGGAGGTAACTATTAAAGGACAAAAAGTACCTTATAGAGTGGTGACTGGCACCATGCCTGTTTGGGATGATGAAGGAAAGGCAATAGCCGGTTTATTTTATGTATACTATGAGCGTACCGATGTGACGAATAGAGATGAGCGTCCACTAGTTGTTTCTTTTAATGGTGGTCCAGGTACAGCAAGTGTATGGATGCACTTAGGGTATACTAGTCCTAGAAAATTAAAAATTGATGATGAAGGCTATCCTATACAACCTTATGGTTTTGAAGAAAATACTAATTCCATTATTGATGTTGCAGATATCGTATACATCGATCCTGTGAACACAGGCTTCTCTCGTATTTTGGATAAGTCGGTACCTACTTCTAAATTTTTTGGGGTGAACGCCGATATAAAATATTTAGCTGATTGGATTAATACTTTTGTAGGAAGAAATAAGCGTTGGGCTTCTCCTAAATATTTAATTGGAGAAAGTTATGGTACAACGCGTGTATCTGGCTTGTCTTTAGAATTACAAAACAGACATTGGATGTATTTAAATGGTGTGATATTAGTATCACCTACCGATTTAGGCATTAAGCGCGATGGCCCAGCCAGCGCAGCTTTGCGCGTTCCTTATATGGCGGCTACTGCCTGGTATCATAAAAAATTACCAACCGATTTACAATCCAAAGACTTAACTGCTTTTCTACCCGAAGTAGAAGCATTTACAGTGAATGAATTAATGCCAGCCATTGCACAAGGCGGTGTTTTAAATGCAGATAAGAAAAAAGAAATTATTAAAAAACTATCACGTTATATTGGTATTAGTGAAACAGAAGTAACGAGTTATAGTATGACCATTCCTTTTGATTATTTCTGGAAAGAACTATTACGCGATAAAGGAAAAACAGTGGGTCGTTTAGATTCTCGTTATATTGGTATCGATAAATTGGATGCAGGAAATAAGCCCGATTACAATGCAGAACTTACTTCTTGGGAACATTCTTTCACGCCTGCTATTAATATGTATCTAAGAGATGAATTGGGCTATAAGACCGATTTAAACTATTATATTTTTGGTCCTACCTTCCCTTGGGATAATACCAATAACCATTCTGGCGACGACTTACGTCAAGCCATGATGCAAAATCCTTATTTACACTTATTGGTACAATCAGGTTATTATGATGGTGCTTGCGATTATTTTAATGCTAAATATAATATGTGGCAAATGGATCCTGCTGGAAAAATTCAAGACAGAATGTTTTGGGAAGGATACCGCAGTGGTCATATGATGTATTTGCGCAAAGAAGATTTAGCGACTAGCAATGATCACCTAAGAGTCTTTATTAAGAAGAGTATTCCGAAGTTGGGTACTCCAGCGAAGTTTTAGACTCTTTGTATTTGCGCTCCTAGTGCTTGTAATCGGGTATCAATATTTTGATAGCCTCTATCTATTTGTTCAATATTTTGAATGGTGCTTTTTCCTTCTGCACTTAGTGCGGCAATCAGCAAGGCTTGCCCAGCGCGAATATCAGGGCTACTCATATTGATACCACGCAGTGGATATTTTCGGGCTAAACCAATAACGCTAGCACGGTGTGGATCACACAAAATAATTTGTGCCCCCATATCAATTAATTTATCCGTAAAAAATAAACGGCTCTCAAACATTTTTTGATGAATCAGCACACTACCTCTAGCTTGAATGGCTGTGACTAAAACAATACTTAATAGATCGGGCGTAAAGCCTGGCCAAGGGTTATCATAAATAGTTAAGATACCCCCATCCATAAAAGTTTGTATCTCATAAATATCTTGAGCGGGAATATAAATATCATCACCTTTAATAGTAAAATCAATTCCTAGTAAACGAAATTTTTCTGGAATAATACCTAAGTGTGCAACGCCTGCATTTTTAATAGTGATTTCACTTTTGGTCATGGCAGCTAGTCCAATGAATGAACCAATCTCAATCATGTCTGGTAAAATTCTATGCGTGGCAGCGCCTAATTTTGTAACGCCTTCAATGCGTAATAAATTACTACCAATGCCTGTAATTTTTGCACCCATATTATTTAATAGCAAGCAAAGCTGCTGCAGATAAGGCTCGCAGGCTGCATTATAAATACTAGTAACGCCTTCTGCAAATACAGCCGCCATTAAAATATTCGCTGTTCCTGTAACGGAAGGCTCTTCTAATAACATATAAGTACCCACTAGTTTATCTGCGCTTAAAGTAAAGCAGGCTATCTTTTCATCATAAGCATAAGTAGCGCCTAGTTTTTCAAATCCAATAATATGTGTATCTAATCTTCTTCTTCCAATTTTATCTCCACCTGGTTTAGGTAAATAAGCTTTTTTAAATCTTGCTAAAATGGGACCTGCTAACATAACGCTACCGCGTAATCTTCCACTCTTCGTTTTAAAATCATCAGAGGCTAAATAACTAGGATCAATTTTATCTGCTTGAAAACGGTATTCACCTTCTTTTAATTTTTCAACACTTACGCCCATCGCCTCTAATAATTCTATTAGCAAATTCACATCAATAATATCAGGTACATTAGAAATGGTAATAGGTTCTGCTGTTAAAACCACTGCAGATAAAATTTGTAAAGCTTCGTTTTTAGCACCCTGGGGTGTAATATTTCCTTTAAGTGCTTTTCCGCCTATGACTTCAAATGAACTCATGGTAATTAAAAACGCTTTTTAAAGTTGCGGTTATTGTTGTTGCGTCCGCCTCCACCACCGCCTGGTCCGCTTGGACCGCGTCCACCGCGATTATTGTTATTGCGATTGCCCTGCCAACGACCCGCAGCAGGGCGGTACTCATCTCTTTCAAAATTTTGATTGCGATGTTTGATATAAGGTGTATTGCTAAATTCAAGTTCACCACCGGTAATAGCGTTTAACTCTCCTCTAATGGTATCATCTTGTACTAATTCTTTATGCCAGTTACTATAAGCTAGTTTCATGTAATGTGCAATAGCATGCGCAAAACCAGCTTTTTTCTCTTGGTCTTGTTCCGCCATCGCCTTATCAATGACCATTTCTAGGTTTTTACCTAAATGGGCATATTTGATTTTACGCTTTGGGTAAGGAATGGGATCGGGCTTCTGCTTATAGGTTTCCTTAGTAGGAATAGGATAAGGGCTGTCCACGTCTAATTGGAAATTGCTCATAAAAAACAGGTGATCCCATAATTTATGCTTGTAGTCTTCCACATTCTTTAGCTGAGGGGTTAAAAAGCCCATCAGTTCAATCACTACCTGAGCCTGCTCCTGTCTTTTGGCACGATCTTCAATAGTCATTAAATGGTCCACCATCTTATGAACGTGACGACCATACTCTCTCATCCCCATTAAGCTTCTTGCTGTATTGTATTCCATGTATTTATTACTTCTCGAGTAACAAATGTAAGGATTTATTTTATCTTCGTACCATGGAGCCACTGATACAACAAATTGAAACCATCACTAAAGAAATCCAAAATACGGTCGCTACCACCAGCGCCGAGGTGGAAGCCTTCCGAATTAAATACTTGGGAACCAAAGGTTTGGTGAAAAATATGATGGGTGAGATGAAATCGGTATCTAATGAACAGAAAAAGGAATTCGGACAAATCCTAAATGCTTTCAAGGTAGCCGCGGAAGAAAAACTTGAAGCCTTAGTGGCTGCATTAGGAGATACATCTACATTAGATGCTAACATTGATACAAGTTTACCGGGTGATGAATTTACAGTAGGCACAAGACATCCTTTAAATTTAGTGCGCAATCAAATGGTTTCTATTTTTAAAAGATTAGGATTTGCGGTGGCAGAAGGACCAGAGATAGAAGATGATTGGCATAATTTTGGTGCGATGAATTTACCTGTCGATCATCCAGCGCGTGATATGCAGGATACTTTTTATGTACAAGAAGCCACTGATGAAAATGCAGCATGGTTATTAAGAACGCATACATCCAGTGTACAAGCGCGTGTGATGGAAACACAGAAACCACCTATTCGTGTTATCTGTCCGGGCCGTGTATATCGCAATGAAACTATTTCAGCAAGAGCACATTGTTTTTTCCATCAAGTAGAAGGTTTATACATTGATGAAAATGTAAGCTTTGCAGATTTAAAACAAACACTTTATTTTTTCGTACAAGAAATGTTTGGCAAAGAGGTGAAAGTAAGATTCCGTCCAAGTTATTTTCCTTTTACAGAACCTAGTGCAGAGATGGATATTAGCTGTCAAATATGTAGTGGTAAAGGATGTAATATTTGTAAACATACAGGGTGGGTAGAAATTTTAGGCAGTGGTATGGTACATCCGAATGTGTTAAAAAACTTTGACATCGATCCTGAAAAGTATACTGGCTTTGCATTTGGTATGGGCGTTGAAAGAATTGCGCAATTAAAATACCAAGTAAACGATTTACGTTTATACTCTCAAAACGACTTGCGCTTTTTGCAACAGTTTAAGAGTGTCTGATAATTAATTATGTTACATAACACCAAGGGTATTGTTTTACGTGTCACTAAATATGGTGATACGAGTATTATCCTAACGGCCTATACCGAACTTTTTGGTGTGCAACAATATATGGTCAAAGGGGTGAGAGTGACTAGTAAAAAAGGAGCGAACAAGGGCGTGTTTTATCAGCCCGCTGCTATTTTACAAATGGAAGTATATCATTCACCCATGAAGCAATTGCAAATGGTAAAAGACGTGAGCTGGGATTTTGTGTATCAAAATGTATATTCCGATGTACTACGTAATGCAGTAGCTACCTATATTGTAGAGGTCTTGCAACAAACCATGCAACCGGAACCGCACCCGGAATTATTTTATTTAATAGAAGACACTTTTAAACAATTAGATAAAGGCGGTCCTCAATTAGTAGGCAACCTGCCTATTTATTTTTTAATTCATTTAAGTCAAACCATGGGCTTTGGCTTGCAAGGAAAATACACTACAACTACTTCTGTATTAGATGTGAGAGAAGGACAGTTTGTAGAAAAAGTGCCTGCGCATCCATATTTTTTAGAAGGCGCAGAAGCACAAACGGCTTCTAGTTTTTTACAAGTACAATTTTACAATGATTTAGATACTATTGTTTTAAGCGGCACACAAAGAAAAAAAATATTGGAACTGTTTCAGTTGTCTTTAAGCTGGCACTATAAAAAATTTAGCGACATAAAATCACTACCTATCTTACAAGAAGTGCTGAGATAATAATTGTTTTAAAATAATAATTTAACACTAGAATTTCCTAAAATTAAATAGCTTTATATTAATAAAGATTTATGAAACTGAAGCTCATCATCGCAGTTGTTTTAGTGCTTGGAACATTTACTAGTTGTTCCATCATACAGCCCACTACCATTAAAAAAATTAAAATGGATTATCAAGCGCACCGTGGAGGCAGGGGCCTAATGCCCGAAAATACTACTGCGGCCATGTTAGCAGTGATGGACAATGCCCTAGTCACTACCCTTGAAATGGACTTAGCTATTACCAAGGACAAACAAGTAGTGGTTTCACATGATCCTATTTTAAATCCATTAATTACGACGAAACCCGATGGAAGTTTTATTAAAGCAAGCGAACTAAACGAAAATATAATTTATCAAATGGATTATGCCACTTTAGAAAAGTATGACGTGGGTTTAAAAATTCATCCTGGTTTTAGGGGTCAAAAAAAATTAGCGGCATCTATTCCAACACTTAGCAGTTTAATAGATAGCGTAGAAAAAAAGTCGAAGGCCATAGGAAGAAAGATGCATTATAATATTGAGATAAAATCGGTGGAGGGTAAAGATGGGACAGAACACCCCGGCCCTAATGAGTTTGTGGAATTAGTGGTGACTACTTTGCAAAATAAAAATATTTTGGATAGAACAAGCTTACAAAGTTTTGATCTAAGACCCCTTCGTGTACTACATGAAAAATATCCTAGTATTAAAACTGCTTATTTAGTATTTGGTGCAGATTGTGCCAATGCTGAAAAGCAAATAGCGCTACTGGGTTTCCAGCCAACTATTTATAGTCCAGAATATAAATATGTAAATAAGGCTATGATTGACTACTGCCATCAAAAAAATATTCAAGTTATTCCTTGGACAGTGAATACTAAAGAAGAAATAAATACTTTAATTCAATTAAAGGTAGATGGAATTATTACAGACTATCCGAATTTGTATTAGTAACTAGAAAGAATTATTAGATGATTCGTTGAGCAGTGCTTGCTTTTGAAAGTAGTCCATTGGTATCAGCACCCTTAATTAAAACCAGTCCTGGCTTTTTTCCTTTTTCAAAACTTCCCAAGCCTTTTTCCATTTGTAAGGCACGCGCCCCATTGATGGTAGCCCAGCTAAGCATTTCAGCTAGTGGAATGGATGGATGATATTTTTGAATAGTTTTTAATTCATCTATAATATTTAAAGACCAATTACTTGCATAACTATCGGTACCTATTACTATCTCAGCCCCATTTGCACGAAGTAGTTCAATAGGTGGCATAGTTTCTTCGATATACTGGTTCGCATTGGCGCATAAACACCAAAAGCTATGGGGCATTTCTTTTTGAACAGCTTTAATATCCGAAGCACTGGTAAAACTATTATGCACTAAAATACTACTAGTTGCTTTTTTAAAATAAGGAAGTACCGATTGCAAACTACTGAGTCCTGTAGCTTCAAAAAAATCTAGTGATACTTTGGTTCTTTCGTACATGCCTAAAAAACTTCCCGTCTTTTTTTCAAAGAATTCATTTTCATCCATCGTTTCTTGGTTGTGCATCGTAATGGTATGCGCACCAAAATAATTGGATAATAATTTCCATAAATTAAAACTTACTGAATAAGGCGCATGGGGTACTAGTGATGCGCGCACACAATTTTGTTCAAATGCTTCCTGCATTTTTAATCCCGCATTTATTTTATCGGCCGACCTGGTTGGATCTAAATCATACAATTCCACAAAACTATAATAAGCTAGTTTGTGTTTTTGTTTTATACTAAGTGTATCAAGTGTATTACAAATATCTCCCACTGCTACAATTCCATTATGATACATTTCATCTTCTGCAGCAATTATGGCTTCTTGAATGATTCCATCCTCTACTTTTCTTAAACCCACAATTTGTTTTACAAATTCTTGCAATCCTGAATGTGCAGGAATCATGCCCTTCATATGCGATAATTCTAAATGGCAATGTGCATTAATAAGTCCTGGACTAAGTATGCCTTCAAAACTTTGAATGTCTTCCCCCGCCTCTTCAATCCCTACCAAGGCTTCAATGGTTCCATCTTTCTGAGTGATTAAAACCAGCTGGTCCTCCAAAAGCTCGGTGCCGGTAAAAATTTGAGTGGCTTGAAACTTTAAATGCATATTAAATTACATAAATAGAAAGTGATTGTATTTAGATTGAATTGCATTGCTTATAATTTTGATATAATAAACTCTGGTGCATATTTTATTATTTTTGACATGCACCACCAAAACAGATTCGGATAAACTTCAAACCCTTTGGTTTTAGTAATAATTGCTTCTGCCACTTGATCAGCTGAGTTTGATAATTTATTTAGAGGAATATCTTTTGTCATTTTTGTATTTACAAAACCTGGTGTAATAGCTTGAACTATGATATTACTGTTTTTTAGTTCTTGTCGAAGCCCAAAAAGATATTGATGAAATCCACTTTTTGCAGAACCGTAGATATAATTAGATTTCCTACCCCTGAGTCCGGCAATTGAACTAATTCCTATAACCCTGTTTAAAAATGGATTATTATCATGAATTAATTCATTGAGTAATGCCACCGCCCCCGTATAATTTACATATGCATTATTTTCCCATAAAGCCTGATTTTCAATGGCTGCCTCATTGTTAACAAGGACGCCGGCAGCATACATAATCCAAGTAGGTTTATAAGGTAAATTAGCAACGAACTGTTTAATATTAGCCGAAGGAGTAACGTCATAAAAAATAACAGTTGACTTGTCTTCCAGTTTATTTAATTTAACAAATTCGTTTAATTCATTCGTATTTCTGGAGGCAAGTAATAAATGTCCATTTGGATATTTTACTAAATATTTTAATGCAGTTGCTTTTGCAATATCACTATTTGCGCCAATGATTAAAAAATTATGATTATTTGTATTAGATATTCTTGTCATTTGATGAGAGAAAAATTTTGTTGTATTAGATAATCTGTTGATATATTGTTTTTCATAACTTAACTTATTCATTCGTGCATCTTTAGTCAAGTAAATTTTCCCGTTAAATTTATTTACAATTTCATCAAGCTCGTCTAGCACAGACCATATAGTTGGTGAAACTTTAATGTCTAGTGCAAGCGTATATCCTTCCATTGGGAAGTGTAAATATCTATTTTCATGGGATTTTCCAAATAGCTTTAATACTGCTAAAAAGGATCCGAGTTTGTGTTTAGATAAAATTCCTAGTATTTCATTTACTCCTTCGTAGGAATTTGCAATTGGCAAAACAAACTGATATTGTATAAATCCTTTTTTTCCATAAATTTTATTCCAATTATTAATTTTATCTAAGGGATAAAAATAGGGGTCATAATGCATGACTGCTTCACCACTAGAAGACGGCTTATTGTAAAATAAAAGATTAAATATTTTTATTGATAGCGGGTTTAATACCCAATGGGGGAAATAAAATGGAACATTTAAAAATGGTTTTTTGTGAACAAGTAATTTATTTTTAAATTTTACTTCATTTGCTTTTGCGTGCTCCCCTAAAAGTAAAACTGACTTTCCAACATTATTACCTTCCGCAAGGCAATCAATCCACGCAACCGAATAAGTAGTATTTTTATGTGTTTCAAATAGTTGAAATATCTCTTTTAAATTATTAGCCCTAATAGATTTTTGCTTAATAAAACTTGTTTCGATACTTTTAAGCTTAAATACAACTTCAATGATAATTCCAGTTGATCCCATGCTTCCAGCTGTTTGAGTAAACAGCATATCATCGGGTTTAACAGTGATTATTTCTCCATTCTTATCAATTAGCTTAAATGAAATTACATGATCACTAAATACGCCATCAACATGATGATTTTTTCCATGTATATCTGAAGCCAATGCACCACCCACTGTAATAAATTTAGTGCCCGGTGTTACTGGTAAAAAAAAGCCTTTTGGCACAACCTCGTTTAAAATTTCATCTAACATTACGCCAGCTTGACAAGAAATAATACCCTCTGCCTCGTCTAGGTTTAATATTTTATTTAAACGTAAAGTTGAAATAATATTTTTTGAAAGTGATGCATCGCCGTAACATCTTCCATTTCCTCTCGCAATTATGTAATTATTGTTTTTAACAAAACTAACTATTTCATCATAGTTTGTAATCTCGTGAACTGCACATCTGTTTTTTGGGAAAAGCCCCCAATTATATATTAAGCTTTGCATTTTATTTAATTATCATTTCATAATAGTACAATATCAGTAATAGTATTGTTAAAAATAGAAGCCCTTTATTTTTTATAATTTTTTCGACGGGATCATCAGATTTACTTTTAGAATAATCAAAATAGTAAAAAATGATACCAGGTGTAATTACATTTATAGCGCAATAAAAATAATAGGCTTGTATCTGTAGCACGAAATATGCATGAATATTTAATAAAACCAAAGCTGCAAGACTAAAATTAATCATAAGTGCATGTAATATTGTTTCATCCTCTTTGGTATACCCCCTACCTGGAAGTTTTTCTTGCACTGAGATTTTTAATTCCATGAATCTTTTGTTAATAGATATTCCAAAAACTATCATGGTTAAAGTAGCCACAAACCAGCCTGTAAGTGGAACATCAACGACTAAGCCACCATAAATAACACGCATAAGATAAAATGAACTTAAAATCATTATATCTACGAATCGTATATCTTTTCCCTTTACTGAATAAAAATAGTTAATAATAAAATAGGCAATCAAAACAAATAGCGCAGCTGTATTAATTATTAAACTTAAGTATATGGAAATAATAAATAATATTATTGCAAGTATAAATGATATTTTAATTTTGGCTGTCCCGTTAGCAAGCGGTCGATTTTTTTTATATGGGTGTTGTCTATCTTTTTCGATATCTCTGATGTCATTTATAATATAACCTACTGAAGCCATTAGCGAGAAAGAAACCACGCCTATGATTAAGTTGATTGTATCAGGTATATTAAATTTTCTCCCAAGAAAAAATGGTATCACTATGATAATATTCTTAATCCAATTAGTGGGTCTAATTAGTTTGATGTACGGATTTAACATTTATAATTTTATTATTAATTATTTTGAAAGCATCTTTTGCAATCTTAAAAATGGGTATATCATCCTTAGAATCTCCAATATAAGTAAAATTCGAACCCCATTTTTCTTGAATAAATTTCAATTTTTCAACACCCTTCAAGTTAATTTCTACACTACCAAATATATCATCAAATATTTGCTGATCTTTTAAAATAGATTTTATAAAAAAATCTGGTGATGCACTCACTAAATAAATATTTGTAAATTTATTTTTATTATTCTCAATCCAATTTGTGACAACTGTATTTATTAAAAAACTAACATCGTAATTAATTTTTAAATCTGAAAGAAGCGCTATTTTAATATCAATTAATTTAAATTTTTTTGAAACGCATAATTTGAATAAGTAAAATGGACGCTCAACCATTGTCTTAAAAAAAACCTCTAAAAAAAAATCATTTTTAAAAAGTGTTCCATCAAAATCAACTATGCAAATCATTTATTTGGTTTTACTCTACTGCAAGTTAATTTAATTTATTCTTGTTTTATAATATGAATTTAAAAAATATGATATATTTTTATTACAAAATTCAAGCATGAATAAAATGAACAGGTATCTAATATTGGCAATAGTTTTATTGCTTACCTGGAGTGTTTTGTCTGCTTCTAATGAAAATGATTTTGATATTTTTTTAGATGCGGGTATGAAATTGAATCAGCGTATCAATTTTTACTTACCCCCATTCAAATATGATTTACCTTACTTGTATAGCCCCTTTTTTGCATTATTATTATCACCCTTTTCTTATCTGCCCTTTGGTATAATCGAGTTCTTTTGGATGGTATTTATGTTTTATAGTTTATATGATTTGTGGAAAATGAGTAAATCGTATTTTAATTTACAGATATTGACAAAAAGCCAATTAAAATTTTGGTTGGCAGCTACAATATTTTACATTTTAACTTCCACTTTATTTAATATTAGTCAGGTGCAAATGACAGTTTTTATTTGTTGGACAGTTTTTAAGTGCATCCATTTATTAGAAAAGGAAAAAAATATGTTTGCTTCAGTATTATTGGCTTTAATTATTAATATAAAAATTATGCCAATTGTTTTTTTACCTTATTTACTTTATAGAAAATATTATAAAGCCTTTTCTTATACCATCCTATTTTCTTTATTATTTATATTTATTCCTATATTATTTATAGGGTATGAATACCATAGCTTGTTACTAAAATCATGGTGGGGTGAAATTAATCCCATAGCCAATAAGAATTTATTAGAGACTGAAAAGCTTTACCAAAGCGTAACTTCAGCCATACCCGTTTTGCTTACGCCAAATATAACTAGCATGGGTTTGAAAAGAAACATCTTAGATTTAAGCTTAAAAAATGCACATTTAATAATGAATTTATTTCGAGTATTTTTAATTTTATTAACATTGGTTTTTTTAAATTCATCTCCATTTCAAAAATCTAAATCAAAATTAAATTCTTACTGGGAAATAAGCTACCTATTTTTAATTATACCATTAATATTCCCTCATCAACATAAGTATGCTTATTTTTTACTGTTACCAAGTTTTATTTATATCATTTATTTCTTAATCGTTAAATACAAACAATATTCGAACCTTTTATTATTTTATTTTCTATTAATAACAATACCATTTACTCCTTTTATTGGAAGAGATATTATGGGACATACTTTATTTGATTTATTTCAATTTTATAGAATCATGGTTTTTGCTGCCATTCTCTTAATCCCCCTCTTATATTATTGCCATCCAAAAAAACTCATTCAGTAATTGCATAGTTATTATTAATTGAGTTTAGTAACAGTAATTTTTCCTTCTAATATTTTACCATCACATCCACTGTAAGGGATATTTAAATCTTTATTCATTCATACTATATCTGATTTGACATTGATCAAATTTGTTTAAAACCTAACTACTTGATTTTCAGTGTCTATTTAGGATCATTTATTTTATGATACAAAAATATTATTGATAATCAATAAGTTACAAACTTGCGATATAAAAACAATGCCCAAATTCTTGGGAAAACTCAAAATCCCCCCGTACCTTTGCCCTCCCTTATAAAAAGGGGATATTTTATGGCTGACGGGATAGCGCAGCCTCATTAAAACAAAAGAATTATGAGTAAACTACATTTCACCACGAAGCACGCCAACGCGGCTACCGTTCAACATGGCTGGTACATTGTTGATGGTACTAATCAAACCGTAGGACGTATTGCTTCAAAAATCGCAGCTGTTCTACGTGGTAAGAACAAAGCTTATTACACACCGCACGTTGATTGCGGAGACTATGTAATCATCATTAATGCAGAAAAAGTAAAGTTGACTGGAAATAAATTCCATGATAAACAATACTTAAACTATTCTGGTTACCCAGGTGGTAAGAAAGAAGAAGCTGCAGAAGATTTAATCAAGCGTCGTCCAGAAGTAATTATGGAAAGAGCGGTTAAAGGTATGTTACCTAAAAATCGTTTAGGACGTAAGATGGTTAAAAAATTGTTTGTATATGCTGGTGACAAACACCCTCATACTGCACAACAACCTAAAGAATTTAAATTTTAATTAATTCCAAATATAAATAAATGGAAAAGCAAACAAATGCAGTTGGTCGTCGTAAGGAAGCAGTAACACGCGTCTTTGTTAGTAAGGGTACTGGAAAAATTACCGTAAACGACAAAGATTACAAACACTATTTTCCTTTAGTGTATTTACAAAATCAAGTAGAAGCTCCTTTGAAATTAGCTGAATCACTTGGTAAATACGATATCGTAATTAACGCACAAGGTGGTGGTTTAAAAGGCCAAGCCGAAGCAGCCAAATTAGGTATTGCGCGCGTATTAATAGAACTAAATCCTGAATTACGTCCTGCATTAAAAGCAGCCGGACAATTAACGCGTGACCCTCGTAGCGTTGAGCGTAAGAAATTCGGACATAAGAAAGCACGTAGAAGCTTCCAGTTCAGCAAACGTTAATCCAACAACCTTAACATTAATTCATTACAACAAATTATACAAATGGAAAATAACACTTCATTACAACAGCAATTACTGGAGGCCGGCGTACACTTTGGTCACCTTAAGAAGAAGTGGAACCCTAAAATGTTACCTTATATTTTCGCAGAGAAAAAAGGAATACATATTATCGACTTAAATAAAACAGTTGATCATTTACAAGAAACTGCTGCTGCTTTAAAGCAAATTGCTAAAAGTGGTAAGAAAATTATGTTCGTTGCTACTAAAAAGCAAGCAAAAGAAATTGTAAGTGAGTGTGCTAAAAAAGTAAACATGCCTTACGCTACAGAGCGTTGGTTAGGTGGTATGTTAACAAACTTCAATACTGTTCGTAAGAGCGTAAAGAAAATGCAAAGCATTGAAAAAATGTTAGCAGACGGTAGTGCTGAAAGCTTAACTAAAAAAGAGCGTTTAACATTAGGTCGTGATAAAGATAAAATGGAAAAAGTATTAGGTGGTATCGCTCAATTGGGTCGTTTACCAGCCGCTTTATTCTTAGTGGATATCGGACATGAGCATATAGCACTTGCAGAAGCGAAGCGTTTAGGTATTCAAACATTTGGTATGGTAGATACTAACTGTGATCCTAACAAAGTAGATTTTTCTATTCCTGCAAATGATGATGCAACAAAATCTATCGCAATCATTACTAACTATATTACTGCTGCCATCGCAGAAGGTTTAGCAGAGCGTCAAGCTTCTAAAGATGACGAAGGCGAAACTGAAGATGGCAACAATGAAAACGAAGCAAAAGCGAAACGTATGGAAGCCGAGGCTAACGCTGAAGGTGGAAGAGGTAAGCGTGGTGCGGGTGCTGCTCCAACAGCTCCAGGCGCACCTAAGCGTCGTATTCAAAGTACACGTCGCCCAGCAGGTAAATAAATATTAACCAATTGGGTTATTGGTGTCCTTGGGATACTAATGACCCAATTGTTTTTTGATACAAAACCGTATCCCATTTTTTAACAATCTTATTTTAAAATATATTTTATGAGTACAATAACAGCTACTGACATTAATAAATTACGTCAAGCAACAGGTGCTGGTATGATGGATTGCAGAAAAGCGTTAACAGAAACAAATAACGATTTTGAAGCAGCCATTGATTGGTTACGTAAGCAAGGTCAAAAAGTGGCCGCTAAGCGTAGCGACCGTGAAGCAAAAGAAGGTGTGATTATTGCACAAACTTCTGCCGATCATAAAACTGGTTTTGTAGTTTGTATTTCTTGTGAAACAGATTTCGTTTCTAAGAATGCTGAATTCGTAGCCTTTGCACAAGTGATTGCCGATGCAGCAGTAGCGAACAATGTAAAATCTGCAGAAGAATTAAATGAAGTAAGCGTGAATGGCACTAAAGTGTCTGACATGATTAACGATAAATTAGCTTCTATCGGAGAAAAAATTGGTGTGGCTAAATTTGAAAGAGTAGACGCTGCTTATGTAGCATCTTATATACACGGTTCTTACAGAATGGGTGTATTAGTTGGTTTAAGTTCTGAAGCTGCTGAAGTGGGTAAAGACTTAGCCATGCAAATTGCGGCGATGAACCCAGTGGCAGTAGATCCTGAATCAGTTCCTGCTGAAACAGTTGCTCGTGAGCGTGCTATCATTATTGATACCATGAAAGAAGATCCTAAAATGGCCGGCAAACCAGAAGAAATGATTGCTAAAATTGCAGAAGGTAAGATTAACGCTTTCTTTAAAGAGCAAACCTTATTAGCACAAGCCTTTGTAAAAGATGGCGGTAAAACCGTAGGTGAGTATGTAAAGTCGGTTGACGGCGCATTAAAAGTGACTGAATTCAAGCGTGTGGCATTGGGATAAATTGCAAGTGAACAGTGCTTCATGCAAAAAATCCAAATGGTACAAATACCTAGGTAGTCATTAACTAGCATAATAGTATAAAAAGGGTCCTCCGATGTATCGGGGGACCCTTTTTCGTTTATATCAACTCTTTTATTTTTTCAAAATATTCTAAATTTAACTGATATACAAAAACTCTCTTATCTTCTTCTTCTTTGATTCTTATGATGATATTGTCTTCTGTATTTAATATATCTTTAAGTTTTTGATTTAATTTATTTAAAAACTCACTCCTATTTTTCTTTTGAATTTCAATTGATTTTTTACTTAATCCCAACAAGTAGTTTAAATTTTCAATATTAATAATTGAACCTTTTTGAGAAATTAATTTCGTAATGAATTCTTTTTCAAATTCGTTTATGTCAATACCAGATTTGTTTTTCCTCCTGAACAAATAATAAATAATTAAAACAATTATTAAAAATACAAATGCTATAATTATTATTTTATAATTACTAAAGCTTGAATTTTGGGACAATGAAGCAAAGTCATTATCCTTAAACACTATTGAATCAATCGTCGAATTAACAGAATTATAAACATATAGCTTATTATTAATTTCATAATAGCTTGCTTCCCTAACTTTATTTTTATTCAAAAAATTTAATAACTTATTATTTGATGCTATTTTTAATTCATTTTTTTCTAAATCTATATAATATATTTTATTAGAATAGCACAATAAAGAAGATGCTCTATTGTTTATTTGAATTTGTAGTGGAATTTCAATATTTAATAACAATTCAGAACTAATATAATCAGTTAATACTTCCGCTCTCCATGTTTTATTTGCAAGGTCTATTTTAATTAATTTATAATCAGTTTCTTTTGATTTTATTATTGTATAAAATAATCCATTTTCTTGATCTAGGTTCCAAATATTTCTATTGGAAATTCCATCTGGTAATTCTGGTAATAATAACTCCCATTCTTTATTCTCGGTAAAATACCTAATTTGTCCGTTGTTTCTCCAAAAGCCAAATCCCCCAATGGAGAATAGTGTATCATGGTAATCAAATTTAATATCGTCAAAATTGTAGCCATCGAACTGTGTTTTATCAATTCTTATAAAATTGATCAAGCTATCATTATTGAGATTTTCTTTAAATACTAGGCCAGAACCCCTCGTTACTATAAAATGGCTATTCTTGGTTTTTATAAGTTCTTGAATCTGGTCTTTTTTGAGAGGTAAGCTGTCTAAATAAACTTGATTTCCACCAGAGTGTATGTATTTAATTGACCCCTTTTTTGATAAAATACTTCTATTAAAAGGAGTATTTTTTAAAGTAAGAATTTGACCTATACCTTTTGAAACATTTAAAAATAGTAAAATAAATAAAAGAAAAATGCCTTTTTTATTAGATATTATAATATAACCAAATATATAAATTACTGATATAGAAATTAATATAGTCATTATTAGATTAAATGGTTATTTCACTTAATAAAGTTAATAATTATTATAAATCCCGTAAAAAAAATGTTTCTTGATTTACAAAGAATGTCATTTTATGCGCAAATTAATTACCCTTTTTTTGATTTTTGGCTATAGCCAAATAATGGCTCAAAACCTTGAAACCAGCTTTAAGGTTAAGTATAAAAACAATAAGATTTTAGTAGAGGATCAGACCCCTTTTAGTTTGTGGTTGATCAATCAAAGAGACTATACTTTTGATATTTCAGATCCTAGTTTAGCGGGACAGGAATTATCATTCAGTTTTATAAATGATGCAGTTCAAAACAATCTACCCAATATTAGCAACTATTATAAAAAGACCGGTAAAGAGGGGGAGGCTAATGCAAATATTAAAATTAATATGGCCATAAACGGCATGGACCCCATGTTAGTTGTGTATTTATATTCAGAAAAACAAGCATCTGCAGGCGGTAAGGTTTATTTCTCAAATCATATGAATGATAGTTATACTTTCTTTAATAACAGAATGTATAAACAATATAAAGTCATACAGTCTTTTGATACAAAGCTTGGGAATAAATTAAATAAAAATCTTCCATTTGCAGGTAATGAAGAAATAGGTTTTTATGTTGATTTAAATAAAGATAAGAATCTTGATTTAGTCTATGCAGCTGATCAATTATACCATAAAGATGCTTTATTTAATACTGGTAAATTAATGGTCCCCATTTATTTTACAATTCAACATAATAAAGAACAGGAAAATCCTTTAACAATAAATATTTCAAATGAAGATTTATCTAAACCTAATTCTGTCCCAAAAACTTTATTACATAATTGGGATATAAAATCCGAATTGGACTTAGATGGCGATGGAGTAAAAGAGTTTTTAAATTGGGGGGAG
>Ga0208787_1000299_pt1 | contig 24763 bp, 12 predicted proteins | sample Wag4_2014_7_11_FD_187362 | JGI IMG/M metagenome (GOLD analysis project Ga0208787, IMG submission 187362) | Fresh water microbial communities from Ohio, USA - Utica-2 Time Series HT 2014_7_11 (SPAdes) (version 2) | ecosystem: Environmental > Aquatic > Freshwater > Water tank | place: USA: Ohio...
GTTTTTTCAGGCAGATAATGGAAGAGATAGTTTGCAATTATGGGCATTGAAAGCACCTTTTTCTGAATTATTAGTCAAAAAACAAGCTACAAATCTTCTACCAAATGATACCTTAGATTTTGGTGATGTTGAATTTGAGAAACCTTCTGAAGTTAAATTAAATTTAAAAAACATAGGAAATTCAATTTTGAGAATTTTCGAAATCGATTCAGAAAATTTAGATAATTTTTCCAATGATTTGGAATTTGATTTTATTAATGCAGGAGATAGTACTTTCTTGAAGATTGAGTTTACTCCTCAAGGTATTGGTGAATTTCTGGAGAAATTTAATATAATCAGTTATTCTGTAAAAAATAAAGTTTACCCAATAAATCTGAAGGGTAAAGGAGTCATCTTAGCGTCCCAATTATATATAAAGAACAATGAAAATTTTATATCCAATAATTCCACTTATGATTTCGGTTCAGTCTTTATTGGTAAAGATTCAACACTACAATTGAAATTAATAAATTCAGGGAATATTAAACTTGATTTAACAGACATAGAATTAAATGGCAGTCAATATAAAATTGACTCTTTACCTCGCTTTATTTTGCCGGATAGCTCTTTTGATTTTCGAGTTAGATTTTTGCCAATAAATTCAGGCGTTCAAACGGGTAGTATAACTTTCAAAACCAATGATACAGATAACAAAATAGTTAAAATTAATTTCACTGGTAAAGGTATTCCTTTGACGAATGTAGATAACTTATTAATGACTGAAGTTGATATTTTCCCTAATCCCGTTTCCGATTTTTTACATATCAAAGTTAGCGAAAAATTAAAAAATGCACATTGTTACTTAATGTCACCTGATGATAGAGTGGTAAAAAATTTCTCTCTTAGCTCAGGAGAAGAATATATCACAAGTGTTGAAGACCTGCCCAAAGGGGTTTATATTTTGAAGATAATTGAAAATGATAGAATGGCCACTTACAAAATTGTTAAGTTATAGCTAATTGTCGCAATTCTTAAATTTTAATTTATGAGAACCTTATACAATATTTTCATTTCTCGTTATTTTTTTGGAAAGTTTTTAGGGAAATTTAAATTTCAGTTTTGTTCAGTTTTGTTCAGTTTCGTTTTTGTTACTGTCTCATTCGGTCAAAATTCACTATCCATTGATTTATTCAATACAAAGGAATCTAGTTTTCTGCGTTCCTCAAATTCTACAGATCCAAATACAAAGTTTATTGAATTAGATATTAATGAAACTGAATTAAACAAGTTGATTTTAAGTAAACCCTTTGAACTTAAGTTTTCAATCCCTACCAATTTAGGAACGAAAAAAGTACAACTTACAAAAGTTCAAATTATAGCTTCAGATTTTAACATAATTAATGAAGATGGCTTAAGCTTGAATTTTGACCCTATATTAACTTATCAGGGACATATTGAAGGGGCTTCAAATAATATTGCTACTTTTATCTTTAATGAAAATTCTATCGAAGCTTCATTGTTAATGGATGAAAAAACCTACTCAATAACTTCAGGAAAACAAAATAATATCATTCAACATATATTCCTAGAAGAAATAAATGAAGGGAAAATAAATAATTTTACCTGCGGTACATCAGATGAATCAGAGGTAAATCTCGAGAAGTCTGCTGAGGTGTTTGATATTAATGTTGTGGAAGCCAATACATCCTTAAGTTCCAAAATATTAAATATTCATATAGAATGTGATAATGATCTATTTGTTAAGTCAAATAGAAATGTTCAAATTTTATACAAAAATATCATAAGACTTTTTAATTCGGTTAATGCAATATATCGAAAAGAAGGTATAAGAATTAGTCTAAGTGGCTTAACTATTTGGCAAACAAAAGATCCCTACACTATAGGAGGAGGTGGGAATAATTTAGATCAGATAGCAAAAAGATATATAAAAAGACCCAATAATGTTGATATAGTACATTTATTGTCATCTAGGCAATTAGGAGATGGTTCGTTATTTGGTGGCTTAGCAAAAATTTCAAATAGATGGGTTGATAAAACGAGTCTAAAATCCGTTAATCACACATTGTGTTCAGATTTTCCAAGAAAAACTACCATCGGTATAGAATGTAAATTAAAATTTAATCCCTTTAAAGGTCATTGGAGAATTTGCGATTATCAATATAAAATGAATTATTTTGGTCCATTTTCATTTTCTTGTAATCCAGAGATTATTGTTGATGATAACGTTTGGGAATTTAAAAATAAAGATACATGGGCAATTGCTAAGACTATGGCTCATGAAATAGGTCATAATTTGGGTAGTCCTCACACACATGATTGCAGATGGAACAATAATGCTACAGCCATAGATAATTGTGGATATGGTAGGGATAAAAAAAGAGAGGGAAATTGTCCACCTGGTCCTACTCCAAAAAAAAATGGGGGTACCATTATGTCGTATTGCCATCTCATACCTACTACTGTAGGTGTATTAATAAGTAATGGTTTTGGTGTTCAACCAGGTAATTTAATTAGAAATACAATTTCAAGAGCCAAATGTGTAGAAGTTGCGGCTGAGTCGAGTTTACAACTTAGTACAAATAAGGTTTTAATTGGTAAAAATCAAGGTAGTTTTACAGTTAAATTAACCGCAAACTCTCAAAATGTTTTTTGGAGTTCAACCGTTGGAGTCAATTGGCTAAAACTTTCAAAGATAGCGGGGCAAGGTTCACAAGATTTAGTTGTGCAATATGATGCTGATAATTCCAATGATTTCAGATCTGCTTTAATAACCATTTTGACAGAGAATAATCTTCAAACCATTACCATATTACAAGGCGACGAATTTACTCCAATAATTCAAACTAATAATTATACTGAACTTACAGCCACTACTTGCAAAATGGGTGGAGAAATATTATCTGAGGGTAGTTCAATAGTCACGGGCAGAGGTATCGTATGGGGTACAACACCCAATCTGGATATAAAAAATAATAATAAAACAGAAGAGGGATTTGGCTCTGGAATATTTACCAGCAGGATAACAAATTTACAACCAAATATTACTTATTATGCGCGTGCATACGCTTCTAATAAGTCAGGAACTACCTACGGACAACCTATTTCTTTCCGTTATCTTGATAGTTGTGGAGCATTTATTGGTCCGGGTCAATGGGCTGAATTTATGTGCTTTAATCTAGGCGCATCTTACAATGGCAGAGATGCTACCCGACTGCTAACCACAGGATGGGAAAATATAGGAGCATATTGGCAGTGGGGTAAACTAAATTCTTCGGTAGTCGGGCCATTTGATAATAATTTGGATATATATGCAAAATCAATATCAGGCTGGAATCGCACTAAAGCTATAGATTTTTCATGGAAGGATACTGAAAAATCACCAAATGATCCATGTCCCCCAGGTTTTCGTATTCCGACTATTTCACAATGGAAAAAAGTTTTTGAAAACAATCCTATTTACGCAGTTGGTGCTTCAAATGGGGTCATTGATAAAGGTTATTCTTCAGGAGTTATGCTGGGGAAAAATCTTTTCCTTCCTTCCGCAGGTGCTAGATCAATTAATAATGGCGCCTTAGTATATTCAGGAGACTGGGGACAATATTGGAGTAGTTCCAGTGAACCGAACAGTGATTTTGCATATCAGACGAGTTTTACAATTCAAAATAACAGTATTCAACCTAATATTTCTTTCATACAGCAATATAGATGGTCTGGACAATCTATTCGGTGTATCTCCGAAAAAGCACGCAGCATCCTTCCGCCTCAGATTAATTTCGAATCCATTAGCATTATTTCTTCAGATTCAATATATCTTAAAGCAACAGTATTTAATGATGGGGGTAAACAGGTTAAGGATAGGGGCTTTGTAGTATCTCCATTCCCTAAACCGAGAATTGGAAGTAGTCAAGCAATTAAGTTTTCTAACGGGCAGGATACTGGTACCTTTCAGGTCTTAATTCGGATTCTGGAACCAAACACTAAATATTATTTTGTGGCATTTGCTTCCAATGAAGAGGGAGTCAATTATTCGATAGAGAAAGAAATCGTAATACCCTCCAGATTACCTGAAGTAAAAACACATGAAATTACAATTACTGGTGAAAGTACTGCCATTAGCGGAGGTTCGGTTTTAAGTAACGGAGGAAATCCGGTAATTTCAAAAGGTGTTGTGTGGAATACATCAAAATTACCAGATATTTTATTATCTTCAAAAACAAATGAGGGTTCAGGTGGAGGTTTATATTCCAGTATTTTATCAAATCTGAAAATTCAAACAAAGTACTATATTCGAGCATACGTAACTACTTTGTTTGGAACTGCTTATGGCGAAGAACGAGAATTCACAACCAACTCATTTCCAAGTGTAACTACTTTAGCTATTGATTCAATAAAAGCAACTTCTGTTCGGTTTGCCGGTGATGTAAATGCTGATGGGGGGGCGGTAATCCTATCCAAGGGGGTTGTATGGGATACTTGTAATAATCCGACACTTACAAACAGTCAAAGTATCATTACTGAGCAAACTTTGAATGAGAACCTCAATTGTTGTGGGAATCAAATTGATTCTACAAAAAATAGTCACGGGATTTCAAAGAAATATAAATATGAAATAGCAAATATTTTATTTCCGGGTCAGTCGCAAGTGACGGAGGTAAAACTAAAAATTGAAAATGGGTTTGTCTTCCTCGCTGATGATATAGTACTTTTCAGCGAGGAAGAATATGAGTTGAAAAAGCTTGAAAAAGGTGGTATTATAAACCTTCCAGAATCCCGTTGGCCAAAGGGAATTATTCCATATGTAATTAAATCGGGACATTCCTTAACTTCCAGGATAAAGGAGGCTATAGCCCAAGTTAATGCACAAACAAATTTGTGCCTCGTTCCACAAAGTAACGAGGAAATATATGTCGAATTTGTAGAATATGTGGAAAATAAATGCTTCGCCTATGTAGGTATGCAAACAGATAGAACAAAAAACATTATTAATGTTAATGGGTGGTGTGATGATAGGGCAATTGTGCATGAAATTTTTCACACAGCTGGGATTTGGCACGAACAGCAAAGACTAGATAGAGACCAATATATCACAGTATTCCCGGAAAATTTAATAGAAACTGAAGAAGCTGCATTTCAATTTTTGCCTGTTGCTACTCCAGTTGGGGAGTATGATTATTTTTCAATAATGCATTATGAATCTTTAGCTTTATCAAAGAATAATAAACCTACTATGCTCCCCAAAAGCCCTCCTGCACCGTTTTTTTTGAAATATATATACCGAAATTTGAATATATCAGCAGGGGATGTGGCAACTATAAAACATATGTATCCTATCAAGAACTGCTGTGTGCCCATTATCACGGAAGCAGGAACTGGGCTAGGTCCATTTAATGGAGTATTAACCGGTCTAAAACCCGGTAAAACATATTATTTAAAAGCTTTTGCTAAAAATAGTACTGGAATTGCTTATGGTAAAACTGAAAAATTTACAACTTTGCCAGAGACTCCAAAGGTTTTAACACTACCTATTGACTCAATAAAGTTTAATAGTGCTATCGGAGGTGGAAGTGTAATCTCAGACGGTGGAGGTATGATTATTGCCAAAGGTGTAATCTGGGATACTTCAGATATACAAAAGATTAATACTAATTTAAAAACCATGAATGGTAGCGGCCTTGGTTCCTTCAAAAGTATGTTAATTAACCTTCGTCCCGGAACCAAATATTTTGTAAGAGCTTACGCCACCAATGCTTCAGGAACAGGCTTTGGTGACCCTGTAATATTTAGCACCAGCGGATTGAAAGTTCCTAACTTAAAAAACTTGGGAGTAGATTCCATAACTTCAACAGGGTTTATAACGGCAACATCCATTTTAGATGATGGTGGTTCACCGGTTATAGCCAGAGGAGTGGTTTGGGACACCATAAAAAATCCGCGAACCACTTCAAGTGCTAAAACATCGCAAGGTACGGGCATTGGATTATTCATTTCAAGAATTAGTGGATTAAAACGTGGGAAGTTATATTATTTGAACTCTTATGCTGAAAATAATTTGGGAACTGCTTATGGAGAAGAAGTGACTTTCCAAACACTTTTGGAAACGCCAAAAATTTCCATAGAAAAATCTAGTGTTGGCATTACATTTAATAGTATTAACATTAGATGTAACGTTACTGATGATGGGGGTGGTGCCATTATTTCACGTGGAGCAAAATTGTATTCCCTTAGCCTAGGTGATGACCACAGTAAAGTTTTAGCAGAGACTAATAACGGTTCTGGAATGGGGATATTTGAAGTTAAATTCTCTCTAAATCCGAAAAAAGAATATATGATTTCTGTTTACGCCAAAAATGCCAAAAATGAAGGTCGAGATAATTTTTACTTTAAATCCAAGGATACATTACCAGAACTATACACAACAAATATTTATAGAATAACGGATACGTCTGCTATGAGTGGTGGACAAATTATTGAATCAGGAGCTTCGGCTATTACTCAGAGAGGCGTTGTATGGAGTCTTATACCAAGGCCAACTATTTCATTGCCAACTAAAACAGTTAACGGTAGTGGCTTAGGAAATTTTGAGAGTATTATTAATGGCCTGTCTCCAGGCAGAAGATATTATCTCAGAGCATACGCTACAAATAGCTATGGTACAAATTATGGTGATGAAGAAAATTTTTTTACTGCAGTAGGACTACCTACCATTAGCACAACAAAACCTAATGCCATAACTGAAACGACAGCAATCAGTGGTGGTTTTATATCATCCACCGGTGGGACAGCTATTACTCAAAGGGGGGTAGCTTGGTCAATAAGTAATGATCCGAACGTATCGCTGCCAACTAAAACAAATAATGGAGCAGGAAGTGGGTCGTTTATAAGTAATCTTATTGGTCTTAATTCTGGGACTAAATATTATGTTCGTTCCTATGCTACCAATAGCAAAGGAACAGCATATGGTCTTTTAGATTCATTTAATACATTGGCAAATTTTCCTTCACTTACAACAACGGTACCCGTTTTTAATTCTTCATCTACCGCTACTGGTGGCGGAATAGTGACTTCTGACGGTGGCGCACCAATCCTGAGTAAAGGAGTTGTCTGGGGTACTCAATCAGGACCAACAGTCAATTTATTAACAAAAACAACTGATGGAGTTGGGTTAGGTTCATTTACAAGTAATTTAACCGGATTAAATATTGGTAATACTTACTATGTCAGGGCATATGCCAGAAACAGCAGGGGAGTAAATTATGGAAATGAAATACCTTTTAAATTAAATTATCCAATCATAAATATTGACAATTCTATTTCGTTTAGTAATAATTATGTAATTCTTAAAGGTAATATTACTTCTGATGGAGGTTCAGCCATTATATCAAGAGGAATTGTTTGGTCTACTTCTCCAAACCCTACAATTGCATTGAGTACAAAAACGGTTGAAAATGCTACAGTTGGTGCCTTTGAGATGCGAGCAAATTTTAATTTAAATACTTGTACACCCTATTACATCAGAGCTTATGCCACCAATGTTGGAGGTGTTTCATACTCATCTGAGCGTTGTGTGATTTACTCTGGAACTAGTGTCACAACTTCAGTAAGTAATGTTACGAACATTTCAGCATTGGTGACCGATATACTATCATTAGGTGCCTGCGAAACAAATTCTGCAAGAGCAATTTTTTGGAGCACAAACCCTAATGCCACTTTGTGGGATAATTTAGGTGTTATAAATCTGGCTGCTGGTTCTGGTTCAAGGTCTGCCACCATCAGTAATTTAATGCCCAATACTACCTATTATGTAAGATCAGCTTCCAGTATTTCTGATCTATGCAAAAATTCCACTTTAGTAGGTCTACAAAATTCATTTACTACCAACAGCCAAAGTCAAGATTGTGGTACAATTACTGACATAGACGGGAATACCTACAACACGGTGCAGATAGGCACGCAGTGTTGGACAAAAGAGAATTTAAGGGTTACAAAATATAACGATGGAACTATCATTCCACTTGATAACTCGGGTGGAACTGCTGGTAATGGAGCAGGTCAGACCTGGGGTTCCTGGACCACGGGTGCACGAACGATTTATGCCCATTTACAGTCAAACCTGACGACGGTAGGTTACTTATACAACTGGTATGCTGCAAAGGGTATAGCTACGACTGGAAGTACAAGTTATAAGAACTTGTGTCCAGCTGGTTGGCATGTTCCAACGGATGGGGAATGGACCGCGTTAACCACTTTTCTTGGTGGAGAACCTATAGCAGGTGGCAAGATGAAATCCATTGGGACTGCTTATTGGTATAGTCCAAATAAAGGGGCAACGAATGAAAGTGGTTTTTCCGCTCTCCCGGGTGGTTTTCGTAATAACGATGGTAGATTCCTCATTATTAGTGACCGCGCGTGCTTCTGGGGTGCTGACGACTACGCCTCCCGTCGCGAACTGTACAGCAATGGTGGCAGTGTGAACAGTAGCACAAGCAGTAAGTCAGTTGGTTTTTCCATCCGCTGCCTCAGGGATAATTCCTCCTCAGGTTTACAACCAAATGAAAAAACTAATTTAGTATTTTTAGATTCGTTCCCAACCAATACTTTTTATTCTAAGAGGGAAGTGTTTGAAAATGAAATGAATTTAGAAAAGGCATTCATTGTTTTTCCAAATCCCTCCTCAGGCAGGGTAACGGTTAGATTTAACAATTTTAAAACCAACATACCTAGAAAAATGGAAATTTCAGATGAAGTGGGACGGATATTAAGGGAATTTAATTTCTCTGAAATGATAAATCAATTTGATTTTGATTTGACATCCTTACAAGGAAGTGTATTTTTCCTAAAGGTCTATTATGATAATGGGATATTAGTAGAAAAAATATTCAAACAGTAAGGTGTTAAACTTTAATTTTGAATGCCTTATGATTTTTAAATTAGTAATGTTGTGGCAGATTTAAAAGTGATTTGTAAAATACTTTTTATATTTTTTTGCATTTATGTAAGTGCTTCAAAATCGTATTGCTTTAATAAAACATCTTTATTAAATTTTCGATGTATTGAAAATTTGAATATTGGTTTGCCAAACTCATGTAGCAAAAGAATAGATCTTATTGATTTAGGATTAAGCTCATTGCCATTGGGTACTTTTATAAAAATTAATGATTCAAATCCGGCTAATGGAGAAATTCTTGATGGGTTAAGTCCTGTAAATGGATGGAAATACGGTGTATTTTCAATTGAAGGTAATCTTATTTGTTCGGGTAATATTATAACGAAGGACTATACTCCGCCATTTTGGAACGAAACAGATTCTTTAGGTTGGAGTGGATATGATACACTTGTGTTGTGGCATCATGATTTAAACAAAATAGAAAATATTTCTGATAGCTGGAACGATTTGTATAATTTTTATTTTACAGGGGTTCCAAGTATGCAGGCAGATTCTTGTGGTGGTTTAATTTCTATCTTTGCCACCGATCAGGTTGAACGTAATCCATGTAATGAGTTTGAAAGTGTTCTTTTTCGTCATTTTACTTTTTCTGATACCAGAGGAAATAGTAGGCAAATCAAACAAGTAATCTATTTTAGAAAACCAATTTTTAATGTTGATTGTAGTTTTGTACTACCTTCTAATACATTTACTGATTTTGGGCCATCCAGTTTAGCATCTTTTGGGGTTTTAGGAACTTATTTAGGTAATTCCAGCTGTCAGAAACCAGATACAATACAAATCATGAATTGTGGAATTCAAAATGAGCAGGAAATTATAAATATTGCCAAGTCATATTATTCGGCTAATTATTTTTTACCTTCCGGAATTCCATTTCAAGTCAATTTATTTGATCTAACGGATGATTTTTCATGGGCTTTTAGTATAAAAACCTTTTCAGGTTGTCCTGGAAGTACTCTTTCAGAAATAGTGGTAAATATTATAGATAAATGCAGTGCAAGTATTATAAAAGATACGCTTTATCTCACTTTTAAGGATTCTTCTCCGCCAGTGGCTTCCGCTTTACAAGGTTCATTACCCATATTGGGACATGTCAAACCAACCACCCTGGATGAATATCTGGCATTACCTGTTCTCTCCTTTGATTCTTTAACTCCTGGTTGTTCCGGAGAACTTATTTTACCGTATGGCGCTGATGATAAACAATTGGGATCTGTTTTTAACTGGACTATAAATGATGATTGCTCCTCCAGATATGATTTGAATCTTCAATTTAAAATTCAAACCGCCTGGGAATTTAATTCGCCATATTTTAAAAAACATCCCGATTTTATAGACAGGGATTATCCTGTTTTTCCGTTACCAAATGGAGGAAATATGATTTATAATATTCCCGTTGGTTACCACAGACTAGTGATTTCCGCCTTAGACGCTTGTTATAATAACCTTCAGGATACACTTTATTTTTTGGTTTATGATAAAATTAAACCAAGGATGAAAACAAAGGATCAGCTAAATGTTTCCCTTCCAGTCACTACTTGGAATTCAGATAATAAAGGGAAATTTAGTGCAGAAAATGGAGAAGCCAGAATTTATGTCAAGGATATAAACCAAGGTTCCTACGATGGATGTTTATTGGATTCTTTATATATGCGTCGCAAAATTTCCAAAGATTTCATTCAGCAATTTTTATTGACAAATATGGATTTTGACTTGTTCAGCCATAGCGGAAAATCAAATGGAATCGTTGAATTGGACGACTTTGAATCTACCCCTGACAGTGCTTTTTTTACACCAAGGGGAATGCCCTATGTTTCTTTTTTCTGTGAAGATGTTGGAAAAGCAGTAGATGCAGAGCTATGGGGAGCTGATTTTATTCAAATATTGGATTTATCGGGAACAAATATGTTGACCTTACAACCAAATTGGGATTGGAATCAAACCAGAATTATAGTGGAAAACAATTCAGTACCTTTGATTAAAGCTCCCATATTGCCTAATGCTCAAAACCCAATATGGCTTAATTATATAGATGGGACGGACAAGGAAAAGATCAAAAAATTGGAAGATCCTATTCAATCCAACTTATTATTTGGCATTCCAGAAATTATCAGTGGGCCTTGTCAACCCACCGTTTTATATCACACAGAAAAAAATCTCAGTTGTGACACTGGATATATTGATCGGGTATGGACCTTATTACATGTCAGAAAAACTGGTGACACATTGAGACATACGGCCAAACAAAGAATAACTATTCGAGCCCTTCATTCCTTTACCATTTCTGTTCCTGAGGATAAGACAACGACTTGTTTAGCAAAAATTCAACCTAAAAATGAATTCACGTGGACTGAACAGGGGTGTGATTTGATTGCCGTAAGTTTTAATGACCAAACTTATTCATCAGATCTTAGCACTGAGAACTGTAACAAAATATTTCGAACAGCAACCTTCATAAATTGGTGTATGTTGCCAAATCAACTGCGTTGTGAAAAAGTAGATCCAGCTGAATTTGCGAGAATTTTACCAAGAAAAAATGGGGAGGAGCAAACTTTTTCTTTTATAAAATCAGCGGAAGGAACACAATTTTATACCAGTGCCACAAGAAATCTGGATGGATATTCCTTATCTTATTTTAATCCGATAAAGACCGCATCTTGTGCAGGAGAACAAACTTTCGCCTGGCAATATACCCAAATCATTTCGGTAGTTGATAATGTGCCACCGTCGATACTTTCGGGAAATACCAGAAAATTTAATTTAAATGAAATAGACTGCCAGGCAACCATTCATTTTTACGTTATCGTTAAGGATGATTGCTCTAATAATTCCTTCAAGGGACGAAGCGTTCAAATCAGAAAAAAGGATACTGGTTCCATAGTTAAAGAATATAATACTTTCCCTGGATATTTTAGATTCGATACCTGTCAGCTGCAACTAGGAGCTTTTACTGAGGGTGAATATATTGCATCTATTACTATTGCAGATGCTTGTGGAAATGCGACAACAGGAAATGTATATTTCACCGTTGAAGATAAATCAATTATTTCAGGAATTTGTGTTCTACAGTTAAATGCATCTCTAACTATGGAGGTTGCAGATAGCCCGGGTGTTACTATTCAGTATAAAGATTTTTTACAAGATTCCGATTCAGGAATGAGAGATTGTTCAGGACCTGTGCAATATTTTTTAGTGCGGGACACTTCCTCTTTCAGACCACAAATTAACGCTACAGGTTATAAATCCATTCGATTGGGCTGTTCTGATTTGGAACTGGAATTAGTAACACTTCGATTGTATAAGATGGATTCCAGGGGGAATTACCATTTTTGCAAGGTTTATGTTAAGCTAAATGATCATTTAAATGTATGCAGTAATAAACTGACCAATATTGCAGGTAAAATCAGGTTGGCTAATGGATTTATTTTATCAGGATTTCAAGTGACATTAACTGGCACCACTCATTACACCACAACAAATTCTGAAGGTATTTTCAAATTTAGCGACTTAAATGTGGACAAAAAATATACGCTGAACATTACCAAAGAAACTCAATATCTGGAAGGGGTGAGTACCTATGATTTACTACTTATCAACCGCCATATTCTTGGTATTAAGCCAATTACAAGTAAGTATGGCTTGGTTGCAGCAGATGTAAACAACTCGGGTAATATAACTACACTGGATATGGTATTATTGAGAAAGATGATTTTACAGATTGAGAAAAAATTTCCAAACAATACCAACTGGCATTTTTTTGACAAAAACCAACAGGAAATCATATCCTTTTATCCGAAAGAGCCATGGAACATAGATGAAATAATAGGCATAAAAACGGGTGATGTTTCAAGTACCATGGGATTCGAATATTAAAGAGGTACGTTTTCACTCTAATAGTACTATTTATCAACGTGAAAGTATAATTTTAAAAATATATCAAGGTAAACGTATGAATTTAGAATAGGGTTCTATTTTTGTTTGATTTCATTAGTGTGTATTCAGGTCACACCCCAAATTCCAAACTAACGACCCGAACATCACGCACGGCATAGCCCCGCCATCTTCGTTACTTAAAATCCATTATTTTCAATTACTTCCTTGTACCACCAGCCACTTTTTTTCAAGGTTCTTTCCATTGAAATGGGATGCACAGAAATCAATCCGAATTTTTTTGAATAAGCGTGTTGCCACTCATAATTATCTGTAAGGCTCCAGGCCATATATCCCTTTACAGGCACTCCTTCCGACATAGCCTTTTGAATTTCAGTTAAATGACTTTTATAATAATCAATCCGGAACGATTCCTCCGTTGTAGCGGTGCCATTTTCTGTGACTATGATAGGCTTATTTGTTATTTTAAATAACTGATGTAGAATTGCATAGATTCCTTTAGGATAAACAACCCAACCCATATCTGTAATCACATCACCTTTTTTGAAAGGCACCGGACCGGTATTTTTTAAATAAAGCGTTGTATAGTAATTTAAGCCGGTGAAATCGAGGGTCCCTTTAACTTCTGGTGCGGCAGCTCCCCAACCAAGGGGAAATGACCATCGTCCATTGACAACGGCCTCAAAGAAAATCCTGTTCGCCCATTTGTCAGACAAATTACTTAAGAATTGTTGCCATTTATTCTTTGCATTGTACGGTTGAAAATGCATGTAGGCGAAAGCGACACCAACGGGCGCTTGCTTATCTTGTTTTTTAATCACATGATAGGCAGCTGCGTGCATTTCAATCATCAGCCGATAAACTCTCAGATATTGGAAAATATTTTTTTTATAAGGGGGAAACATACCTATCAGATAAGATGCGGAAGGAACTATGTTGGGTTCATTGATAGGTAGCCAATAATCCACCTCGTCAGCAAGATAGGGAATGACGACTTCCAGATATTGTTGAAATTGCCTCAGAAAATATTCTCTGTTTAGGAAGCCTCCTTTTTGAAGGACCCAGATGGGGATGGTAAAATGGTGGAGGCAAACCATCGTTTTAATACCCCGTTGGTGAAGACTGACCAATTGTTTCTTATAAATGGCTAATGCTTCTTCATCGGGTTTGCCAGGGGTTGGAAAAATGCGGGACCATTCGATGGAAAGACGATGGATTTTCACGCCCATTTTTTGCGCTAAATCATAATCTTGCTCATAATTTTGCCATTGTAGCGTAGCTTCTCCACATTTTCCAGCTAATTTTCGCTCATTTACTGGTTTTTTAGCCTCTAATTGCTCATAATAGTGCCAGTCGTTATGGACATTATTACCCTCTGTCTGATAGGCAGAAGCCGCTGTACCCCACAAAAATCCTGTAGGAAATTTAACCATAGCCTGTACATTTATAGAGATAGAAAATAGGATGAAGAATAGATTATATTTCAATTTAAAATGTGTTAAGCATTTGAAATAAATAAAAGTACATCAGAATTTCCCTAATTAGGTAATTTTGATATAAATTAGATAGTTAAATTTAAAAATATGATGACCAAACTAAATGTAAGTATTTGGATATGTAGCCTAGTTATCTTCATTCCTTCTACTATATTAAAGGCACAACATGGCCGTATTCCCACTCCTGCTAAAAATGGAATCGTGGTGAGTAGTCACTATTTAGCATCTCAGGCAGGTATGGAGGTGCTGAAAAATGGGGGAAATGCGATCGATGCAGCAGTAGCTACTGCATTTGCCCTGGCTGTTACACTACCTTCCGCTGGAAATATTGGCGGGGGAGGTTTCTTAGTTTACCATGGTGCCGACGGAAAAGCAACTACCTTTAATTTTCGTGAAAAGGCACCTGCTGCTGCAACCGAAAGAATGTATCTTGATGCTGATGGAAATATTAAAAATAATAGTAATCATGAAGGTCCTCTGTCTGTAGGTGTACCCGGCACCGTCGCTGGCTTATGGAAGGCGCATGGAAAACTAGGCTCTAAACCTTGGGCTGATTTGGTAAAACCTTCTGTTGAACTGGCCGAAAAGGGCTTTCCCTCTACCTGGGATATGCAGGATATTCTCGCTTATTTTCAAAAGCAAAAACAGCCCGTATTTGCCGCTGCAAAAAAAGCTTTTCTTAAAAATGGCACAGATATTTATACGCCAGGTGAACTTTGGAAACAACCTGATTTGGCCGCATCCTTAAAAAGAATTCAACTTCAGGGGAGAGATGGTTTTTATAAAGGGGAAACGGCTGCTTTGCTTGAGGCTTACATGAAAAAGCATGGGGGTATCATAACAGCCAAAGATTTAGCCAGTTATGAAGCAGAAGAGCTGGAGCCAATTATTGGAAATTATAGAGGTTTCGATATTATTGGTATGCCTCCTCCAAGCTCAGGTGGCGTTGCCATTATGGAGATGCTGAATATGCTGGAAAAATATGACCTGCGGAAAATGGGTCCAAATAGTGCCGAATATCTGCATGTACTTACGGAAGTGATGCGAAGAGCTTTTGCAGACAGAGCACAATATATAGGTGATCCTAACTTTAATAAGGACATGCCGATTGAAAAATTAATCAGTAAGGATTATGCTGAATTATTAGCGGCCTCTATACAGATGGACAAGGCTTCTGTTAGTGACAGTGCTGCTTTTGGGTCTCTTTATTTACCCAAAGAAAGTGATGAAACGACCCATTTTTCAGTGGTAGATGCTTGGGGAAATGCGGTTTCTGTAACCTACACGCTGGAATATAGCTATGGTTCCAGATTAATGGCTGACGGTACAGGATTCCTTTTGAATAATGAAATGGGCGATTTTAATCCGGTTCCAGGTGTAACTAACAGGAAAGGTCAGGTTGGTACTGCCCCCAATCTGGTGGCACCGCATAAAAGAATGTTGTCAAGTATGACGCCTACTATTGTTGCATTGGACGGTAAACCTGTTCTGGTGATTGGTTCTCCGGGAGGTCGTACCATTATTAACACCGTTTTACAGGTTATTTTAAATGTAATCGATCATAGCATGAACATGGGTGAGGCTATCGAAACGCCCCGTATTCATCATCAATGGTTACCAGATCAGACATCCATGGAAGGTTGGGGCATTTCTCCAGACACCAGAAAACTGTACGAAGCGATGGGGCATCCTTTTACTGTCAGAGGTAAACAAGGCCAGGCCATGGGCATTTATATTGACCCAACAACAAAATTACGATATGGCGCTGCCGATTCTCGTAGTTTCGATGGTGGAGCCGCAGGATATTAACTTTACGAGGGACGGTCTAAAAAGTCATACAAATTTACACTTTTCATGCCTGACCCCAGTGGGGTCACACGTCTATTGTTACTATTATGCCAGAGGCGGCACAATTTCCACAATAAACCTATCTTAAAAAATCGAATATCCATAGGGCATAACCTTAGAAAATCACAAAGACTTATCCAAATTTTAAATTGGAAAAATGCTGTTAGCCCAATGTATAAAGTGGTATAAAAAGAGGGGCAGTCTTTTTTAGACTGCCCCTCTTTATTATATTTGAAATGAACATTTTATCAAATCAAAGGAATAATCAAGTGTTGACGGAAGGTTTTACTGCTTGCCATTCCTTTGTAAATAATTAAAGCATCTCCTTCTTGAATAGTATAATAAACTGCGTTTTCTTGCGCTGATTCGACCGTACAGGCAGCTAAAGCCGCAGCAGGTATGTTTTGGTTTGTAAAATCTTTTGCTTCTATCTGATTACAAGATAAAACGGGACCCAGGCCATTTGCTGAATTATTATGTTTTAAGTACAAAATTTTATCATTCCCCATGACCATACTACAGTCAAAATGAACATCTTTTAATGCCTTTTTTTCTGAAACTACCTTTTTATCAGAGGATGATTCACTTTCTTTAGAGGCATCATTTTGACATGAAGTCACTAAAAAAATGCTAAAAAGAGAGAGCATTACATAATGCCCTTTAATTTTGGTCCTGGTAAACATTTGTTCTTGTTTTTATTTTCAATTAATTGGCAAAAATAAGAAAAAAGAAATATAATCCTTAATGGAGGTTTATGTAACTTTGGCATTCAAAATGTATATTTACCCGTATGCTTAAATCCATAAATCTCTCTTTTCAATATTCGGGAGCCCCTTCCATCTCTTTTCCTGATTTTACAGCAGAACAAGGAGATCATTGGTTGATTCTTGGTCCCTCTGGTTCAGGTAAAACAACGCTATTGCATCTTTTGGGTGGCTTATTGTCTCCTTCTACGGGAAATATTACCCTGGACGATTTACATTATTCCGCTTTTTCGCCTGCAAAATCAGATAAATTTAGAGGAGAAAACATAGGTATTGTCTTTCAAAAAGCACATGCGGTTCAATCGCTTTCTGTTATGGAAAACCTCTTATTAGCACAACAATTAGGGGGTAAAATACTTGACAAAAAAAAGATAATGGATCTTTTAGAAAGGTTACAGATTGCGCATAAAGCAAATCAGAAACCTAATAAATTGAGTGCTGGTGAGCAACAAAGAGTGGCTATTGCCCGCGCCGTAATCAATCAGCCAAGATTAATTTTGGCTGACGAACCAACTTCTGCTTTAGATGACAAGAATAGTACAGAGGTACAAAATTTGTTAAAAGAGTCCGCAGATGCAGTAAAAGCGATTTTGCTCGTAGTTACTCATGACAACAGGCTGAAAGCTACCTTTCCTAAACAATTATTATTAAAATAGAGATTCTTATTCCAAGAATAGAAAGATTAGTCTATGAATATTTTGCATTTAAGCTGGAAAAATATCCTGAATAAGCCTTTAACGCTGGTCTTAAATTTAGTGCTTTTCTCTTTAGGCGTAGGCCTCATATCTTTACTTTTATTAGTAAATGTCCAACTGGAAGACAAATTTGAAAAGAATTTTGCAGGCATTGATTTAGTTATTGGTGCTAAAGGTAGTCCTTTGCAATTGATACTGAGTAGTTTGTACCATTTGGACGCCCCAACGGGAAATATGCCAATTTCGGAATCTAAAGCTTTTTTAAATCCTAAACATCCGATCTTTAAAAAAGTAGTTCCCCTTTCTCTGGGCGATAGTCACAGAGGATACAGAATTATAGGAACAAATGCTTCATTTGTCGATTTATATGAAGCTAAACTTACCGAAGGGAAGATGTTTGAAAAGACCATGGAGGTGGTTGTCGGTGCAACAGTGGCAGAAAACCTAAAGATTAAAACGGGCGATCAATTTCAAAGTTCTCATGGTCTGATAGAAGATGAAAATTTAGTCCATGAAGATGCTAAACCCTTTATTGTGTCAGGTATATTAGGAAAAACTGGATCGGTTATTGATCAGCTAATCGTAACTAAAACACAAAGTGTATGGGCAGTGCATGAAGACCATGATCATGAGGGTGAAACAGAGGAGGAACATGCAGCACATTTAGACCATGACCATGATCATGCGGAGGAGGAAAAGCCTTTGGCTGCTTATGAGGATCAAAGTATCACTTCTTTATTGATTCAGTTTAAAGGAAGAAATATTCAGGCCTTAAATATGGCCAGAAATATTAATGAAAATACCAATTTTCAGGCAGCAACCCCAGCAATAGAAATCAACCGTTTATACACTTTATTAGGTGTAGGCGAAGAAGCATTAAAAGCTTTGGCGATGCTCATTATTTTTGTTTCAGGGCTGAGTATTTTTATTTCTTTGTTTAGTTCCCTGAGAGAAAGAAAATATGAATTAGCCGTTATGAGAACATTAGGCGCCCGTCCGGGTTTTATTTTTCAGCTGATTGTTTTTGAAGGAATTGTTATAGCTATTTTAGGATTCCTTTGTGGCATTGCATTAAGTCATGGTTCAATGATATTATTAGCTGATTTTTTAGAAAAAAGCTATCGATATGACTTTTCTGCCGCCATCTTTTTAAAGGAGGAGATTTATTTATTTGGAGGTTCATTGATAATAGGTATTATTGCGGCGATTATTCCCGCTTTTCAAGCAAGTAAGACAGACATTCACGCCACTTTGGCGGACAATAAAGGTTAAACAACATATTATGATCAGGCAAGCGTTAAAAGTATCATTTTTGATTTCAGGGCTTTTAATTATTGGAAATTCAACCCAACTTTCTGCTCAAGGGGTTAAAAATCTTTGGCAGACTTTAGGTAAAATTACTTATAAAAAAGTCATGGACGAATCATTAGGATTCAAGGTTGATGTTCCAATATTCAGTGAAGAAATCAAAGTACTGGAGGGAAAAACGGTGGAAATAAAAGGATATATTATCCCTGTGGAAGGGTATAAAAATCATAAGGAATTTGTATTTTCTGCTTTTCCTTACAGTATGTGTTTCTTTTGTGGGGGTGCCGGACCTGAAACAGTAATGGAGGTATTCTCGCAGGAACCTATTAAATATACCGCTGAATCCATTACCATCAAAGGAAAATTAAGTTTAAACGATTCTGATATTAATCGTCTGATATACAGTCTATCAGATGCAGTATTAGTAAGTAAACCTAACTAATCCATCTCAAATGGTTGAAATCCTTCGGCCTCGGGCGGAAAGTATTTTCAGTGAGGAACTTAATGCGTTGAAACGAGAGGATTCAAAGCCCAAACCACCTTCCTGGTTATTATCTCCTCATGCTGTTGTCCAATATCTTATGGGGGCAACATTGTCTGATGGCACTATTATTTCGCCAAAGTACATAGGTTCGAGACGCTTGATTGAGGTGGCCGTAGCTACCTTAGCCACAGATCGCGCGCTCTTACTTGTTGGCGTGCCAGGAACAGCAAAAACCTGGGTTGCCGAGCACCTGGCAGCAGCTATCAGTGGTCATTCAGGTTATTTAGTGCAGGGATCGGCGGGGATTGGCGAAGAAGCCTTAAAATATACCTGGAATTATGCCAGGCTCTTATCTCATGGACCTGACCGCGAATCTTTAGTGCCAAGCCCTGTTTTTCATGCCATGGAGCAAGGTCTTTTAGTCCGCATAGAAGAATTAACCCGCTTGCCTGCAGAGGTTCAGGATGCACTTATAACGGTTCTTTCAGAAAAAATAATGCCGATTCCGGAACTAAATGATACCCTGCAAGCAAAGAGTGGTTTTAATTTAATAGCTACGGCGAACGATCGTGACAGAGGGATAAATGAATTATCAGGTGCATTAAGACGACGTTTCAATATGATTTATATGCCTTTGCCGGAGACGATGGAGGAAGAAATATTGATCATAAAAAATAGGGTAGAGCAATCTGTTAAAAAGTTGGGTATGGAATCTTTTCCTACACCAACGGACGAAATAAAGAGGATTGTCACCATTTTCAGAGAATTAAGAAATGGTCAAACCATTGATGGGCAGCAGAAATTGAAATCCCCCTCCTCGACGTTAAGCACCGCCGAGGCTATTGAAGTTGTTTACAGCGGCCAAATGCTTGCCTATCATTTTGGAAATGGGCAGTTGAAAGCAACGGATATTGCTGCCGCTCTTTCCGGCGCCATTGTCAAAGATACCCACAATGATTTACCCGTTTGGAAAGATTATTTGCAATTAGTGGTCAAAGATAGAGACGGATGGAAAGATCTCTACAGGGCCTGCAGAGAATTATTGTAAATGTCAGTGCCTGAAATTCAGTTCCTTGGTATTAGGCACCATGGTCCAGGCTCTGCCAGAAGAATGCTTCGATTTCTTGAAAAATGGCAGCCAGATGCTATTATAATTGAAGCTCCTTCCGAAACAAGCGATTTATTTACTTCAGTTAATGATCCGGGACTAATTCCGCCCATTGCCCTCTTGCTTTATGAGCCACTTCAACTGAAAAATAGTCTGATTCTTCCATTTGCTCATTTTTCGCCAGAATGGATTGCCATCTCCTTTGCCAATAGCAGAGGTATTCCCTTGATACCCTTTGATTTGCCGGCTTCTTTGATGTTGCCTCTTTCGCAAGAAACTGAAATTATCCGCGATGATTATGTTAAGGATCCGCTCTCTCAAGTGGCTCAATTATCGGGTTATACGGATAGCGAACGATGGTGGGAACACACCTTCGAGCAAATAAGAGAGGACGAGGACGTTTTTAAAGGCCTTCAGGAGGTAATGATCGAAGTGAGGGGGCAGCTGAATAGAATGGAATCGAGGGAAACGCTCCTGAGGGAAGCCTGGATGCGACAATTGATTAGAGCCGAAACGGCGAAGAATTATAGTAAAATAGCGGTCGTTTGTGGTGCTTGGCATATTCCAGCTTTATTGGAATGGAACCAAATAACGGCTAAACAGGACAAATCAGTGCTAGCTGGGTTATCAAAAGTTAAAATTGCAGGAACCTGGATTCCATGGAGTTACGACCGATTAGCCAGACAATCAGGGTATGGAGCTGGCATATTGGCCCCTGCATGGTACGAAATGTTGTATAATCATCAAGTTGATGCAGCATCTGTTTGGCTCATTCACATTGCAAAATTGTTCAGAAAAGAGGGATTTGATGTTTCTCCAGCTCATTTGCAAGCCATTATAGCCTTGTCTTCCAATCTTTCCTATTTACGAGATAAACCCGACGCAGGTCTGGACGAACTCCAATTGGCTCTGGAATCTGTTCTACAATTACCCAAAGATATTTTAATATCGAAAATTCAATCCAAATGGATTATTGGAGATAAAGTAGGGCAAGTTCCTGCTAATATCCCTCAGACCCCATTACAATCGGATTTAAATAAACAAATAAAAACCGCGCGATTAAAAAATGAATTTCAAAGTACACAGAGCATTCGAAAGCAATTAGATGTGAGGGTAAATGCTAATCGGATGGCTAGTCTTTTACTACATCAACTCAATATTTTAGATATTCCATGGGGTACTTTAGAGGCCGTTTCTGATCAGGTGAAAGGAGGTTTTCATGAAAACTGGCGATTAAAATGGAAGCCCGTCTATACCATTGAACTCATTGATAAAGGTATGTGGGGAAATACGATAGCTGGTGCAGCTGAGAAAAAGATGGAGGCGGCTATTCAAAATGCTTTAGATACCTTGACGCTGGTGCATTATCTGGAAAAATGTATGCTTGCAGGCATTGAAAACTTAGTGGACGCTCTTTCTTTGAAAATGCGATCCCTGGCCGTTGACATTCCGGATATTTCCCAGTTTTTGCAATCGCTACCTATTTTAGTGAGAATTATGCGGTATCCGAGCCACCGAACGGTATATCCGGAAAAATTATACCAATGGTTGAACACGATCATTCCGGCTATTTGTTCGGGGCTTCCCCAGGCAACCTATCAATTGGCCGACGAGCCGGCGGAAATAATGGAACAGCAAATTTCCGATGCTCACGCAGCCATTTATCTATTGGAGGGAAATGAATTTGTTTCTCTTTGGGAAAATGCCCTTTTAACTACAGCCCAGTTAGACGGTGTAAATATGAGGATCAATGGATTGGTAATGAGATTGTTACTTGAAAGAGATAGATTAGACATAGATTTTATTCTGGCAAAAATGACCTTGATTTTTTCAAAAGGGAACGAACCATTGCAAGTAGGAGCTTGGTTGGAAGGCTTTTTCAAAAGAGGCGTTTATTTGTTACAATATCAGCAGGAAATGTTTGATTTAATCAATCAGTGGATTACCGATATCAAAGAAGACCATTTTCCTGAAGTCCTGCCCCTGCTCAGACGCACCTTTTCGCTCTTTACCGTTAGTGCGAAACAAGACATTTGGGAAAGAGTGTCCAAATCAAAACAAGAGTTACCTAAATCAGATATTCCCTTTAACCTGGATGACCCCCAAATAAAGGAATTTTTGCCTTTGTTTCAACAAATACTGGGTTAAAGAGGGGGATGGTTATTAATACAATTCCGTCATTCCAAATCATGCGTCGTCTTCTCTGGGAAAGGTTTCAATGTTCCATCAATCCCTTTTTATGAATCACGGATTTAAAGGATTAACAGGATTTCACGGATTATGGATGATGACTTCGGCATGATGGAATTTGAAGACCTGCAACGATTTTATTTCACCATAAATCCGTAGGGGCGAATTGCATTCGCCCTTTCCGCGACAGGTTTCAATCTAATATTTTAGTCGCGTCACATCCATCGTCTCAATGCTGACATGATTTAAACGAATGATTAATGATTATTTGTAAGGAGGGAATTTTTTATTGATTTAACATATTTCTTAGAGCTATATAAATCACTACATCATTATGTAGTTCCTGAAATTTCAAGGGCTAATTTTTATCGTTAAGTTTACACCTCTTAAAATCATTACCAATATAAAATTTTTTAAAATTTATGAAAATTACTATCTATCTATTTATCTGTCTATTTACTTATTTATCTGTTAGCCTTAACGGCCAAGTGATTAATAGTCAAGAGAAGGAAAAAAATGAGGGCATTCAACGCAATGCTACTTATAATTTGGAAGAGATTAAAGTTCGCTGGAAGAAAGCTGCTTTGGAGAATTGCACTGGGGTTCCTTGTGTATCGGCGACGGTCCCGGGAGCTCCAACGACTGTAATTGCCACATGGGGAAATGCCTCGGCGAGTGTTGCCTTTGAAGTACCTTCTAATAATGGAGGTAGAGCGATTACTGGTTACACAGTGACCTCTAACCCTGCAACCTCTGCGGTAACGGGTACTACTTCTCCTATAAACGTGACAGGGTTAACGAATGGTACAGCATACACATTCACAGTGATAGCTACGAATGAGTTGGGCAATTCAGTAGCATCCTCTGTATCGACGGCGGTAATACCATATCTTAACTGCGGTACCATTTCTGACATTGATGGCAACTCCTATAATACGGTTTTGATAGGGACGCAATGCTGGACAAAGGAGAATTTAAAGGTTACCAAATATAATGATGGTACCGATATTCCTGACTTAACGACCTCAATAAGTAATCCCTGGGCGCCAACGTCAGGAGCTCGTACGGGGTATGTTGGTAGTGGCGTACCATCAAGTGGTTATGTTGGAACTTATGGCTATTTGTACAATTGGTATGCTGTCAATGACTCAAGAAAATTGTGCCCTATTGGTTGGCACGTTCCTACTGATGCAGAATGGACAGCGCTAACATCACAATTGGGAGGAGTTGGTATGGCAGGGACTGTAATGAAATCAACTTCAACCCTATGGAATACAGCAACCCCGCCAAGCCCAGGAACTGACAACTATGGCTTTTCCGCTCTCCCAGGTGGTTTTCGAAATCGCGATGGTAGTTTCAGCAATATTAGTGTCAACGCTATCTTCTGGAGTGCTACTTTTAGAATCGGAACCACAGCCTGGTACCGCCACCTGTTCCACGACAATGGCAATGTAACCAGGTACAGCGCCGGCCTCGATTATACGTACGGTGCTTCCGTCCGTTGCCTTAGGGATTAATTATTTGTCTATTTGACTATTTCGTGGCTGAGTCTCGCGGAATCCAGCGTGATGATTTTGGAACAACCTGATTTTTATTAAAAAAAGGGTGACATCACCAAAGAAATTGAATTTTAATTCAATTTGAAGGGCATTAAAAATAAGTTGAATAATACAATTTAACACGGACCTATTGATAAATTTAAAGTTTGTCAATAGGTCCGTTTTTGTTTAGTATATATTAAACCTTATTAAAAATCGATTTGGGTACATAATAAATTCCCGTAGAGACGATGCATGCATCGTCTTTTTTGAGACTGGTTTCAATGTAATATTTATCCCCAACACTCAATTTCTGAATCATAACCCCAGGTGAAAGCGGGTGAAATTTATATTGAAACCTTTCGGAATGGATAGCCTGACATTGGTGTGCCATTGTTCCGACAATAGGGAAATGCGTCTGTTTCATGAAAGGGCGAATGCAATTCGCCCCTACAATAATGATATACTGTCATGTAATTAAATCCTGTAAATCCAGA
>Ga0208787_1000302_pt1 | contig 24581 bp, 42 predicted proteins | sample Wag4_2014_7_11_FD_187362 | JGI IMG/M metagenome (GOLD analysis project Ga0208787, IMG submission 187362) | Fresh water microbial communities from Ohio, USA - Utica-2 Time Series HT 2014_7_11 (SPAdes) (version 2) | ecosystem: Environmental > Aquatic > Freshwater > Water tank | place: USA: Ohio...
GATGTTTTCAGTAGCAAGGACCTTGGCAAGAACATTCTTTGAAGTTGTGTTGATGTTGATCATAGTACCAGTATACCATAGAAAAATGTCGATATGCAACCAAAAGCAAGATTTCTAAAAAAAAAAACCCTCCCCGAAGGGAGGGTCGTCTGTCACTCGCAGCGACCAGAATCAGGCATTCGCAGTCTGATTCATGCTAGCGAGATAGGTGGCGAGTTCAGGAACTGAATATACTCCTCGGCTAACGATACGGTTAGTATCATTAACAATCCATCCCGGAGCAGACTTCATACCATGCTTGATGGCCACGGACTTGAGGTAAGCCCGACCGAAATTGACCTCAGCAGGATTGGTATGTCCTTCTTCTACGAGCCACTGACAAAACTTAGATTGAATATTCTTCATTGCATTACTCCTTTTCATTTTGATTCTGATTCTGTGCAGGACCATCCTGCACCATGTTATCATCCAACTTGCTGTAGAGCGTGTAGAACCCTTCAGCAACCGACACATCAAACCGTGCGAGTGCAAGCTTGATGGCAACTTCCTTGTTTCCAAAGATCGAATACCCCTTGACGATATCGATCAACCGACGAGTGCTGATGACATCATCAACTGCACCCTCATAGAATGACTTGCGAATGATGTCTGCCCAACGAACCAACTTATCGGCAAACCCTTCATCCTGAACATTCATCGACTCCATGTACTTCTTGACAATACGCTCTTCGGTTGCGCGAGGAGGGTATTCCTGTTCAATGGTGAAGTTGTAGCGATCAAGGAACGCTTCATTCAAAATCTTGGTTCCGACGAACCGATCCGAATGATCACCACCACGACCCTTGGTGTTGGCAGTAGCGACAACTGCAAAGCCCTTGGCAGGCTGAATGAACTCATTGATCTTCTTCAGGTAGATACCCTTACCTTCAAGCACTGGCTGAAGGCACATAAGCTTGTCGCTACCAAGATCGACTTCATCGAGCAGCAGCACTGAGCCACGACGCATGGCTTCGATGACCGGGCCATAGACGAACTGAGTGTTGCCATCAATCAGACGCATACCACCAAGAAGATCGTCTTCGTCAGTCTCAGCAGTGATGTTCACACGAATGCATTCACGCTTGAGATTGGCACAGACCTGTTCAACCATCGTGGTCTTGCCGTTACCAGACAGACCAGTGATGTAGGTCACGGTGAAGTGACCGCTCTTGAGGATCTTGGAGATCGTATCAAAGTTACCCCACTTGACATACTCAGCAATCTGAGATGGGATAAGAGTGTTGCGTTCACCATTAGACATTTCACGGACGAGATTAACGAGAGTCATTGTGTAAGTTCCTTTCGGTTAGGTCATCTAGTATACCACATAAAATTTCGATAGTCAAGTCACCGATCAAAAATTTTCGTAATTGTCATCATGATCAAACTTTTCAAATGGCTTAATAAAAACATTTATCTTTGCCATGTTCATGTGCTTATTCATAGCATTTGCTTCTTCATTAAAGATTAAAAGGTTATTAGATTCAGCATACATCAAAATGTTATTATGGACTGCTTGCATCAATCTATAATTTTGTGCTATAGGTTCAATAACCAAAAACCGTTCAATCATTGAGGACAATAATACTTTACTTCTACGCATTCAAATCTCCTTTTAAAAAAAACCCTCTTGACCCCGTTAGAGATCAAAAGGGGTGGTTCGTGTTCGCCGTTTGAATTGCTTCAGCTGCCGCAAACAAGAACACTATAATATAAAAAGCATTTTGCTTTTCAATTACCACGCATCGGACGAAGGAAGTAACGGTTGCTACCGCTACGAGTCTCTTCAGTCACCACGCGGCCAATGCGTTCCTGACGAACATCGCTCATGAGCGCACGGAAGTTGCCGATACCGAAACGAGAACGAGCCTCGTTGACGGTGAGTCCGTTGCCACGGCGCATGTAGTTCAGAACGCGATCCTTCTTGGTCATAGTAGTTGACATACGATTCAAACCTTATCTTCAGGAAACTTGTTGAAAGGGTTTTGAGGCTGTTCCTGAATCAACCTCATGCCCTACGCTTTTCAGTATACCGAATTTTTTTGCTTTGTCAATCGTGTTCGTACCACTTTTTGACACAATTTTCGGCATCCTTGTAGTTGGTGAAGTAATAAACAGCAACCTGGTTACCATCTTCGTCATACAGAGTAACGAAGAATTCTTCCATAGTAGTGCGTTCGATCATTGACGAGCGAATGTGATTATGTTCCATTTTCAAACCTTTTCTTTTTTCTTTATGTTTCTACCCTTCCACGAATCGGTAAGGGCATGACAATTTGGACAAAGTATTTGTAAATTATCTAAACTGTTATTTGTTCTATTTCCGTCTTTATGGTGAATCTCTAAAGGTATTGATTCTTCCCGCCATTTATCAAGAGAACACATTTCGCATTTATGATTTCTTTCTTTGATTAAATGTTTCTTGATGCTTTGATGACCAGAATATTGTGACCAATCTTTGAGCTGTTTATCTTTACTCCAACCCTGACCAGTCCAATGCTTTGTGTTTATATTATACAGTTGGAGATACTTTTTTACAACAGAAAAAGTGCCACCCGCATTTTTCTTATATCCTAATTGGACTAATAAGCCAGCAATATTATTGCATTTATTAGCCATTTCTTGTAATTTGTCTTTACCTAATTTAGATATTCTACCGTATTGTTTAATTGGCATTTCGCACCTCTACTACTATATATGCGATTGCCTTTCTGAATGAGAATGGTGGGAGTCGAACCCACATGTCGTAAGACCGCAGATTTTCATACCACTTCGGCTTTCGCCGCCCTTGCGGTTCGTGGTCTGGACTATGCCTTCATCCGTTCTGGATGCCAACCGTCTAGTCTCTACACCTTCGCATCTCTGCGCTTGGCTCGGCGTTGGGGGATTTAACCTTTCACCGAATTTGATTGGATTCACTAACATATTCCTACATTAGTGCTCAGTTTTTCAAAGTCTGCTGCGTATGCCAATTCCGCCACATTCCCAAATCATCAAGCAGCCTTAAACTGCTTGACGAAGTTTCTAAACTCGCTGACCACAAAATCACGCTCTTTGCAGAGTTTTTCATACTTTTTCATGTGTTCAGCCTTACCATCAGTCTCCACACGACCGATGTGTTTAGATGTCTCTCCATAATTATAGAACAGCTCCTCAAGCCTGTCAAGCGTTTTCTTGTCCATTTTCATCATCTCCTACTTCACTCTCAAACATTCCACACGGCATTCCATTTTCACTGTTCTTCCAGATATCCAGTTCTTTCTGGGGATAGCCGTTAGCCACAAACCATTCATGTAGTTGTTCTTGAGTCATATCCCGAATGTTCTTTGGAGCAGGCTTTGGAAAGCCGTATCGCCACCCAGTAGGGGGATCAATAAACATTACAGTCTTTTTCATAGCAGTCCATTCTCCTGATCGAATTGTGCAATGCGATCTAGTGCTTCGTTTTGTTTCTTGTAACAATCCCATCCCCGTTGATCGGCAATGTCAAATATTCCATTCATGTCATGCTGTGGTGAGATAGACTGCCACATACACACTTCTCGCCGTGCCTCATCCCTTTCAGCACGAAGAGAAGCAATAACTTGAAGTAGATCAACTCTTTCATTTTCCATTCGTCTAATCTGATTAAGCAGATCAACAAGAATTGGGGAGCTTTCTACTACTGGAAATTGTTGATTACTCACTTGCCGTCCTCCTGATTGAAGCAGTCCCATCCGCGAGACTCTGTGAAGTGCAGCATGTCTCCATGCTTCACATATCCGCTCTCGTCCATAGCGGCTTGCTCACAACACATCCGCCTCGCCTCGTCGCGCTCCTTGCGAAGTTGCTCAATCTCCTTGATCGCGCAGTTGATATAGTGCGCTGCGGTGGCTGGGGAGTCAAGGTGTCCTCCATCCTCAATAGTTGCAGCGATCTGCTGAAGCCGGGGAATGGGGTCGAAGTTGCTCATGTGTGCAGTTAGGGGTGCGCTCACTTGCCGTCCTCCTGCTTGAAGCAGTCCAGCACCCTCGCTACTCCGTTGCCTTCCTGAATAATGGACAGCATTTGTGCTTCATTGCGTTGAATAATGTCTCTCACTTGCTGCCTTGCCTCGTCGCGCTCATTGATTAGCCGCTCAATCACTTCTGCGATCTCATCTGCACAGTTGATGCTGTGAGACAGTCGCTTGATCCTTGCGATGGCATCGTGTTCGTTCACTTAGTTTCCTCCTTGTAGCAATCCCAACCCTTTCGCTTTGCGATCTCTTTAGGATCTCTTGCAAGAGGATAGTCTGGCAGAATAATCTCTGAGCACGGATTCGTGCCAAAGTTATTTGATGTATCACGACGATCCTCCTCAAGCATGGTGATTCGTGCTTCTAGATCGCAAGAATATCTCCTCGCCTCGTCGCGCTCCCGCAACGCATCAACCAGTTGATTGTTGAGACTCCGAATCATTTCGTTCAGGTATTCGCGCTCTTCTTCGCTCACTTGCCATCCTCCTTCTTGATGGCTGCACGGGCTTCATCCAACGCCCGCTTCAGCCTATTCACCTGCTCCGTTCTCGCCTCATATGCCTCATTGTTGGTGTCGCGGTCGCTTGTTGCCTCCTCCAAGTGAGTCCAAAGCCGAAAGTTCTCCTTCCGCATCGTATTGAGTTCTGCGGTCAGTTGGGCAATCTCCTGCCGTGCCTCATTACGCTCGGCAGTCAGTCGGGCAATCTTACGGCTCGTATTGGTGGTGCGCTTGATCTTCTTCTTGATCTTCTTCTTGGTCTTGGTCATTGGGGGGTTCTCCTAGTTCAGGGGGAGGGAAGAGTGGAGACCATCTCCACAACAGAAAGATACACGATCTTTTGGTTTGTGTCAACCCCTATTTTTAAGTATTTGGTTGACGGTTATCGGACTCGGCTTCTTGTTTTCGTGAACGGTCTGTGCTGTCAGGCAAACATCTTGCGAATCTTTTTGTAGCCGTAGTATGCCATCACGGACACTCCCATGACGATGGCTGCGGTTTTGATGTACTTCCAAAAGTTATTCATGGCTTTCTCCTTTCTGTGTTTCAGTTGATGACTTCTGCTGTGACTGGAATGGGTTTTGACCGCTGCTTGTACTTCTTGTACAGGAAGTAGGCAAGGTAGGCAATCGCCGCCAAGACACCCATCTTCAATAGGGACGAGAACCATCCGCTGCTGGGCTTCTCATTGGGCTTACTACTATCCGCTTCCTCGGTGTGTGCGTGGTTCTTCTTGCAAGCGCATCCCGAAAAGTAGAGACTGCTGTAGTGGCGCAACTCGGATTCAAGGTGACGAATCTTGTTGTCCTTGCTCAAGAGTTTCCACTTGGTGTCATGCAAGTGAATCATGTAGAGCAGGGACACCACGACGAATCCGACTGTGGAAAGTCCAAGCAAGATGTTGAGATTGTGTGGGGTCACTTGCTTTTCTCCTTGTAGCAATCCCAAACACCCGTATCAAAGCAGTCCCAGCCGTTTCTCTTTGCTACATCCTGCGGTGGCTCCTTGAAGTGGTTGCCCACCCAATCACAAACCTCGCAGCGTAACTCATCACGCTCCTTGACCAACAGGCGGATGGCATCAACCAAACTCTGCTGGTAGCAATGATGCGGGTTGTCAAACTCCTTCAGCAAGTCGTTAAGATCTTGGTCGCTCACTGGCTGTCCTCCTCGTCCTGAAAATCATCGGGGTAGCACATCATTATTGCATGCGTCCAGTTCTCGCACACCATGCATGTAGCGATTTCGGGGCAGTAAATGAAGTCGCACACATGCTTCGGATGCGTGGCATCTGGAGCCATGTTGTCCCGCATCATGTCTACGACAGCCTTCAAGAGCCGCCTCGCCTCGTCGCGCTCGGCGGTGAGGGTTGTGTTCTCGCGCTCCAGTTCACGGGCAAACTCTGCACGAACAATGAACGCCGACCGCAGACCGTCCTCACTCCACCAGTTTGTTTCTGCTGCGTCGGTGCGTGGTGTTTGAGTGTCTTTCACTTGCCGTCCTCCTTCAAGTATTCCCACCCGCGCTTCTTGATCTCGTCAGACAGTTCAGCCCACGAACATCGCTCCTTCACCCACAGCAGGACTTCCCGCCTCGCCTCGTCGCGCTCGGCGGTGAGGGTTGCGTTCTCCTGCCGCAGTCGCTTGATCTCCGCGATTGCCTTGTCCATCAGCGATACCGCATCGGGCGCAATCGCCGCAATGATGTCTGTGTCTTTCACTTGCCGTCCTCCTTCTTCGGGCGTCTTGGAAACAGCACGCTTAGTCCGATTCCTGCGAGGCGCTTGGTCTTCTTCTTGGTCTTAGTCATTGTTGTGTTCCTTTTTGTCAAACCTTCTTGGGCAGAGTGAGGGGGTAGGAAGGTCCGCTGACAACTTCATTCTGAATGAGAATGGTCTTCAGAGTGTCAAACGCCTCACCCATCTCCTCTGAGATGTCATCACATGCCTTCTCAATATCACGACCGCTGATGGAGCGTGACGAGACATTGTTGTTGAGTTTAGTAATCTTTGCAAACAGACCCTCCATCGTCTTTGCGATGTCGTAGAGGTCAGATGCACTGGTGGTAACGGTCTTGTTGGTCTTGTTCTTTGTTGCAGTCTTAGTCATTGTTGTTCTCCTTGTTGTAAACTTCTTTATTGGACACAGAAACGCTCCGTGTCTCCTTGTTGGTATAGTATAGCACAGTCTATTGGTGTTGTCAAGCGTTATCTTTGAAGCAGTCCCAGCCACGGGATTTCATGTACCTCATGGCGATCTCATGGAAACGATTGCTGTCCACATACATCACAACGGTATCGGCTGAATCAACCATCGCTGCGAACTCACAGCAAGAACGCCGCGCCTCGTCGCGCTCGGCGGTGAGTTCCTTCACGATCCGCTTGTGGTTCTCATATGTCATCTCAGCATTTTTCTCAAGAACCCCACACTCAACACGGAGCATGGAGGATTCAGTTTCAGCCTTCCGTAGTTCGCTCTGCATTTCGTTACGCTCGGAGCGTAGACGCTCAATTTCATAGATCGCCAGTTTCACTCCCATTGCGATTTTAAGATTACCACACGCAGCATCGCTGCATTGAATCCTTCGCAGAGTTTCAATGATGTCCTCGCTCACTTGCTCTCCTCCTTGAACATGGCAAGAATAGCTTCTAGGTGTCCGTTGCTTTCTGCACCATGCTGAACACGGCAATCAATTTCATTCTGAATGCGCCCGATCTTCAGCCATGCAGCATCACGCTGGGCCGTTAGTTCGTCGGAGTAAGCATAGTAAATGTTTCTGAAATTTACTACATCATCTGACCAAGGATGCTTGTCTCCATCCTTGAAGCAATCCCATCCCTTTGAATGGGCAAAGTCACCAGCAAGGAATCCAGTCATGTGCATCATGTCGCACACATCACGACGGGCTTCATCCCGTTCAGCAATAAGCCGAACAATGTCTCCGTAGGCTTGCTTCATGATGATCTGCTCCATCGTGGAGCCACTTCCACCATCAAGGTACGCATTGATCATGGCTAGTGTATTAGATGTCATATTGATTTGGATCTTCGCTTTCAATTTTGTTCACAAAATTCAAAACACGATTCATTTGATCTTCTGTGGGTTTTTCCTGACACTCAGGAGAACGAGTAGCCCACATAGGCGGAATTGTGCTGCTGCCAATATCTCCTGTAATCTCACAGACATTGCGGCTCATGCACTCTGCCATCTTGATCATACCAAACACTTCTTCATCGCCGCCATCAATATAAAAACGAAGAGTTCCAAACTTTTCTTTGACTTGAACAGCCTTTACATAAAAGTCTGGATTAGTCCTACGCTTCCATTCCACATGGGATTGAATGCAGCGGCACAGATTGTCGATAATGAAATACCAACCATCGCCGTGGGCGAATCCAAATCCCATGAGAGAGTCTGTGGGCGGTGCGTCCTTGTCTGCGAAGATATCGGGATAGCGGGTGTATAGAAGTTTTGAGAGATCTGGGTGCATGGTATTAATATAGCAAAAGACTGTGGCTAGTCAAGGAGTTTTTCGTCAAGAAGGCCAAAAGTTCTCAGAAGTTCATTATTACAATGTTCTTTTGAATGGCAATTAGCACATAAAAGAATACACTTCTTTAATTCTTTATCTCTATCCTTCACCAACAATTTGTTTGAATTTAATTCATACTTTTTATTTTTTGGATTTTGATGATGAAAATGAAATGCTGCCGGATGGCCAGTGAAACCACACTTTGAGCATTTGTTTCCAAGTTTTTCCATCAATTCAATTTTTGATTTCCATCGTCTTTTAGAAACGCGACAAGACCCACATATTGTCGCATTGGGTCTTGCCGGATCTGTTATCTTTTTCAAACAGTGCTTGCACTTGCACATAAATGCCTCCGGTAGGGATCGAACCTACGACCGATTGATTACTTACCACTTCGGCTTTCGCCGCCCTTGCGGTTCGTGGTCTGGACTTTGCCTTCGTCCGTTCTGGACGCTCTCCATCAAGTCTCTACACCTTCGCATTTCTGCGCTTGGCTCGGCGTTGCCAGTTAAGGGTTCACCGAATTTGAAGAGTGATTCAATGAGTATTCCTACTCAAGGCTTCCTTCGAAAGTCAACTGCTGCTACCATCTGAGCTACGGAGGCTTAGTATCATATCAACTAATCTTCAATCCATATACCTTATTCAAAATTGAAGTATATTCTTCGTACATTTCGGAATAAAGATCGTCAGTCATATCAGGCATGTCATCATCAACAAACACATCATACCTCTTAGAAAAGAGATCTGACTCATAATACTCAAAAAGATTATCAAAAATCATTTCAGCAACATTTTGAACATTGCGTTGATTTTCTTCAAACAACATTGACTCGACCTTGTTCATGCAAGTTTGAATGTTACTGGTCTTGCCAGAAATTTCACAAAAAGCATTAGCACAAGTAGTCTTGAAATCTGCAAGTTGCGAATCGTTAATAATGGTTTGGTAGTTCATTTTTTTTCCTTAGTCGTTAATGAAGTTGGTCAAAATCTTTGCTGCAAACGCTCCAATAAGAATTGCAACACCAAGAATTGCGAAAATTGTTAAAGCTTCGAACATTTGAGTGATTATATCCTGTAATTTTTGGTTGTCAAGTGGGTTGTGAACTTTTTTACGGCTGATTTCTGAAATTTTGTTTGTTTTAATTTCTTGATTTTACTCCCCGGTAGGGTAAGATACATATATGGAGGTGTATTATGACAAAAGAAACCGAATTTGTCAAGCACATTCGCAAACATCTTGAGGAATATGGCTTTAGCCTAGTCTTCGGAAAAGGTAGAAGAGTAAATGTCGGTGGGGCAAGGTGTGAAGGTTATTTTAATTATGGTAAAACTAAAAAAGAAAGGCGTATTGTTGTTGCGAGAAAGAGCCAAACTTGGCTTTATGTTCTTGCCCATGAATATTGCCACTTTCTACAATGGCTGGAATATCCATCTTGGTACTCAAACAAATTTGATATTTCCCAGGATATTGTAAACAATGTTTCTGTTGGAGTCATCAATAAAAAATGGACAAAGAGACAAATCAGAAACGCATTTCTTCTTGTAGCGCACAACGAAAGAGACTGCGAGAGAAGAACTGTAAAACTTCTTGAGAAGTGGGATATTCCATTCAACAAAGATGTTTACATCAAGAAGGCAAATCTTTATGTGTATCTTCATCACATGTGGATGAATTCACATTGCCTCAAAACTAAATTTGATGTTTACAAATCAGCCAAGCTTCTCAACATGCTAGCAGGGAACTTCAAGGTGAAGAGTCACCTAGTAGTTCCCAAGCCAGTAAAGGAAGAACTAAACAGAGCGTTTAGTTGAATCCTTCGTTTTGATTGTTCTGGTTGTTCCAGTCGAAGCGTTGATTGCTACCCTTGTCATCCTTGGGACGCTTGAAAGGCTTGTGGTCCCACTTCTTACGCTTCTTGTTACGCTGTTCCCCACGGGAACCCCTAAAATCACTTTTCTTGAACATTGCTCTCCTCTTGTGGTTCGTTCGATCCCATATCCTGATTCATATCCCAACTGAGTTCCAACCAATACAGATAGTCGATGTGATCTACCATATCACCAGATCTCCAGTTCGTCATTGTCCATGTCTTCGGCAAAGTCAGGGACATCCATGACTTCATTAAGTTCTTCATCTGACATTTCTGCCAGAGTCTTTTCAAGGGATTCAATGAGGGTTGTCCAATCGACATACTCATCAGTCCCAAAGTTCTGGGCCATCTCTTCCTTGAGGGATTCAATAGTGCCGCGAATACGCATAGCAAAGGGGATGTTGTGCATTCACCCATTATAGCAGCCATCATTGTCGAATGTCAAGTCCAGAAGTCAAAATTTTTACATTCCTGGCATACCCTGTTGGGCTGGAGTATAAAGTCCCATATCCTTTATATCCTTATCTCCTGGGATGGGTTTTGTCTGTAGATCAACATATCTCTGTGGGACTCCTAGTTCTCTTGTCGCTCTATCATAATACGACTGAGCACCTAGTAAAGTAGCAGCCATACCCGGTGAAGCTTGTTTTCCTAAAGATTTTAATTGCTCCATGTAAACTTTGAGCATTTGATCATAAACTTGATCTAATTTAAATCCACCAACAATAAGAGCATCTGCTACTTGCTGGGCTTCTTCTGGCGACATTCCGCCCTGCTGCTGTAGAGATCTAAACATAGGATTTATGAGAGACTTGACTTGGTAGCTTGAGTTATTATTAATAATATCTCGTGATAGAACCTCATTTGCCATTTGCGCCGCAGAATTATAATTTAGTGGATCTAATCCTAATGTCAGAACACTAAGAACACCACTTGCTTCTTTTGGTAATGCAAATCCGTTAATGGATGGTGTTGGGTTATTTAAATTGGATGAGAATTTTGAAGCAGTTGCTACTGATGGAGTAACTGCTGCGGTTGTTTGAGTATCAGAATATCCCTGGAAACCAGCACTTTGTAGTCCAGAATCTATCAATCCACCTTTTGGTGGATCTCCGGGAGCTTCAGTTAAAAATTTCTTGAATGATTTCATCTCTTTATTTATATAATAAATACTGCATGAAAGAATTTATAAAATCTTTGAGGCAAAGAATAAAAATAAATGAAGCAAAAGAAACTTTAACACCTCAAGTTTCAGATGTCCCAGAAACTCCAATTTATGGTTTAGGGGGACCACAATCTTTCATTGATATAATAAGAAATTCTGCCACTGGAAGAGTTGAAAGACCAGATGATGGCTCTGATCCTTTTGATTATGATATAGTAACTAGCGATTTGGTTGATATACTTTTTTCTATATTTTTAAATTTAGGCTTAATGAATATGGTAATAGTATCTCCAAGTTTTTTAAATTATTTGGTTAATAATTTTAATTTTCCTCCAAGTATAATTAACAGTGGTGTTTCCATAGACCAATTAAGAACAATTCTTTTTAGAGAAAGCACATCTAGCACATTTCCATATAATACTGTTTTTCCTGGAACACAGCACGAAATGACTCTTTCTAATGATGATGTTTTTAGAATTTTATTAGAAATTGTTGGAAGATTACCAAATTATTCTGATAACAGTCCAGGATTTATATTTTCTGGCCAAATCCAACCAGGAGTTTGGCAAACTGTTGGACCTAATTCTAATATTAGACAATATATTTTATCTTTTGTAAATAACCATATGCTTGAAGTTCTATCATATTACGTTTCTAATAATATTTCCTTACCACAGTGGTTGAAAGAACTTAAAGATTTATTGAAACAAACAGCAAGAACTTGGCTAGCCCCTATTCCAGGAACTATATTTGATTTTCCTTTAGAAAATTTAGCAAACCCTCTATTAACTTGGCCAAGACAACCACCACCAGAGGATCATGATTTAGATGGAAATGGAATTCCAGATTCACAAGAACCATAAATATTAACATGCTAGAATTAAATAAATCATACAGAATACTTGTTGAAAAATATAAGAAAAAACTATTTGAATCTGCTCCACCAAGAGATACATCTCCATTGATGAGAGATTCACCTGATGAAATTTTAGCTAATCCAGGAATTATTATAGGCCCGAATGGACAGTATTTAAATTGGAGATGGGATAAACCAGCAGACACATCACCAAATTTTTCTGATATGATTCCTAATTCATCACAATTTGATTTATTTCCTAATGGTCAATGGAGTGTTGAAAATTTTAATAGATTGATTGGATTGGTAGATCAGTATATTGGTGACATACCAAGTTTAATTGCATATTTAGAAAATCAAGGAATAGGCCAAGAAACAATAACATTTCTTAATGAAATTTATGGCTGGTATCAGCAGTATGGAAATGTTATGACATCATCAATGAGTAATCAAACACAATCTACAGCTCTAGGGGCTTTGTTTGCAAATCTTGTAGAAATGCAACAACAATTTGCAATTAGTAATCCGCAAGCTTATAGTTATTTTTTACAGTTAATGGCACAAAATGATGGTGGTAATCCAGAAGGTGTTCCTTACGGTCATGAATTGACGAGATATTTGACAATCTTGTTCTGCATGTATGGAGCGCAATTATGGTGGGAACAAAACACTGTGTAAAAAAAACTATAAATAAAGTATGCAAAATAACTGGGCAAAATTACTAACCGAATCATATTACAAGATTCACGAACAAACAAAAAAACCAAAAAAAGGAATTCCTCCCGCAGATCCATCCATGTTAGCAAAGATGATGGGTGGAATGGGTAAGGGTGGTTCACCTGGTGCAATGCCTCCCGGAATTCCCGGTATGGGTGGAATGGGCGGAATGCCAGGAATGCCTCCAGGAATGGGAAGTGGCCTACCCCCAATGGGACTACCTTCACCAACAGCTATGCCGGGTATGGGTGGTGGAGCAAATCCTCTTGCTGCTCTTATGGGCGGTGGAATGGGTGGAATGCCCGGTATGGGTGGAATGGGCGGGATGCCACAATCTCCTCAGACTCCAGGACAAAATATTCAACAAGCAATGATGGGTACTTCACCAACACCTAAACCAGATCCTTCATTACAACCAGGTGTTCCATCTACATTTAGAACATCTCAACAGCCAGCACCCCAACCACAACAAGGTGGAATGCCAGGAATGCCCGGTATGGGTGGAATGCCTGGAATGGGTGGAATGGGTAAAATGCCAGGAATGCCCGGTATGCCCGGTATGGGCGGAATGGGTGGAATGGGCGGAATGCCCGGTATGGGCGGAATGGGTGGAATGCAACCAGCCCCACAAACTCCAAAATTCCCAGGAACTGGAATGATTCCAAAAACAGCTGGTCCTTGGCAGAAAAAGAGCGGACAAGTAATTGAACCACCAAAACAAGATATTGGAATGCAAGCACCAGCAGGAATGCCCGGTATGGGCGGAATGGGCGGTGGAGCAAATCCATTTGCTGCTATGATGGGTGGAATGGGTGGTGGTGGGGGAATGCCAGGAATGCCAGGAATGGGTGGCGGAATGCCTCCAGGAATGGGAAGTGGCCTACCCCCAATGGGACTACCTTCACCAGCAGCTATGCCAGGAATGGGTGGCGGAATGCCTGGAATGCCTGGAATGGGCGGAAAACCTCCAATGGGACTACCTTCACCAAAAGGAAAAATGCCATTCTTCAAGAAGAGAAAAGGATAAAATATGAGTCATTTTACAGAAGCTTTATATCTAAGAAAACAATTACAGCAATTAATTAATGAAAATAATTTACTACATCGTAAATTGCATTTTTTAGTTGAAGCTGCACCCGTAGCGGATGAAACTCCTTCTCCAGATGAAACCATGCGCGGATCTAGGTATGTTAATCCAGAGAGATCTCCTGCTCCTAGGCAATTTGATCCAATTTTCTCAGAATTTATGAGACATTTTAATAATTTGCAAGACTTTCAAACTTGGTTTATGCGGTTTGACCCACAAATAAGATATGATTTGATTCAGGCTTGGGAATTATTAACTCCAGATCAAAGAGAAGCATTCAATCAATCTTTAGTTTCTATTTGGAGAGAAATGTCGGATATTCTTAGCAATATGAATACTTCAGAAATGGGAATGCTTTTACATCATCTACTACATGATGATATAACAGAGATTGATGTTACTGCCGACAATGTAAGAGCAATCGTCGAAAGTGGCCAAATGAACAGATTGAATGATCTTTTGAGATCATACCGGGATATGTTAGCAAGAATGATTAATATGATCCAGTTGAACAGATTTACTTCACCGCAGCTTTTTAGTATGTCACAAAAAAGGTATGATCAACTAATAAGAAGTTTGACTAATAATTACACGATTAGTTCTAGAGCGCATACTAGAATTATTGGTCAGTTAACTTTATTTGCTAATGGTTTGAGTGGTGATCTTTTTGCGGACAGAGCTTTACTTTTTGGTAAAAGAGAAGCAGAGGAATTGGAAAGAAGAGCTATAGAAATTAGAGATAATCCAAATAGCACCCCAGAACAAAGACAAGCAGCCACTAATATAATAGATGAAATTAAGAGAATAATGCAAATGGGACCAAATGTTTCTGGTAGAACTGCTGCTATTTCTAGTGTTTTAGTTGCAGCGGCTAGTCTTTTTGGAGGTGGAACAATTACAGTTGAAGGTATTTGGAATTGGGTCGAAGAATTCCTTGGAAATGTTGTTAGTGGAGAATACGATTTTGAACTTGGTCCTGGTGGATTCCAATGGTCAAATCCAAGTAACACAACGAATCCATAAATTCTTAAATGAACACTAAATTACTATTATCTTATTTGAATAACATACAAAAAGGAAATCAGCAGTTTATTTCCTTTCAGAATTCAATTAGAAAAAATAGTAATTTAAGACCAATTAATATTTTAGAATCACAAGATGAGGGTGGATATGGTGATTCAAGATATTCGGTAGTAGGTCCATCGTACTGGAGTTTAACGCAAGGAGATCCACAACCAGGATCAAGACAATCTCAACCTCCCCCAGGAGATTTGACTAATTGGACTTGGGTTACTAATAATAGTTCTTCAACTGGAGGATATTGGCAATATAATGGTAATGTAAATGATAACCATTGGCAGTGGAATTCAGAATCTGGTATTTGGATTATTACCATTAACGGGGTAACATATTTTTCTTTCGGCGGAGATAGTCCGATAGAACAAGTAGGAGGAGGAGGAGGAGGACAACAATCACCACAACCTATGGATGAATGGTCAGAATATTTTAGCCAACAAGGATTACCGGAGTGGCCTTGGTGGGATTTCCTAAGTAAATTAGAAGATGCTGTTGCTTTGTGGATTGTTGGAAATGTACCTGGCATTATTCCTGGAGCTGGAGGACAAGCAATTGCTGGTATTGCTAGTTTAATTGTTGGTTTTTTTGGTGCTGACATAGCAGCATTCATCATAGCCAATAATTTAGGTCCTGCATTGGTTGGCCCGGGAGCAACTACTACTCTAGGGCAAATACTTACTGTTTTCCAGCCAGGTCCAAGTAATGTCGGTTTTGCAGCATGGAATAATGTCAGACAAATAGCTACTGCTATAGCCAATGGTCAGTCTATAAGTTCTTTGTTTAGTGGTGGAGCAGTAAATGGAGTTACTATGGGAGCTTTGGTAAGAAGTCTTGCTATCGCTGGACTGGCAGTTGGTTCAATCCTAAGTATAATTGCTTCTTGGTGGCATATTTACAACATATTGCAAGATCCAAATTGGGATTCTTCTACTCCACCACCTATTAGCCATAAAGACATATGGAATTTCATTAGACAGCCAGTTCCTCAAGTTGATTCTCCAGAATCACTAGCACCAACACCTTCGGTGATTCCTGGAGGAATACCCGGAGTGCCACCGCCATCAACATCACAAGAATCTGGTAGATTGGATCTTGGTGGTTGGTTCCCTGGATATTAATAAATTAGGAATAAAAAAATGAATCACAAATTATATTTAAAGTTTTTAATAGAGCAACAAAAAGGAAATCAAGAAAATATTGCCTTTATTAATTCTTTAAGATTAAATTCAAAATTAAGACCTAGAGCAATTTACGAAAAAGCAGTTCCGCTTGCAATGTTGCAAGGTCCTTCAGATGATATTGGTCCAATAGAAAATCCAGATTTTGATGATATTTTTAGAGATTCTAGGCTAACCCCCAATAATAGTCCTTTTGACAACCCAATTTTTAGTCCAGGTTTTACCCAATTTTTCAATAATTTGGAAATTGGAGATCCAGATTTAGCAGACATGCTGAGAGATATGTTACTAAACATGGATCCTGCTACTAGAGCAAGATGGGAACAACTACTAATTGGTTATGGAGCAAACAATGTTTATGCTCTATTCCAAACTTTAGGAAATTTAGTTGCAGATATTGCTGGTATGGAGGATGTTCCACTTTCAGATATGTTATTGGACATTATAGAATATGATTACCATATAAGATGGATTTTAGATAACTTAAGAGATTCTAATGGAAATGTCATAAATTTTGCTAATCTTCCTCCAAATTGGCAAAATATGCCAGAATATAGTCAATTATTTGCTGGATTAAATGAGACATCAAGAAATAGAATATTGAATATCGTAGATCAACTTGCAGGAAATAGCATTGATAACGTTAATAGAATATTTTATGATCAAATACAAATTATTTTAGATGCTGTTATAAACGGAACAATCCCAATGAATGTTCAAGGATTTTCTATGTTGAATGATTTTATGATGTCTCTTTATAGCAATTGGCAAGGATATGTAAATCTTGTTCCTGGTTTGCAAAATATTCTTTCTTTACCTGGAGGATATGATACTACACCAACTTTGTCCGTAGATACAAATCCCGGTACAGTAATTGTTTATGACCCTGAAAATAACGGAGAATCATTACTGGATATACTTATTCCTAGACCCGCTCCAGATCCTTTTACTTATCCTTTGGGTCCCAATCCCTTTTTAAGTCCAAATTTTAGACCGCCTCGCCCCTCAAATCCTATTAACCCAAAACCACCAATAGTTCTTTCTTTGTCTCAACAAAATGCAGCAGCTCAAGCTGCAACTGATGCATACAATAATGCGGGTGGTGGAATGGCAGGAAGATATGCGGCTATTGTCGCTGCTATTTCGGCATTGATTACCGCTGGAGTTGCTATTGGCCAAATATGGGACCAAATAATAGCTTGGGTAGATTCAATTATAGATTCGTTAAGTGGTCAGCCAGCACCACATGATGGAACCATAAATCCAGGACAACCATAAATTATAAATAACAAGGAGATTATAAATGTCAACATTTACAAACGTACTACAACAAAGAATTAACGCTCTTGAGAATCAAATTAGAAACCTTCAGGAGCAGAACAATAATTTAAGAAGAAGAGCAAGATACTTATTGGAAGCTGCACCATCGAATGATTTGTTAATGGGTCCTACTGATGATACTCAAACACCTAGTCAAGGACCTCTTGGACAATATGGTGGTACAAATCCAGATGGTAGGTATACAATGAGTACAACTCAAGATCCTTCTATTCCGGGACCCAATCAAGGTATTAGACAAACAACTTTAGGACAAATAATGAGAGAAGGTTCCTATGAAAATGGAGTATATACTTATACTGCGGGAGTCCACACATATGTCTATTCTCCTGGACCACCAGCCGTTGTACAATATTACAAAAACGGAGAATTACACCGCACATATACATGGGCTCCAACTTATCTCGGCTCTAACTCTTGGGGATGGAGTAGCAGTTAAAAGAAACAATAATTTACTATTACAAAGAACTACCCCCACCAAACCCGGTGGGGGTTTTCTTTTATAAATATCAAGGAGAAAATATATGTCATCATTCATTCCTGAGCTACAGGCAAAAATTAATCTTCTTGAAGAACAACTAAAATATTTAATCAGAGAACAAAATTCTCTCACTTCTTTCATAGTCGAAGAGGAGAAGACCAAAAGGGGAAAGCTTGTTAAGCGTGGCACGGTTGTCTCGTCTTCAAAGAAACCAGCCAAGAAACCAGCTAGACAACTAACCACTCAGGAAAAAATCAAAAGAACACAAACTCGCAGAGAAATGGGAGTTGGAGTTACCAAAAAGGTAATAAAAAAACAAAAAGAAGATGCAGCTGCAAAGGGCCGTGAAATAGCAACGAGCAAAAGTGCTCAACCAGGATTTGATGCTCCAGGTTATGTGAGAGGAGCAGTTCAGTCTGCCGTTGATGCGATGAGTGTCGGTCAAAAAGTACAAATTCCAAATCCAAGATCAGTAGCTCAAGGAGAAGATCCAACTGTTGCCTCTATCATGCAATCATTGAGAACAAGACGAGGTGCAGCTGGTTATAGAGATGCTAGAGTGGAAGATCAAGTTCCTGCGTGGAGTAGCCAAAGAGATGTTAGTGCAGGACAAGCAGCACAAGTGGGAAGAATACTTGATCCAACTGATGGCGGAACTGAAGATTATTTTGGAGATGAATTAGCAAATAACCCACAGTTTGGTCCAGAATATAGAGTAGTAAAGGCACAAAAAGATGCAGCTTTTGCAGATGAAGCAAGATCATTAAAGGCTGCTAGAGTTGCTGCTGCCGGAAGAAGAAGACAAGAAGGACTAGAAGATCTTCTAAGACAAATTGGAGGAACTTCAAGAGGAACCGCTCCAGCACCTAGTGCAAGACAAAGAAGAAGAGCAAATATAGGTCAGCAATCATATAGCATGATGACTCCAGAACAGGAAGCTGAATTTGGAAGACGAGTATTTGCTAAGGGCGTAGCAGAACATGGTGCAAAATTCCCTGGAAAATTTGCAGAAACATCAATGGAACCCGGAGTATCCCAGGTTGGTACTGCCGATACAACAGTCACAAAAGATTCACTTCGAAGGTCCGGTAGAACAAGTAAAAGAGTAAGAGGAGCACTTAAAAAGATTATTAGAGGTGAAAAAGCAACTATTGGTAAACTAAGAGCAGCAGGAGGAGGAGAAGTACCCGTTCTCAGAGCAGCTAAAGGAGTTCTTAGAGGTATAGATGTCAATAAGCCAGGTGCATTGGGTCTAGTTAGCGATGTCATGGCTGCTACAACTTCACAAGAAGAAAGAATTAGAACCGGAAGAAGAAATCCATCCAATCCTCGGCTTCCACGTTCAGTTGGACCACTCGGAAGAGAAGATAAACTGGTTTCAAGAGCAATGGAAAAAACTGGAGTAACTATTGGAGATGTTCCTCCTCGTTTACCTGTTCCAAGAGGAGAAGAACCAGCTCCTGGTAGAGGATCCGATTTAGGCTTTGCTGTTACCGCTCTTAGAGCACAAAAAGCTAGAAGATCGAGAGCAAGCAAAACTCCAGTTGTAGGAAACCCATCAGCGGTTCGTAAACCAAAACCACCAGTAGAAGAACCCGTGGGTATTCCTGGAGAAAAATTTGCTCAAGATGTAGCAGCAGACGCAAGAGATGTAGCAGCAGGATTCTTGCCCAGGGGTGCTGAACCTGAAGGTAAGAGAGTTTATAAGGGCGAAGGTGAGGGAGCAGTATATGATAGAAAACGAAGAAGATGGGTTGTTCCACAGAAAGGTCAAGAAGTAAATGAAGTTGCAAAAACTTACATGAACATGATCTCAGAAAACTACAATCGCTGGTATTGATAAATAGATAAAGGACATAATATGGCATCATTCACAGAAAATTTACATTTAAAAAGACAAATTCAACAACTCACAGAACAAAACTATAGACTTAGAAGATTGATTTCTGAGGCACAAAATCCAAAACCACCTATAGTTTTACCTATGCCTTCGTTTGAACCAGAAGAACCAAGTATGGATGATCCAAGTCCTGCTAGACCATCATTTACTGATACGCTTAATACTATTTTACAGCAATTGGCTTATTGCAACCAAAATCCCGGAAGGTGCAGTCAAGATTATATTGATAGTTTAATGAAATTGTATAGCAATTCCGGTAATTATAGAAAAGTAAATGAACAAAACTATAGACTTAGAAGATTGATTTCTGAGGCAACTCAAACCCCTACAGATTCAGGTGTTGAGAGAGTTTCTACCCCACAAACTGGTGGACCCCTAACTGGTTATGCAAAAGATAGTATGTATTCCCCACAAGGATATGGAAGACAATCTGGTAGAGGTGGTAGAGGGGGACAAGGAAATGGAACGGGTGGTCCATTATACATTCCTGGTTATTTACCACCAAATATAATGTCACTAATTTACAGTATGTTTGAAGAGCTTGGAGTGGCAGATCAGTATATTGATTATAATACTGGTCAGATAAACTGGATGAATTGGTATTTAAGTATAACAAACGATCAAAGTTTTGGTAATAATGTTGCCAGTCCAATTCTTCAGGGAATTAGATCACAATTAGGTGTTACAGCACTGCAACAATTTATCACGGCATTTAGGCAATGGCAAGGAACTCTTTCAAGAGGATAATTTTTAGTTAAAAATAAAAAAAAACACCCAGAGAAATCTGGGTGTTTTTTTATCAACCACCTCTTTGATTATTTGATGGCGGTGGAGCTATAGGTTGACCTGGAGGTGGTTGATTTTGCATATAATCGATTACTCCTGGTGCTAACATCTCACGCATTCTATTTCTATAATCTTTGTCTTGGGCATTTGGAATACCATCGCCATCATGATCTTCATCAAATTCATCAGGTATTCCATCACTATCCGTATCATCAAATTCGCTTCCAGGCTCTATTCCTTGAGCTTCAAGATAATCTGGATCAACCCAGTCTGGAATTCCGTCATTATCGTCATCAAGATCTAGATAATCTTGAACTCCGTCATTATCGTCATCAAGATCATCTTCATTTGTTTGGCCATCTCCATCCACATCATTTAAATCTTCAATTGGATCACCATACTCATCAAATCCAGTTGGGCGCGGATGATCTACATTAGTTGCTGGATCTTGCCATGCATTTGGATTTATTCCTGGGTATAGTTCATTTGCAGGAATAGATGTAGGATTTAGTCTTTCAATTAAAAATTGTTTGAAGGATATCATTTATTTGTCTTTCAGAGTAGCTCTATTTGTTTTTTTGCTATAAACAAAATCTTTTGGTTTTCTTCCTGAATATTTAGCAGATCTATCCTTTGCTCTTTCTTCCGCGCTCATTTTGTTTCTCTTGACACCCTTTGGTGTTAGGCTCAACGAGTCCTTCTTGAGAACGCCTGCCTTCTGGAGCTGTCCTACGGCCACGGAATAGGCTTTATTTGTGTCCATACCTTTATTCTCAAGTTGATAAACCAATCGTTTAAGAATTTTTGGTTTTTTCTCTGATTCTGAAAGGTATTGATTGAAAGAAAGCATTCTTTTTATTTATAAATAAAGTATGGATAAAAACTCAATAAATCAAGTTGCCAGAACATACCAGAGATTGGTTGAATCTAAAAATGTACAACAAATAAATCCAAACATGGGCAATATTGCTCAATCAGTGGGACAAACTTATTATGATTTAGTTACAAATCCTGTTGTCCAAGATCAAGCATATGATATCTGGCTTTGGTACTTATACGGCCCAGATGGACCTGGACCAAACATTACTTCAATTCCAAGTACATCTACTCCAATGAGTCCCAAAGAAGTTAGAGAAACATATGGTGATAGTGAACATCCAAATGTTATTAACAATATTGCCTTGTATTTTGAACTGTATGAAGAATTGCACAGCGCATTATCATCCTTAAATGATTGTAATCTATCTGGTATGTGTGCGCCAGAATATACAAATCTTTTAGTGAATACAATTAATCAGCGTGTTTCACAGTTACGAAATTTATTATATCAAATACATTTTGATGCTAGACCAGATCCGGTATCAACCGTATAAAGAATAATATATGAATAAAAACTCAATAAATCAAGTTGCCAGAACATACCAGAGATTGGTAGAAGCAGCTTCTCCACAAATGCTTCCAGAGCCTATGGAAGGTTTTGATACGCCAGAGCCAAATCTACCACCACAAACTAGAGATGATTTGAGGCTAGAACTTTTACTTGGTAAGGAATATGAAAAATTTGAACAATATTTGAATCTTCTTAGAAATTGCCAATTAAATCCAGGAGCATGTTCTGATTCCGAGATAGCTCAATATGAAGAATTCATAAGACAATATAAAAGAAGATTAGGATTTTACAATTAATAAATAAAATATGGATAAAAACGCCATAAATCAGGTGGCTAAGACATATGCTAAAAGAGTTGCAAAATATTCTTCTTTTGGTCCACCAATTCCCCCACAAGATCCACCAAACCCAAAACCAAAGCCAGAACCTTCACCACAACCAATACATCCGTTTCCTCCACAAGATCCACCATCACCACGGCCACTTCCTCCCGTACATTATTTTTACAAATAAAATATAGAAGAAGATTAGGATTTTACAATTAATAAATAAAATATGGATAAAAACTCAATAAATCAAGTCGCCAGAACATACCAGAGATTGGTAGAAGCAGCTCAACCATCACCGCAATTATCTTCTTCTGTTGAAATGCAACCAGCAACAGAAGATGTACCGTATATGCCAAGAACATTTGATACTGGTCCAACATATCCAAATTTAGGGGCTGCGAATCAAGCATATTATAATCAAGCAGTAGATATGTTAGATTATTGTATGTCTAATCCTGGAATATGCACGCAGGAGCAAATCGACCGTTTAAATTGGTTAATAGCATATTATACTAACTTTTTAAGAGGAACCGGATATTAATTTTATGGATAAAAACTCAATAAACCAAGTCGCCAGAACATACCAGAGATTGGTAGAAGCAGCCATAACGCCTAAAACACCACCAATGCCATTAGAGGCTCCAGATACCGATGAATTTTTAGTATATGATACTGGAGAAATAATGCAGGATAGGTATATGACTGGTAATGTTTATCAAATGATAGCCCAATATGAAAGTATGATCAATGATATATTAGAACAGTTGGCAAATTGTGAACAAACGAATAATTGTGAACAATTAAAGGCCCAGTATATTCAGTACACTAATATACTAAATGGTTATAGATATGCGCTACAGTTTGGCCGATGGCGTTAAATTTTTATAATACCCAAATAATTTTATTTAATTTTGGTTGAAATAAAAACCCCGAATATTCGGGGTTTTTTTATTTTACATTACTAGATCATTGGCTCTTCTTCTTCTTCTTCTTCCTCTTCCTCTTCTGGTTCTTCCTCTTCCAGTTCTTCTTCTTCTTCCTCTTCTTCTTCCTCTTGCCCCCCCTGCCCATACGGTGGACCACCATCCATTGGATCATTTATTGGACGAGAATCTGGATGGTTAGGATCAAAAGCAGGATCGTTTGGATCGTTTATGTCTGGTATACCATCATTGTCCTGATCTCCATATTCAGGATCATATGCAGGACTATCTTTATCGCCTATGTCCTCTATTCCATCTCCATCATAATCGGCAATATATGGATCGTATGCAGGGTGTTCTGGATCATCTATATTTAATCTTCCATCATTATTGTAATCAGAATAAGGGTGGTTTTCGTTATAAGCCGGATCATCCGGATCATTTATGTCATTTGTACCATCATGATCCTGATCCCCAACTTCTGGATTATAAAGTGGATGATTTATATCGCCAATATTAAGATCACCATCACCATCAAGATCAGAATAAGGATGATTTTCGTCATAGGCTGGGTCATCTGGGTCATTTATGTCATTTTTACCATCTCCATCCTGATCTCCATATTCAGGATCATAGCCTGGACTGCCACGATCCCGCAAGTCCACTATTCCATCCCCATCATGATCAGAACCTGGATCATTTGGATTATATGTTGAATGATTTGGATCGTTTTTGTTTAATCTTCCATCACCATTAAAATCAGAGTTAGGATGATTTTCGTTATAATAAGGATGCCCCGGTTCATTTACATTTAAAATTCCGTCACCATCAGCATCAGAATAAGGATGATTTGGACGATAATTTAAAGTCCCAGGCTCGTTTATGTCTGGTATTCCATTGTTATTAAAATCCCACGAGTCTGCATTATGATCATAATCTGGATTATTTGGATTATTTAATATATCTTCTTTGTCTCCCCACCACCAAGTAGGAGGGACAGGAGGAATAGTAGGTCTGATTATATCATTAGGAGAAACAGGAGGTAAGGTTTCTGGAGTATCAGAATCAAAGTCGTATGGCTCCAAAGAAATCAAAGATTCGATTAAAAATTGTTTAAAAGAAATCATAAAAGTATGTAGGTGTACAAGAGTGGGGTGAAGTGGGGTAGAGTGGGGAGAAATGTGGTAAAGAAAATATTAATTTGTTAGGTGGATGTTAGGTAACCAAGCAAAAAAACCCGGAAAATACTCAAATATTCCCCAAAAACACACAAAAACACCCTTAATATTCACAATTATCGCCGCATAATCGCGCATTATCGCAGCAAGATCAAGAAACTTAAATATTAATAAAAATTAATATTGTTAATTTTAAAAATAACAAAAAATAACACTTGACACGCAATACCCCTATAT